>Ga0209636_10004830_pt1 | contig 13758 bp, 13 predicted proteins | sample DeeMarSWOR152_54_FD_187464 | JGI IMG/M metagenome (GOLD analysis project Ga0209636, IMG submission 187464) | Marine sediment microbial communities from White Oak River estuary, North Carolina - WOR-1-52-54 (SPAdes) (version 2) | ecosystem: Environmental > Aquatic > Marine > Intertidal zone >...
CCCCCATTATCTCCGGCGCCCATTCAGGCCCCTTCGCTATCCAGCCACTCACACCCAGCACTATTTGTGTTACCTTCGGCAGCTTTTCACCCTCAGACAGCTCAGTTAGCACACCTTCGAACTTAGGTATCACGAACGTCATTAACAACAGCAGAATAATAAAGGCGAAAGTCAAAACCAATATCGGGTAAACCATAGCTCCTCTAACTCGCGACTTAAGCCGCTGTGCCTTCTCCATAAAGTCCGCCACTCGAGACAATATTAAATCCAGTACCCCACCGGCCTCGCCCGCCGCCACCATATTCACAAATAGCCGATTAAACGCCCGCGGAAACCTGCTCATCGCCTCAGACAGCGTCGCTCCGCCCTCAATATCATCCGCTACATAACCAATAACTTTCTTAAATGTCCCCGGCTTTTGCTGCTCCTCGAGAATCCGAAGAGAACGCAATATAGGCAAGCCCGCATCCTGAAGTGTCGAAAGCTGACGCGCAAATTGCGTTATTAACTTCACTCTCACTCTACCGCCAGCACCGCGTCTCCGTTCCGGCCTCGCAGCAATCCTTGCTGTCGGCTTCCTCTTCACACCGTGAGCACGGACCTTCGTCGGAAAATAGCCCATATTCCGTATCTTGCTTACTGCTTCTTTCTCGCTCAGTGCTTCTATCTCATCCTTTACCGCAACACCCTGAGAGTCAAGCGCCTCATACCTGAATATTGGCATCTTTCATACCTCCTGCTAAGCAGTGCTCAAAATAAACTCTAATACTTATCGCTCCGAAACCGTTTCTTTTACTACTTCATCTATTGTTGTAATGCCGTCATAGATTGCAGCCAGACCACTGTCACGCAGCAATCTCATACCCGCTTTCTGACCGGCCGCTCGCAAAACATTTGTCGAAGCTCGGTTCATAATCAAATCACGCATCTCATCATTGAGTGTCATAATCTCGAAAATAGCCGTTCGGCCCCTATAACCGGTCTTATTGCACTTCTCACAGCCACGACCGTAATAGCACTTTTTACCTTTGATATCTTCCGGCGTAAGCGACAGCTCCCTCAGCTGAAGCTCGGTTGGCTCGTATGGTGTCTTACAATTCTCGCATATCTTTCTAACCAGCCGCTGCGCAATAATGCCTTCCAGCGTCGCCGTAATAAGAAATGGCTCAAGACCCAAATCTAAAAGTCGCGCCACCGAACTTGGCGCATCGTTCGCGTGCAACGTAGTGAACACCAGGTGCCCTGTCAGAGACGCCTGCGCCGAAATCTCCGCCGTCTCCAGGTCACGAATCTCACCTACCATCACTATATCTGGGTCCTGACGCAAAATATGACGAAGGCATCGCGCAAATGCTAACCCAATATCCGGCTTTATTTGAATCTGTATAATACCGTCTATGTCGTACTCTATAGGGTCTTCGGTGGTGATTATTTTCGTCTCAACGTCATTAAGCTCTGTCAACGCCGCATAAAGAGTAGTCGTTTTACCGCATCCGGTTGGGCCTGTAGCAATCAGAATACCGTTTGGCTTGTGAATAAGATAACGAATCAGCTCAACGTCTGTTTGCCTTGGCCCTAACTTCTCCAACTCTAAACTAAGCTGAGTTCGGTCCAGAACACGCAGCACCACACTTTCTCCGAACATCGTCGGCAGAACGCTAACACGCAAATCGACCGGCTTGCCCTGAACTGTCAGCGATATTCGCCCGTCCTGAGGCAACCGCCTCTCTGCGATATCTAAATCTGCCATCACTTTTATACGGGAGCTAAGTGCCGCCGCAATGTGCTTCGGTGGTGGAACCATCTCGTAGAGTACCCCGTCGATACGGTAACGCATCTTATATTCATTTTCAAACGGTTCAAAATGAATATCCGATGCCTTATCGCGAATCGCTTGTAGCAGGACAAGGTTTAGCAGTTTCTTCACAGGGTTCGATTCTGACAATTCTTTCAATTCATCCAGGTCGATACTTTGGTCTCTGCCCTCGAACTCTGCCAGGAAGCTATCTTGCTGAATCTCGCCTATCAGGTCACTGATGTTCTCTTCTTGTGTCTCATAGTACTTGGCCAAAGCATTTCCCAACGCCGTTGGGTCAGTTATCTTAGCTGTAACATTAAAGCCCATTAGCGTGCTTAAATCGTCGGTCGCCCTGAAATTATCAGGATTGTCAAGTACAACCTTCAGCTCGTTTGCATCCTCATTATATTCAATTGGCACAAGATGATATGTCTTTGCCATCTGTGCCGGAACCTTCTCAATTACTTCTGCAGGGATATCGATATCGTCCAGGCTCACATATGCCATCCCTCGCTGGGCCGCAAGCGCAATCTGCAGTTGGTCTTCATCAATCAAACCCAGCTCAAGAAATATCTGACCTATTGGCATCGCTCCATGCCGTTCTTTTTGTATCTTCAGACATTCGTGAACCTTCTCTCTGGTCAGAACACCCATCTTGATAAGAACCCGGCCGAGTGTCCTGCTTCTCAATTGTTCTATTGGGGGAAGACTTTTTACCGCTTTCATTTTCTCTACCTTAACTTTACACTATAACGTCTTCTTCAAACCACATTTATTATACACAACATTAACACCTTTTGTGCAAATAAATTACAAATTGGACATTTAGTTATTGGGACTTCAAACCACCCCATTTCCCCCCATTTAAAGCCCAATTATTAGCTCAAAAAGCCACCTTTCCATCTCTCAATCTCTACCGTCCTGTATAAAGCACATTTGCCTTACTTTTTTACCTACAGCTCGCTGTTAAATCTCTTGCAAGCAATAAAACTACTCGATATATAAAATCGCAAGCAAAAAATACGCAAAAAGGCCAAATATGCCCCCTTGGACGATACAAAAGCTCTTAAGTTGGATTACCGAATACTTCACTAACAACGGTATTGATTCACCCCGCCTCAGCGCAGAGCTTATACTTAGCCATGTCTTGGCAATGAAGCGTATCGAATTGTACACCCAATTTGACAAGTCGGTTTCCAAACAGCACCTGGACCAGCTCCACGATTTAGTAAAACGCGCCGCCAAAAGCGAACCTATCAGCTACCTTACAGGCAAAACCCACTTTTACTCCCTCGAGCTAAATGTAACTCCCGACTGTATGCTCCCCCGCCCGGAGACTGAGCTACTCGCAGAACGTGCCATCGAATTCCTCCGGACTCGCCGCGGCTCTCAAAGCGTCTGCGACCTCGGCACCGGCTGCGGCTGCATCGCTATAGCAATCGCAAAAAATTCCCCTGACGTCCGCATCATCGCAACAGATATTTCCGACGCCGCCCTCGCCGTCGCCGCCAAAAACGTCGAATGTCACCAGTTAAATAACAAAATTAAGTTGATTTGCGGCGACTTATTTGACCCCCTATCAGACACCGAAAAATTTGACCTGATTGTATGTAACCCCCCTTACATAAGCGCTGCCGAGTTTGAAAAGCTCGACAAAAACATAAAAGATTACGAGCCCAAGTTAGCCCTGTTCGCAGGAGAAGATGGCCTTGATATTTACCGCAGAATTGCAGAAAAAGTTGATAATTTTCTAAAATCCAATGCTGCCTTAATGCTCGAAGTCGGCTACAATCAAGGCCAAGCAGTTAAGCAGTTGCTCGAACAATCCGGTTGTTTTACTGAAATCAAAATCGAAAAAGATTCTTCTGGCAACGACCGTATCATCATCGCGAAAAAAACATCACTTTGACTGCGGTTTACTTGTGTCATTCCTGCGGAAGTAGAAATCCACTCTAATGTTATCCTGAGCCCTTTGTTTCGCTTGAGGATAGACTCTGCGAAGAATTTGTCTCTTCGATATTTTCTCTTTGTTCTCGCATCTGGCGGACTTCCTCAGCTAATTTGCCCAGCTCGATTCTGAGAAGTTTTCGCTCCTTGCCCGCTGTGCTAAGATACCTGACCAGCCGAATCATCAAACTGATAACCAAAACAGGAATACCTACATATATCAGGACCATTATGCCTAATAATAACCAATTAATTATTATCGAGCCTTGGGCAAGTATTACAGTATCGCTTATCATTTCTTATCCCTTTCCCGCACTGCTTTGTGCGCCCCTTAACACTCTTACATACAGCAAAAAAGTCCTCACGGCGTTGACGAATCTTTGTCTTGCCCGCCTTTTAATTCCTGCCGCAATTGATGAACCTCTTCAGCAAGCTTGCCGAGTTCTAATCGAAAACGTTGTCTTTCCTCACCGCTGCGTTTGAGGTAGCGGACAAGCCAGACAACGCCCCAGATAATCAATCCCCACTTGATAATTGTCACCAATAAACCAAATAAGATGATAAAGACAAATCCAATATTCATTTCTTCTTCCTTTCCCACATCTCTCTATGTGTCTTAATGTTCGCACGCAATAGGTAATCTTCACTCGCTCGAAGAATCTTGTTTTTTCTCGCCTTTTAATTCCTGCCGCAATTGATGAAATTCCTCGGCTAATTTGCCAACCTCCATACGCGTCAGTTTCACCTCTTTGCCCGCACTTCCTAAAAATCTCACCAATCGAATCAAGCCGATGATAATCAGCGCGACAATGAATCCATAGCAAAGAAACACGAGTATACCGATAGGTTCAACCTGTGTGAAAGTTTTTACAGCTTCTGCCGCGGCTAACATACAATCGATCATTTCTTATTCCTTTCTGGTATTTGCCTATGTGCCCATTATTGCTCGCACACAACAAGTAATCCTTACCCGCTTGAAGAATCTCCTTCTTTCCTACCTTTTGATTCCCGGCGCAAAAGATGAACCTCTTCGGCAAGCTTGCTCAATTCCATTCGCACCAGTTTCATCTCATTGCGCGCATTTCCTAAAAATCTTATTAATCGAATCAAGCAAATAACTATCAAGACCCACACCAGCATCCCTATCAAAGTAGGCAGGAACTGTATGTACATATGCGTCGGCGATGCTCGTTCTACCATTTGGGGTTCTACGGCAGTCACAATATTAATAATCATTTGTTCTTCCTTTCCTTTACTTCTTTCGGGCTGACCTTTTTCGATTCCAGCCAGGCATCGACGTCAGCCCGGTCGAATTTTATATTTTTGGCGCTTATCCGAATATAAGGCGGGCAATCTCCGCTGGCGATGTACTTGTAAATCGTCCGCTTTGAATCGCCTAAATACGCTGCCAAATCTTCTATTGACATCAACTGCATAGGACAACATCCTCACTAATATGCAACAATATGACATAAAATACACAATAATGCAACAAAAATCTAAAAAATTTCGATTTTTTTTAAATTTTTTTGCTTTTTTTTAAGAGGTAATTACCCTCCCTACACTAAAGAAATCCTGCCTTTTTCACAGAAATTTACGCAAAAAACAATTTATTTTACCCATCTTAACACCTTGCCATCGCTCCAGTTACGGAAAAAACAAAAGGCAGTCAACCGGTTTTAGCCCAAAAAAACCAAAAAAACTCTTGCATTTTGCCAGGTTTTCTGTTATAAGCAATCTAAATCGTCCTGCAGAGAGATATGTTTTACACCATCGGAGTTTACAATGAGAGAATTCTCGGTAAATGGATGGAGGGAAAGGTAATGAAAAGTTCAAATGAGCGGAGGGTATGTATTCTGTTGACGATTTCAATTGTTTTCGTATGTGTCCAATCCGCATCAGCAGCATTGACGGGCTTTCTGTCAACGCCTGATGGTATGGTCGGCGGCTCAGAATGGGCCTCACCACCTGATGGAGAAGGCTTTCGTCTCGACTGGGAAATCAGCCAGAATCCGGACATGACCTGGCATTATAAATATACGTTCAGCAAAGAAAACCAGGAACCCCTTATAGCGTTTGCAGTAAGCCATTTGATTCTGCCGCTATCAGAGGATATCGAACCGGAAGATTTATACAACTTCAGCGATAACGTAGATGAATGGGAGATTGATACTTTTGGACCGGCTCCCGGCAATCCGGGCTTTCCGGCAGGCGAGTCGATATTCGGGATTAAAATCAACCTGACAGGTGACCAGACTTATGTCGAATTCGACGCGGACCGCATGCCGATGTGGGGCGATTTTTACGCTAAGGACGGCGGTAAGCCGTTAGCTTACGCATATAATACCGACATCGGCATACCAGTCGCTAATCCGCATGTCTATACCGGAATACCAGTCGATGCTTCGGGTGCTCCGCTTTACAAAATTCTGACCCCGGATACGTATATACCTGAACCTGCAACGCTATGTTTACTCGGTTTAGGCGCTTTGGCCGCCCTGAGAAGACGAAAAAGATAAGCTATCTCCATCCGCACTTAGTTAATAAGAGATAACTGTCTTTATTTTGTACCCACTAAGTTTAGCTCGGCCCACCAGCTCGACAAGCTCGACAAGGAACGTTATCCCCGCAATTTGTCCGCCTATTTTTTCGATAAGTTTACACGCCGCCGCCATTGTCCCACCCGTCGCCAATAAATCATCGACCATTAAAACCTTCGCTCCCTTCCTTACAGCGTCGCTATGCACCTCTAAAGTATCGCTGCCGTATTCCAGCTCATAGGTAACACTTTCAGTTTTGAAAGGTAGCTTACCCTTTTTACGTATCGGCACAAAGCCGACTCCCAGCTTCCTCGCAACCGCCGCTCCAAAGATAAAACCCCGCGCCTCCACAGCAGCCACATATTCAATCCCTGCATCTGTAAAGTCCGCACATAATGCTTCTATCGCTGCTGCAAGCGCCTTTGGCTCTGCCAATAACGGCGTGATATCCCGAAACAAAATCCCCTTTTTAGGCCAGTCTGGTATATTGCGTATGTATTTTTTAAGCTCAATCCTTTCGCTTGTCATATCTTCCTTCCTTGATATTAACCACACATTTACTATGTCCCTATATTCTATTCCTCGTTCATATATTCATAAAGCTTGGTAAGTGCCTCACGTTGAATCTGTCGAATTCTTTCTCGGGTCAGCCCTAATTTCTTGCCGATTTGTTTTAGTGTCAATGACTTACTCCCATCCAGACCGTAATGCAATCTTAGAATATTTGCTTCTCGCTGGTCGATTTCATTAAGTAAGCTCAGAACTTTTGCTCTTTCTTCATCCGCAACCAGCGCATCTTCAGGCTTGCTGGCGTTTTGGTCCTCTAAGGTCGCCTCCAGCATCTGACTTTCATCCGACTCATCACCACCGTACGCATCTCTCACCGAGCTGATAATTTTAACGGCCTCATCTATTATTTTCGCCTTTCTCAGCGGCAATTGCATAACGTCAGCCATTTCTTTAACGCTTGGCGTCCTGCCCAGCTTACTTTCCAGTTCCGCCGACACATGCTGCCATTGATTTATCAACGCCACCATATAAGTCGGAATATGCACCGGCTGGACGTTGGTCAATAGCGCCAGCTTAATACTTTGTTTTATCCACCACGCCGCATACGTGCTAAAACGTGTCCCCCGCTCAGGGTCAAAGTAATCTACTGCTTTTATTAGGCCCAGATTCCCCTCTTCAATCAAGTCTCCAAGACTTATTCCTCGGTCTGCGTATTTCTTGGCAATATTAACCACAAGTCTAAGGTTGCTTCGCACTAATTGTTCTCTTGCCCACGGGTCATTTTCTTCAACAACCCGTCTGCCTAACATACGCTCCTGCTCCAGGCTCAACAGCGGCGCCTCGTCTATCTCCTGCAGATACTCTTTTATGGTAACATCAAATGCTATAGCTCACTCCCGCCCAGCCAGAAGGTTTCTCAACCCCGGCCATAAGGGCAATTCAATTTTGACCGTCCTACCACTTATCCTCGCAGGTATGGTATTATTGTCCCCACGCTCGCAGCAACCCTGCCTGATGCATCATCGGTCAAATACGCCCTTCGGTTTAGCCGCTTAATCAAATCTGGCTGGTTAATTATCGGCAGTTAAGCTCTAATTATCGGTACCGGCCTTCTCCTCTGCATTACCGCTATCGTCTGCTTTGTCATTATCGGCTGCACTACTATCCTCGGTTTGACTGCCGGTATCTCCACTTTCACTTTCATCGCTTTGCTCAGTCTTGCTGTCTTCGCTGGTTTTTTCTTCTGCCTTCGTATCCTTAGCTGAATCAGCAGCAGAAGTTTCTGGCTGGACACCGCTTTCCTCCTGGGCCGATTTAACCGCCTGCTCCGTTGCCTCCTGCTCCGCTGCTGCTTGTTCCGCAGCCGCCCATTGAGCCCTTCGCAAACTCAAACCAATCTTACGCGACTCTGTTTCGACCTTCAAAATCTTAACTTCAATCTCATCGTCCTTCTTAACCACATCACTTGGCTTATCTATCTTATGGTCGGCAAGTTCAGAAATATGAAGTAGACCTTCCAAATCCGACTCAAGCTCAACAAACGCCCCAAAATTGGTAAGTTTTGTCACTTTACCTTTAATGATTTGGCCCGGTATATATTTTTCCGGGATTGCCTTTACCCATGGGTCTTCCGTCAATTGTTTTATCCCTAATGATATTCGCCGTTTTTCCCCATCCACTTCCAGAACAACGCATTTCACCTGCTGGCCTTTTTCAAGCGCCTCACTGGGATGGCTGTACTTTCGGGTCCAGCTTAAATCTGAAATATGTATCATACCATCGATGCCTTCTTCTATCTCCACAAACGCTCCGAAATTGGTCACACCTCGAACCGTAGCCGTAACAATCGTACCAGACGGATACTTCTGCGAAGCCACCTCCCACGGATTTACTTCTGTTTGCTTCAGACCCAATGATATTTCTTGTTTTTCTTTGTTAACACTCAACACAACCACTTCTGCCTCATCACCGACATTAAGCATCTCGCTGGGATGGTTCAGACGCCGCGTCCAGCTCATCTCGCTTATATGCACCAGACCCTCAATACCATCCGGAAAACGGATAAAAACCCCATAATTCATAACATTTACTACTTTACCCTTTACCCTCGCTCCTATCGGGTAATTAGCTTCAACATTTTCCCACGGGCTTGGCGTCTTTTGTTTCAGCCCTAATGAAATCTTCTCATTTTCTTTATCAACACCGATAACAACGCATTCTACCTCCTGGTCAAGCTCAACAACTTCCAAAGGATGTGAAATCCTGCCCCAGCTCAAATCAGAAATATGCAGTAGTCCGTCCAGACCACCCAAATCCACAAAAACACCGAAGTCAGCGATATTTTTAACCACACCTTTTCGCATCTGACCAACTTCGATTTCCGCCAATAGTTTTTCTCTGCTGCTGTGCCGTTCTTCTTCGATAAGTTTGCGCCTCGATACGACAATATTTCTGCCTTCGACATCAATCTTGAGAATCTTACATTCTACCGTCTTACCGATGAATCTACTGATATCCCCCGGCTTTCTGATATCGACCTGCGAGGCCGGCAAAAATACCGGCACCCCGATATCGACAAGCAGACCGCCCTTTATTCGCCTTATCACTTTTCCGCCGACAACGTCACCCTCCCTTTTCGTATTGATAACTGTTTCCCACCCCCTAATGCGGTCGGCCTTGTGCTTGCTCAACAGAATAAGACCCCCGCTTGAGTCAGCTTCTTCAAGAAGGACCTCGATTTCTCTGCCCGGCTCTACCTCATCTAAGCTGTCAAACTCGCCCGCATCGACAACCCCTTCGCTCTTCAGGCCCACTTCCACAATAACATCATTACCTATCTGTGACACGATTGTCCCTTTAAGAATTGTCCCCGGCAAATGCGCGTCAACTTTTGTTTTTAGAACTTCTTCTAAAAACTCACCGTCTTTTTCACTGAACATCTCATTGACCTGCCGGTCAAGCTCTTCCTGTGACAGTCCTAATTTATTAACTATATTTCTATCTACCATAAACTCAAAATTCCTCTGTGGAGTTTTTATTTCGACCTATCGACGCCCCACATTTACGCCGACAAGCCCCGCTACACATTTACATTTCTCACGTTAACAATCTAAAAAAATACATCGGCCTACGCAGCCAATGCAGTTTACATTTATTTTCGTTTCAGCCGTTGCTCGCATCAAAAGCTTTCAAATTCCCCACAAACTCAGCGATTATCCACTCAGGTGTAGAGGCACCTGCCGTAACGCCCGCCGTTTTTTTGCCCAGAACCACTTTTTTATCAAATTCGCTCCAATTTTGCAAATGAAAAGTTTGGCTATTATATTTCTTGCAAAGTTCCGCTAACTTCCGCGTATTGGCACTATCCAGCCCGCCGAGCACAAACATTATATCCACTTGTTTACACAATTCCACAGCCGATTTCTGTCTTTCTATCGCTTCTTTACACAAAGTGTTAATTACCTTTAACTCACTAAAACCTTCTTTAGCTATAGCACAAAGCATCTTGCTGAAGTGCTCAGGACTTTGAGTGGTCTGACAGACGATACCCAGCTTACCATTTTTACCCAGCTTATACAAATCCGACTCATCACCAATCACAACAACATCCTCAGCACAACCCACAACCGCCTGAATTTCAGGATGATTTTCATCTCCAATAACCACAACTTTATAACCGGCTTCGCTGAGTTCTTTAGCTATTTCCTGAACCCTTTTAACCAGCACACAGGTAGCATCGACAATATTAAGGTCTTTTTCTTTCAGCTTTGCTATCTGCTCTGGGACAATACCATGAGAACGGATAAGAACTGTCCCCGACTGGATTTCTTCGGCCCTATTAACCGTTTTTAGCCCTGCTTTTGCCAATCGCTCTACCACATCTTTATTATGGATGATGGGGCCCAAGCTATAAACATCACTTTCTTGCGCCAGTATCTTCTCTGCAACGCTGATAGCGTTTTTAACACCCGGACAAAACCCACACTTTTCTGCAACTATAACTTTCACAACAAAATCACCTACATTGAATCACCACTTAAATCCTTATAGGTCGTCAATCTTGATTCTGTTCACTTTGAATGGATTTGAACGACCTCAGTATAAACCAGCCCAGTACCAGCACCATCGCCCCCATTATGACCAACAGCAAAACCTTATGCCTTTCTGTCCACGCAACTTTTCTCTCCGCTTGGCCAAAAAGCGGATTGTCAATAATACCGCCTAATTGGGCCGTCTTTACGCCGACCTGCGATGGCTGCTTTAGCATGTGTACAAGGTCGTATCTTGGCTTACTCGCCGATTTCGAACCAACGTAAAGCATAAGACTAACACCACTTTTAGCTGCAAACACCACTTTGTGTGCTATCATTTTCACTGATGCTGACTTTATCATAATGGGTTTATCATCGTAATTATTCACTGTAATCTTTAGATACCTGTAAGCTCGCCGCCCCGAAGGAATATGCAAGACTCGCTTTTCACATCTCTTCCCATTCGCCTCGGTATATCTGTAAATCGTATCACTGATTATTCTTGTCCAGCTTACCTCAACTTCTCTGAACCGCTGTCTGCTATCTTCGCTGTCAATTTTGACCTTACGCGTAGCTGCATCTCTACCCTCAACTGTAACATACCTGTAAAACGAAGCATCAGCAACATCCAGTTCAATTTCGCTTATTGGCAGATGAGCGCTTAGAAGGTCATACGCGTAGATACTCAAATTACCTTTTTCGTCCTCTTTATGCTCTACCATCGTCATTTCAATCGTCTCTCGCTCTGCGAGTTTTTTCTCAATCTTAAACGTTTTTACTTCTTCTATAACCGGACTTTCCTCTTCCGTCGCCATTGGCCCAACACTAATCCGCAAATAACGGTAATCATTCACCGGCAAATCAATTTTGCTGAACCGCCGGTCTCGCCCATCGCCGATAGCGAAAACGTATGCCTGCTCAACCAGTGTAAAGAACTCGATATTATCATTGGAGCCTTCAACCTTAACAATACGTCTAAAATTAGTCCCGCCTGTTTCCACTTCAATGGAATTTTTTATCTCTTGCTTGCCGAAGTCCAGTGTCACCAAAGCTGTCTTATCTTCGCTTGTTGAGCTGTTTATCAATGATGGCCTATATCTGAGTTTTTCCGTAATATCTTTCGGCTCAATTATCACATACGGGACTTGCTCACCGCTGGCATCCAACAGCCGAATGTCTCCTAAATCGGGCCTCGCTGCACCGTAAATCTCAGGTGTCAGCTTCAATCTACAATACTGCTCTTTACCCTTCTCCACCGTTACTTCAGCCCGGTATTTCCATTTGCCCAGGTCAATCGCAAAAACATCTGCTGCCATCGTAATCAGCAACAAAATTATTACCGGAACTTTTAACTCTCTCATATCAAACCTCATAATCACTTATCCGAGCTCTTTTCAGCTAACATCGCTTCAAAGAAACCCTTCTTTCTCAGAAACTGATAAAGATAAGACACCCCTACCAGCGTAACCCCCGTAGCCAGAAATGCCGCAATCCGATACACGTTCTTAACCCTGCTTGTATCCAGAATGAACACCTTTGCTAATAGCAACGCAAACAATCCAAGCGCAATATACCGCAGCAGCTTTGATTTTCGCCAGAATCCAACTGCCATCAAAACCGCTCCGTATACCGCCCACATCACTGATATATACATATGCCCCAGAAATCTCCAGTTCGCTATTGTTTCAACGAACCGGTTCCGGCAATACCAGTAAAAATATATCTCTTCTGTCAGAAGCACCCACAGCACGAATATCCCCATCAGTGCGAACATCCTTGAGAAAATAGCGGTGTATTCTTCTTCAACCGCACGCCTAAACAGCCACGCCCCTAAAAAAAGCCCTGCAACAAATACAAGGGCTACCCAAAAATCCGCGTTCGCAAAAATCATAAACGCATCTCGGTGAAACTCTGCAAACGAAATCATTGTAAATCCTGCCCCTGTCCCAGCCAAAATCGCCGACAAAATCCTGCAGCCAATCCCACGTGGACAAATCGGCCGAATGACAAACAGCAGCGTAAACACTGTAAATATCATCACCATCCCTTTAATGAAGTAATCATCTGGCCTATCGTTCAGATTATAATCACAATGCCAGTACCACTCCATCGCAGCCGCTGCCATCAACAAAAGCATTGTCGCTGCATACAATATCTGCGTAATTGCCCCTCGCAATTCTTTCGGCAGCTCTGTTTTTCCTCTATATATGATATGACAGATAAGCACCATACCCCCAACGAAGCACCATGTCCCAAACGCCGGGTTAAACACCAGCCGGAAAGCCCCCGTATGCATCGGCAACTGATAAAGCAGCCAAACTAAACTTAACCAAAACGCTACTGCTGCTGCGACCTGCGTCCAGATACTGCGATACCGCAGACCGATTATCGCCAATACCACACCTTCCACCGCCCACGCCATTGCCACCGCATACATCTTCAGATAAAGCGGTACCGCAATTGTCAGGAAAAACAACCCGATTACCAGCAGACTAAATCGTAAACTCACGTCATCTTTATATCGCCTGATTACAGCCGCCAGCATAATCAGATGAGCCGCGCATAACACAATGGAGCAAAAGGCAAGTCCCGTACGATATTTATCAAATAAAATCGTCCACAGATAAAAAAACGTAATCGCAGCATTACCCAGCACCAACAATACATCCTGCCCCCGTGCCTTGACCTTTCTAACCAATCCATAAAGTATCGGCAGCACCAGGTAAATCGCAAAGAACGCCCCCAGCCAGCCTAATGCTATCCCCATTTGTTCCGGCGGCCCCTCGGTAACTTTCATCGCAGGTCTGTAAAATTCCTCAAACCACCCGATATACAACGCAAATGTCCCGGCAAATGCCAGAATATTCACCGCTCGCCATTTCCGGTAATACGCACATAGCATCGCACCAATGCCCAGAACCGAAACATAGCT
>Ga0209636_10004831_pt1 | contig 13755 bp, 7 predicted proteins | sample DeeMarSWOR152_54_FD_187464 | JGI IMG/M metagenome (GOLD analysis project Ga0209636, IMG submission 187464) | Marine sediment microbial communities from White Oak River estuary, North Carolina - WOR-1-52-54 (SPAdes) (version 2) | ecosystem: Environmental > Aquatic > Marine > Intertidal zone >...
TGGCCAAGGAAGTCCTTGCCGCGATGGGTACCCCCGTGTTCGAGGCGCCCGGCTATGAGGCCGACGACCTGATCGGCGCCATGGCCAAGCAGGCAGAGGCCGCCGGCCTTCAGGTGTTGGTCGTCACCGGCGATCTGGACACGCTGCAGCTGGTCTCCGATCGGACCTCGGTGATGATCACCCGGCGCGGCATCACCGATACCAAGATCTACAACATCGATGCGGTTCGCCAACGCTTCGGGGTCGAGCCGGAGCAGTTGGTGGACGTCAAGGCTCTGCGGGGCGATCCCTCCGACAACATCCCGGGCGTGCCGGGGGTGGGCGAGAAAACCGCCCAACGGCTCGTCAAGGAGCACCGGAACGTGGAGAACCTGATCGCCCACCTCGACGAGATAACCGACCACGGCCTGGCCCACGCCCTGCACAGCCATCTGGATCAGGTACGCCTCTCCAAGGAATTGCTGGTGATCGACCGCGATGCGCCCGCGGAGGCGGACTGGCGCGAGTGCGCGGTCACTGGCGGCGATCGTGCGCGGCTGATCGATGTCTTCAGCCGGCTGGAGTTCAAGAGTCTGGTGAGCAAGCTGGGTGCCGGCGATGCCGCGGGAGAGGTCGAGTTCGAGATAGTCTCCGACGCGGCCGGGCTGATGGGCCTCGTCGAGCAGATGCGCAGCGCCGGCCGCTGCTCGATCGCCGGCGTGTTCGCAGGAGAGGATGGGCATCGCGAGGTGCTCCAGGGGTTGGCGGTATCGCTGGCGGGTGACACCGTGGCCTGCGCGCTCTCGGCGACGCCGGGGGGCCTGCTGGTCGCCGAGCTGCCCAGCCGCGAGGAGATCTGGACGGCGCTTCGGCCGGTGCTGGAGGACAGATCGGTCGAGAAGTCAGGCCACGACCTAAAGCCGATCTGGCGGGCGCTCAAGCAGGAAGAAATCGGACTCCGCGGTCTGGCGATGGACACGATGGTCGCTTCCTATCTGATCAACCCCGGTCGCCAGACCCATCGGCTCGCCGATGTGGCCTTCGACGTTCTCCAGCAGCCGCCGCCGGCGGAGCCGTTCGATGCGGAGGCGGCCTGGGAAGCGGGCGACATCGAGGCGGTCGCTCGCGACGCCGCCGAGCGGGCGGCGCTGGTCGAGCGCTTGATAGCGCCGCTCTCGGCCCGGCTCGCCGAGTTGGGGCTCGATAGCCTGTTGCGCGACCTCGAGATGCCGCTGGTCCCGGTCTTGGGCCGGATGGAGCGAGTGGGCATCGCGGTCGATTGTGACTACCTGGCCAAGCTCTCGGCAAAGCTCGACCAGCGCATCTCAGCGCTGGAGCGGACCATCTTCGAGCTGGCGGGAGAAGAGTTCGTCATCAACTCGCCCAAGCAATTGGGCCGCGTTCTCTTCACCACGCTCGGCCTCAAGCCGACCAAGCGGACCAAGACCGGCTATTCCACCGACGCCGAGGTGCTCGCGGGACTGGCCGAGGAACATGAAGTGGCCCGCAAGATCCTGGAGTATCGTGAGCTGACCAAGCTGAAGTCAACCTATGTGGATGCGCTGGAGCGCCTCGCCGACGAGACTACCGGCCGCGTGCACACCACCTTCAATCAGACAGTCACCGCGACCGGACGGCTGAGCAGCAGCGAACCCAACCTCCAGAACATCCCCGTTCGCACCGAGCTCGGCCGCGAGATCAGGGGCGCATTCAAGGCGGGACATGACGGCTGGCAGTTGCTGTCCGCCGACTACAGCCAGATCGAGCTCCGGGTGCTCGCCCACATCGCACGCGACGAGCGGATGATTGCCATCTTCCATCAGGACCGCGACCTGCATGCTGCGACTGCCTGCGAGGTATTCGACGTGTCACCCGAGGAGGTGACCCCCGAGATGCGGCGGCTGGCCAAGGTCATCAACTTCGGCATCCCCTATGGGATCGGGGAAGCGCGGCTGGCCAGGAACATGGGCGTCTCATCCGCGGAGGCCCGCCGCTACATGGACCGCTACTTCGAGCGATTCCCCGAGGTCAGGCAGTATATCGAGGACATTGTCGAACAGGCGCGTGAGGCGGGATATGTGGCCACTATCCTGGGACGCCGGCGGCCGCTGCCCGACCTGCGCAGCCGATCGCGCATGCTGCGCGAACTCGCTGAACGCATGGCCGTCAATACGCCCATCCAGGGGAGCGCAGCCGACATCATCAAGTTGGCCATGCTGGCGATTGATCGCGAACTCGCCGAATCCGGCGCCGAGGCACGGATGTTGCTGCAAGTCCATGACGAGCTCTTGTTCGAGGTGCCGACGGCCGAATTGCAGGCCGTCGCGGAGCTCGTGATCCGGCTCATGTCGAACGCCTACGCGCTCTGCGTTCCGCTCAAGGTGGAAGCAAAGGCGGCGGCGAACTGGTGTAACATGGTGCCGGTGGGCGCCGTCTGAACAATGGGACGGCGGCCCGACAATTTGGCCTCTCCCTGGGGAGAGGCGGGGCGGCCTGCGTAGGGTTTAGAACGCAATCCGCCAGGGAATACCGCAAACGCTGCCGACTGCTTGGAGAGGGATTGGGCCATGTCAGCCATGGACAGTGAAGAGCACGGCCATGAGTCCACGGCCGCTGCTGCGCCTGAGGATAACACACCCCAGGCTGTTCAATCGCCGGAGCAACGAGAGGAAGGCGCCGGGGCTTCCCAGGCCGACGACGAAGCGATAAGCATGCCCGGCCAGGATGTGCCGATCGACTCGGCATCGACCTCCACAGAGGAGTCGCCCACAGAGGAGTCGCCGGGCGGCAGCCCCTATGAAGCGACCTTCCGATCGCTGAGCGCCGGACAGATCGTCAACGGGCTGGTCGTCCACATCGACGAGCACGGTGCTTTGGTGGACGTGGGGCAGAAGTCGGAGGGGGTGATTCCGGCCGCTGAGCTTCGTTCGCAGCGCGCCGACGAGTCTCCCCTCGCGGTCGGTGACCGCGTTGACGTGATGGTCGTGCGCTCGGAGGACCGCGATGGCAACATCGTGCTCTCGAAGAAAAAGGCCGATTACGAGCGCGTCTGGACGCGGGTGATCGAGGCCCATGAGCAAGGCAAGACCGTCAGCGCTATGGTTACCGATCGGGTGCGTGGCGGCCTGGTGGTCGATCTCGGTCTCCGCGGCTTCTTGCCGGCATCCCATGTCGCCACCCGCAACATAGCCGCTCTCGATCGCTTCATTGGGCAGTCCGTGCGCCTCAAGATTCTGGAAGTCGACCGCGCCCGCAAGCGGGTCGTGGTCAGCCAGCGCCTCGCCGCGGAGGACGAGCGCTCGCGCAGGCGGCAACAGACGTTGGAGACACTGGAGGAAAACCAGATCCACAAGGGCACCGTGCGGCGCATCACCGACTACGGTGCCTTCGTCGACCTCGGCGGCGTCGATGGGCTGCTCCACCTGACCGAGATGTCCTGGACGCGGATCAACCATCCCTCTGACGTGCTCAAGGCCGGCGAGAAGATCGAGGTCATGATCCTCAAGTACGATCGCGAGAACCAGCGCATCTCGCTCGGCCTGAAGCAGATACTGCCAGATCCCTGGCAGCAAGTCCCCAACCGCTACCGGACCGGCCAGGTGGTCACCGGCAAGGTCACCCGAGTCGTGCCCTTCGGCGCCTTCGTTCAGCTGCCCGAAGGAATCGAGGCGATCATCCCGAACTCCGAGTGCAGTGCCTCGCGCTCGGCCCGGGCCCAGGATGTGCTCAAGGAGGGCGAGGAGATCCAGGCCAAAATCCTGAGCATGCGGCCGAACGAGCGCCGGATGACCCTGAGCCTGCGCCAGCTCCAGCAAGATCAGGAGCGGCGCGAATATCGCGACCTCGTGCGCAAGCAGCAGGCCAGCGCCCGGGTGACCGTAGGCGATTTGGTCGGACACCAGTTGGCCGCGGCTCGCACCGCGCAGGGCGACCAAGCCGACGAGTCGGCTGTGGAGGAGGCTGAATTAGCCCAGGCCGCGCCGGCCGAGGAGCCAGCCGCGACGGCCGTGACCGGCGAGACCGAGGCGACGGCCGAGACTGCTGAGACAGAGGCGACGGCCGCGACCGCCGAGACGGAGGCGGGCGCCGAGCCCGCGGTCGAGACCCCGGCCGAGGTCGAGACATCGGAGGCCGCCGAGCCCAGCGAGGAGACTGCAGAGGCGGCGCCGGAATCCGCTGTGCAGCCTGAGGAGAGAACATGGTCGTCCTCGGAGTCACCGGAGGAATCGCAAGCGGCAAGTCCACCGTCGGACGACTCCTCCAGGCCCGAGGCGCCTTCATAATAGATGCCGACCAGGTCGCTCGCGAGCTGCTGGCGCCTGGACAGGAACTGACAGAGAAAGTAATCAGGGCATTTGGCGAGGCGGTCAAGCGTCCTGGGGGTGGATTGGATCGAGCGGCCATTGCGCGAATCATATTCGCTGATCGGGAGGCCCGTGAGCGACTCAATCGGATCACCCATCCGCCGGTTATCGCCGAAATTGAAAAGCGAATAAAGCGTGTGCTCCGCAGCCCGGCGCGGCCGCCAGTCGTCGCCGTAATCGCGCCCCTGCTGTTCGAGGCAGGAGTCGAGAGGCTGGTCGACAAAGTCTTGGTGGTGACGGCCAAGGAGACCGAGCAGATCCGGCGATTGCGCGAGCGGGACGGCCTCAGCGAGGCTGAGGCCCGCCAGCGTATCGCTGCTCAGATGCCCATGGAGGAGAAGTGCCGCCGGGGCGACTGGGTGGTGGACACTACTCGGGGCGAGGTCGTGACTGAAACGGCGGTCGATGCGGTGTGGCGGGAACTCGTCGGATCCGGCCCGGCAACAGCAACGTCCTGATCTTTACTCTTCGTAGGGCCATTCGGCGAAAGGAGAGGAGCATGTACGCTAACCGGTTGCTTCGCACGTTACTGGGGGCGTTGCTCTGCCTCGGCATCGCGGCTTCAGTCGCTTCGGCCGCGCTACTCTCAGAGAAGAATCAGTTGGTTGTCGGGCGTGCCACCAAGGCACAAAGGCGGCTTTCCCGACTGGGCGACAATGCGATCTTGCCGGGTCGCCGGCCCGGCCCTCACGTGCTGGCGGAGATCCAACCTGTCAAGTTGGTCAACCTGACACCTATCTCCCCGGCCAATGACCGGCTGCCCTGCTGGTCGCAGAACGGTCGGCGCGTGGTATTCGTGTCCGATCGCAGCGGCATCGATCGCATCTGGAGCATGAACATCGATGGCACCGAGCCGAGGCAACTCACCTTCGGGCCTGGCCGAGACTCCTATCCCGTGATGTCGCCGGGCGGCCAGTTCCTCGCCTATGCATCCGATCGCTTCGGATCCTGGGACCTGTTTATTCGCGATCTATCGCGTCCCACCGCGCCCGACCAGCGGCTTACCTTCTGGAATGACAGCGACGAAATCGAGCCCTCCTGGTCGCCGGTGGGCAACGAGCTGGCGTTCAGCACAGATCGCCTCGACGACCAGGGCGACTTTCATATCTGGCTGATCGGCACCCACACGGGAAACGCGCGCAGGCTGACCGACACCGTGTTCGAGGAGAGGCACGCAGCCTGGAGTCCGACGTTCCCGCGGCTCATCGCCTACACGGGCACCGAGCCGCACGGCGACCAGGCTATTTGGCTCAGCGTGGTCGACAGCCCGATGACCTATCAGCTGGTTAGCGATCCTGCCCAGGACTTCGACCCCACCTGGGACCCCACCGGTGCCAGGATCTGCTTCGTATCCGACCGCGGCACCAACAACGACCTGTGGCTGCTGCGCGTGGCGAGTGTCACTATCTACAATGAGATCGTGATCACCCCCGAGGATCCGCTGAACAACCCGGCCAGCAACGCTTTTGAGTTCCATCTGCCGCGCCCCGCCAATGACATCGACCCCTCCTGGGGTCCGGCAACCTTATACTTCGAGGGCGTCCCCTCGCTGCCCCGGATCGCCTTCACCTCCAACCAGGCCGGAAACAACGACATTTGGCTGCTGGCGCCGGACGATTTCACCCCGCCCAACGTCAATTACGACGACGATGAGGCGCCTCTGGTGCGGGTAACGCCACAGCAAAGCCATCCAGGCGAGGTCATCAAGATTACTGCAGCGGTCAGCGACAACGAGAGCGGCGTCGACCGTGTCTATGCGGTCATCAAGTGTGCGGACTCGCCGATGTATCTCGCTCTCGAGTTCGACAATATGCTGGAGAACAGCGGCTTGCGCGGCGAGATCAGGCAGCCAGTCGACTACCTGATCATTGACGCCCATACCGGCAAGCCCTACAACCAGGTGTGGGCCTACGATGCGTCCACTCTCATCTACGGCCCCACCGGCGCAGCCGGTGGGTGACCGATGGCGGCCCCCGTTGGTGGACCGGACACGGTCTACTACGACCGCGCCTGGGAGGCGCGGACAAGCTTCATAGATCACTGTCTGGAGCTGCACGACGACGGTGGAATCAGTGGATCGGGAGACGACATAGCGGGCGACGGCGTGTACACCGCGACCTGGCAGATTCCCGTCTCCAGCGACAGCATGGACTACAATCCGGCGAGCGATTACTACATCGACATCGTGACCTGGGATCGGGCCGGCAATTCGCACCACTGGTATGAGTACTGGTATTGGTGGGACACGCCGCCCGACGACGAGCCCTATTCCTGGACCATCCCGCATCCGCCGGATAACGACCTGCCTCCGGAGGCGTGCTTCACCGCCGATCGCCACTATGCATCACCCGGCGAGACTATCGAATTCGACGCGTCCTGCTCATACGATCCGTACGCGGTTCAGCGCGAGTGCAAGAACGAACAGGGCCTCTGTACCGAGTGCGAATACAAGATCCAGTCCGGGTTTGAGGATTTCCCGCCGACTGGCATCAACCCTTACTACAGTCCGTACCTGCCCATCCCGGACTACGAGTGGGACTTCGGCGATGGATCGGTGGTGCGTCACCTGCCGGTGGCGACCCACTCCTACGCCGAGCCGGGCGTCTATACGGTCACCCTCACCGTCTGGGATATGCCGCGTGCCTCCGAGTACGAGAGGCGCCTGACCGACGCGATGGCCACGGAGATCACGGTCGTCGCCGACCAGAGCGAGATCCCCGACAACTTGGCGCCCATTGCCATGTTTACCTGGGACGTGCACAATCCGCAGTGGGACACCACCGAGGAGAATTTTTGCGACAACCTGATCAGCTTCGATGGGTCGGCTTCCTACGACGAGGACGGCGACGCCATTGTCCTCTATGAGTGGGACTTCGATGGCGACTTGTGGATCGACTATTACGAGTCCATCTACGACGATCCGGCGCCGCTTGACGGCAACTTCGACGGCGTCTACGACCCGATCGGAATACCGCCGGAGATGGGCAATCTGCGGTTCGTCTATACCACCGACCCCAACAACCCTGCGAACCATATCCACACCGCCACCCTCTGGGTAATCGACGAGCGCGGCGAGGTGGGCAGCCACACCAACTGGATATACCCGGGCAATCTGTCGGGGTACGGCGACGCCACCATTCCCACCATCTACGACAGCTACGGCATCAACCACGTCGCCGGGTTCACCGCCCGGGAATTCCCGGCGGGCGGCCCGCAGCCGTGGCTGCTCGTCAATGACTATGGGTGCGGGCAGAAGTCCGAGGTCTTCTTGGGCACTGGCAGCGGGGGGTACTTCGACCACGGAGCGTTCGGCTATTGGTGGAAACCCATGTTCCACATCGCAGAGGACGCCTGGACCAGCCACCCCTGGGTGGTGACCCAGTACAAGTGGCCGGAGGAGCCCGACTCACCCCTCCTGCCCAGGGCGCGCTTCCAGACGGATGACGGTCATCACTTGATGGTCTATGCGCACGATTCGTCGCTGTATTTTCTCATCTACGGATACGAGCCGCGCGGCATCGGGGCTGGGTTCATGACGCAGCCATACGACGAGTGGCGAATCCTCTGCCGGGGGCCGATCGACCTCACCATCCTGGAGGACTATCTGCCGCGCGAGGTCACCTGGCAGGGCGGGGAGACCGATGGCCAAGTCGCCATCCACGCTCCCAAGGCCGTCATCTGGGCCAGCCCATATTCGGGCGACCTGCGTGTCCAGCGCGGCACCATCATGGATCCCGAGAGCCAGATCCGTCTAATGGAGTTCCTGGATCAAGGCGGGCGGCTGTTCATGCACGGCCAGGATATCGCCTGGGCGCTGACCCAGGACGGCCAATCCGACAACGACCTGCTGAACGACTATTTCCACTTGGACTTGGGCGACAACGATGCCTACGACCGCATCACGGCCGCTCCCGACGACGGCCGCTATCTCCTGATCGGGCAACTGGAGAACGGCTATTCGATTACTGACAACTTCTGGGAAACCCACACTTGAGTGACGTTGTTCTTCGACGAGGCCTGGACGGCCGGTCCTATTGGCGATTGGGCCCCACACGGGGAGCACAATCAGTGGCGCGGTGAAGGCGCGCACAATCAGTATTGGCAGGACGCGCTGATTCCTATCGAGCCCGGTGAGAGCGTGTTCGAGTATGATGATCCGAGCAACTCGCCGGGCCGCGAGGGAAGCACTGCCATGGTCCAGTACGTCGATCCCCAGGACCACTTCCGGACCGTGTTCTCTGCGATCGGCTTCGAGGGCATGCAGCAGCGCTATTGGGACCGCCCTGGCTGGGGGATCATCTCCCGCGTCCACCGCAGCCACCTCTACCACAACATCGGCGACTTCCTGCGAACTGGCACGGTCGTCGGCGAGCTGCGCTACCGCCAGCCCGCCGGACAACCGGTCGAAGGCGCCGCCGTCGAGCTGATCGACGACTGGGGGCCCTCGCCCACCTACGGCGAGGTCATCGGCAGCGGGATCAGCCGGGCGGATGGCAGTTGGATGATCGAGGGAGTTGTAGCGACGATCTTCCTGCTACGCATCACCCACGAACAGCAGATCGTCTATTACCACCCCGAACGCACCAGTGCGTGCGGTGGGTTCATCACCGATATCGGGATGATCACCCTGACCAAGCCGGCGCCGGGCACCATCAGCGGCCGAGTGCTGGAGCTTGACGGCCGGACGGGGATCCCGGGCGCGACGGTGACCTTCACCTCTGATGAAGGCGTCGAGTACCCACCCGCGACCACTGCCATTGACGGAACCTACAGCGTACAGGTCAGCCCGGGGACCTACACCGGCGTCGCCAGCAAAGAGGACTACGCCTCCGCCACTCGCACCGGCATCGTCGTCATGGAAGGCGAAGCCACCAGGCGGATCAACTTCATCCTCGGTGTGCCCGGCGACATCGCCGGCACCGTAACCAGCGCCGACACCGGCGACCCCATCGCCAACGCCTTGGTCGAGCTGTTCATCGGCGGCGTCCGCATCGCCAGCACCCACACCGGCACCGGGGAGGGCGATCTCGAGTTGGGCGCTTACCTGATCGAAGACATCGCTGCCGGGTCCTATGACATGCGCGCCTCGGCGGCCGGATTCGACAGCCAGAACCGGAGCGGCGTTGTGGTCATCGCCAACCAGACCACCACCGTCAACTTCCAGCTGCCGCTCCCGCCGCCGCCCGACGAGTATCACCGATATGAGGCGGGACGGATTTACCTGATGTCGATGCCGAACAACTTCACCGCCTACGATGCCGCCGACGTGCTGCATTACACACCGCAGTTGACCGCGGTCTCCCTGGTGACCTACATGCCATCGCTGGGCGGCTACGTGTTCTATCCGACGCCGTTGGCGAATCGGTTCTTCCCTGGACGCGGGTACTGGCTGATGACTGACGGCGAAGCCCGGATCACCGAGGAGACGCCCTGGACCCAGAGCCCCGGTATGGAGTACGACGTCACCGTGCAGGCGGGGTGGAACATGATCGGGAATCCCTTCCCCGAGTCCACCGGGGTGGCCTGGGCCGATGTGAAGGTGACCGTGGACGCCATAACGGAATACCCCGTCGGCCTGGCGGCGGACCTGGGATACATTCGGCGAACGCTTTGGGGATGGAGCGGAACCGGATACGTTCAGAGCACCAGACTATGGCCGTGGGAGGGCTATTGGATGTACGCGGAGCAGGCATGCCAGCTGATCATACCCAGATCCGGCCCGCCGCTGCCTCCCTAGCAGGGCGATCGCACCGTAAGTGACTGGAACGCAACCGAGGAGGGCACTGCAGATATGCACAAATTGACCAGAGGCGCCTGGGGCCGCTTGCTGGCCGTCGGGACATGTTTCACCTTCGTGATGACCACGCTGCTGGCGAGTTTGGCGGTGGCACCGCCGACGGCGCAGGCCCAGATCGGCGGCCTGGAGCCAACCGTGAAGCCACCGCCCCGCGCCGCGGTGGTCGAGTTCAAGGCGCCGCCGGGCGCCATGCTGGGGCGCCGAGCTGCCGATGCCGTGTCGGTTGCGCTCAGGGACATGGAGATGCGCGGCGCTCCCTACGCGCCCGAGCCCGCCGACGCGGTGGCCACCGCGCTGCAGGAGCTGGGGCTGGCGCCGCCGCTCGAGCGCGAGGGCCAGCAGCAACTGGGCGAACAGCTGGCCGTGAAGTGGGTTATCAGCGGCGAGGTCAGGCAAGCCAATGTCGCCCGCGGCAAGGCCGAGGTCGAGCTCCTGGTCACCGTCCTGAGCGTGGAGTCGGGAGACTACGCCACCGGTGCCCTGGTCCGCGCTAGCAGCCCCGTGCCCCCCGGCTACCGCGGGGATCACGATATCCTGATCGACAAGGCGCTCGCCACAGCCGCGCGCGATGCCACGCGGCTGGCGGCGGCAGGGAAGATCCCGGAGGCGACCGTGCTGATGGTATTCGGGCGCAACGATGTCCAACTCAGCGCGGGCAAGCCCGCTGGATTGCTGCGTGGCATGCGCCTGGCGCTGCTGCGTCTGGTGGAGGGCCACTGGCGCCGGGTGGGGACCCTCGAGGTGACCAGGAGCGGCAACCACGACGCCAGCGCGGCCATCATCGCGGCCCCCCGCGGCATCCAGACAAATGACCGCGTAATGGCCATCTGGGAGCCTTCCAAGGCGGAAATCGGTATGGTCACCAAACCGGAAAAGAAGCGCAAGCCAAGCCTTCAGAAGGGCTTGCTAGCGCTACTCGCTGTTGGCGCGGCGTTCCTGATCGGCAGCCGACATAAGGACCGGCCGGACAGGCAGGTCAGTTCCACTCCCACGGCCTGTGCCCTGGTCGATGGCGATGGCGTGGTGATCTCTTGGTCCCCGCCGGACGATAACGTCGTAGCCGTTGAAATCTGGCGCATCGCCGGCGGCGATCGAATGCCGGTGGCAGTGGTCGGGCGAGGAGGTCCCCTGTCCGGTTGGTTCGGCCAGCACCGATATGTGGACACAATTCTGGCAGTGCCGGGCAGCCTGTGCATTAGCATCCCGGAGGATCAGGTCGAACAGCCGAACATCCCGACGCCCCTCTATGAGGGGACCCTCGGCGTGGGCGATCCCTGTGACGCGGACAACACCGAGACCAGTCGCCAAATCATATGGACGCCGGTTCCCCTGGTCGACGGGGTTCCGGTCAGTTACCAGTTGGTTTTCATTGCCCAGAAAGTGGTGCAGAATGCCGGCGAAGTGGGCAGCGGCCAACAGGCCACGAGCCAGTGGGTCTTTATCGAGTACAAGACCAGTAAACAGTCGAATACGGCTACCCCGTTGGCCCCCGTCACGCTGGTCCGCCCCAGCGGTACCACAGGCGAGGATCCCACCAATACTGAGTTCCGCTTCACGGCCGAAGGCGATCCGGATGTCGCCCTGCCGACTACCGGGGCGAACCAGTACGTGATTCAAATCTCGCGTGACCCCAGTTTTGCGCCGGGGCAGACCGGCGAGTATCCGGCGCCGCCGGACTACCATCGGGCGGTCTACCCGCCGGGCGACGATGTCCGTCTCTTCATCGACTACTCGGACATGCTCACCCCGGCCGAACGTGCGGGGTGCGTCCAGTTGTTCTGGCGCGTCGGCGCTCGCAACCTGGCGGACCGGTGCCTGCCGGTAGCATATCCCGAGGACCCATCGCGTGCGGGCTGGGTATTCGGACCGACGACGAGCATCGCGATGTTCAAGGCCGGTGCCGGGTGTACGTAAGCCCCACCACGAGAACGAGGTGAGCGAACGGTGGGCAGGGGGGCCAAGGACGCCCCCCGCCGGCCCCAGAGTGTTCGGCGCCCAGCGCCAAGGCGGCAGATGAGGGAGGATATCATGACGGTACTGCGATGGAAGATACCTGTGTTGCTGATCGGATTCCTCGCGCTGGCGATGGTAGCCACTGCCCAGGCCCAGGCGCCTCCTGAAGAGCCTGGGGAAGCGGCCGAGCCCGCCGCGGAACCGACCAGCGGCTATCGCGCGGCCGGCCCCGCCGCCGGTCCGCAGCCGGCGAAGGTGATCATGTTTGCGACCTTGCCGCCCGCAGAGGAGGCGGCGTTCCCGGGTGACGAGACCATGGCGGGCGACATCGGTAACCGGCTGCGGGGCTATCTGACGAGCGTCCGCGGAATGTCGGTGGCCACCGTCCATCCCGCCTCGCCGATGATCAAGAACAGCCCGAACCTGGTGCCGGAGGACGTGGCGCCAATGGAGGGCGAGACACCGAAGGCACGAGCCGAACGCGCCCTAAACGTGGTTCGGGAGCTAGGCGTGGACTACGCCCTGGTGCCCGCCATCGTCCAGTACAAATTCGACGCGACCAAGCCGCAGGCGACCGTCACGCTCAATGTCTATCGGGTGAAGACGGAGGGCGAGCTGGCCGCCATCGTGGTATCGGGCCGGAGCCCGGATCGCCCGCCCCGACAGGCAGATGAACAGGTGCTGGCGCGCGCGGCGGTGGCCGACGCCGCGCTGCGAGCTGCCGCGCAGATCCTGGAGGTGTCGGCCGACGACCTCCAGAGGTGGATAAAGATGAAGCACAGCGGCAAGTCGCATCGCCGGTTTCTCATCTTCTAACGATCCCAGCTCCGGGGGCGAGGGAGGCCCGTTCCACCGCTATGAAATGGGCGGCACTATGGGCATCTGCGATCGCCGTTCTGGCAGCGGCTGCGCTGCCCGCGCCCGCGGGGCAGTACCGTATCCTGCTTCGTGCTGAGCCCAACCGAATCCCGGCGGATGGCATGGCCACCGCCACTATCGTGGCCGAGGTCCGACTGGCCTCCGGCGAATCAGCGCCCGACGGGCTTGAGGTCCGCTTTTTCGCATCCGCCGGCAGCCTGACGCCTGCCGCCACCACTGTCGACGGGACCGCCCGAGCCGTCCTCACCAGTGCCCGCACCCCGCAGACAACAACCATCACTGCGGTGGCGGGCGACGCGCGCCAGGAGTGCCGAGTCGAGTTCGTCGTCGATGACTATGAGGGCAGCGAATCGCGCAGCCTGTCGGTGACCGGGGATTATGTCGCCTACAGCCCCGATCTCCCGCTGATCGTGGCACTGGGCGATGCGCGCCTGCGCTATCGTCAGCTTGATGTCACCGCGCGTTCCCTCCAATACGACACCAGCGGCGAGGTCGTGCGCGCACAGGGTACAGTGACCTTTCGCGATGCCGACGATGAGCCCCTGAAGGGCGATCGGTTGTGCTACGAGCTGCGGCGCCGCTTCGGCTATCTGCGGAGCGAGAACGCCTCCGGTGAGTTCGAGTGGCTTCGGCTGATGCCGGGCGAGGCACCTCAGAGCGTCAGTCGGCAGGAAATCGACGAGGAGGCGTTGGAGCCCTTCGAGCACGACGGCGGCGGCACCTGGGTGGTCGCCGACGAGATCAGCATCCTTCCCGGCGACCGTATCCATTTCCGGCGTGCCT
>Ga0209636_10004832_pt1 | contig 13753 bp, 11 predicted proteins | sample DeeMarSWOR152_54_FD_187464 | JGI IMG/M metagenome (GOLD analysis project Ga0209636, IMG submission 187464) | Marine sediment microbial communities from White Oak River estuary, North Carolina - WOR-1-52-54 (SPAdes) (version 2) | ecosystem: Environmental > Aquatic > Marine > Intertidal zone >...
ATTTCCTCCTGGTCGCAGGCCGAAGGCCGAGAAGGGGAGGCAGCGAGTCTCCGAGCGTTGGAAGGGGACTCAAAGTCCCCTCCAAGCCATCGGGGCCCCCTCCACTACGGGGGCTTGAGGGCGGCCTCAGCGCCGACCAAAGAGTGTCACGTCATTTGTTATGTTTGTAATGGAGTTATAAAATAATATTTACGAAAGGAGAATAGATGTGGGAAAAATAAATAAGGCTGTTGAGAAGGTCATAAAAGAAGCCATAAAACTGGAGGTCAACGGACAGAAGTTTTTCCTCCACGCGGAGGAAATCACCCAACATGAGCTGGGGAAAAAGATGTTCCGGAGGCTGGCTGATGAGGAAGTGAAACATCTCGAAACCTTCAGCCGAATATTCAGCGACATCCTGGGCGGAAAGGACTGGAAAAAACACATCAGGCCGGCTGAGTTTCAGGAAAAATCGGATCTGATCGAAAGACTTAAAGAGAGCGTGAAAAAAGAGGAAGGCAAGGGAGAAGTAGAAGCTATCCGGTTGGGTATGGAACTCGAGGAACGGGCTATCCAGCTTTTCCAGAAGGCGGCCGATGATGTGGATGACCCCCTCGCTAAGGAGATGTTCCAGAAGATCTGTGAAGAAGAAAAGTTTCACTACGACCTTCTCCAAGCTCAGTATGACTCCGTCACCCATTCGGGATTCTGGCTGGACAGCGCCGAGTTCCAGATGGACGGTAAGTGGTAGAGTCTCTAGATCAATCAGCTTGATCCCGAATAGAAAGGAGGGCCGCGGGCTTCATCAACACCGAAGCTCCGTGTATCCAGATCAAAACTTAACCACTCCAGAAGGAGGATGTGGATGAAAAAGGGATTATATCTATGTCTTGCTTTCCTGATCATTGTCACCTTTTGGGGCTGCCAAAAAACCGAGAAAAAAGCGGTTGAGAAAGATGAGCTGGCCCAGCTCGAAGAAATGACCGGCCTTAAGGCCGAATCTATATCCTACGAGCCCATCATCAAGGGGATATCCCCACCCCGATTTCGTGAGCGGACCGGAGCCGATTATAAACCCAGCCGGAACGAAGACCCGGCGATTCCCGCCCAGTGCTGGATTGAAACGGGATATGGAACTCAGAATGCCTGCAAATACTGTCATACCAACTATCTGTGGGACATTCGACACGGGAATGCTTTTCCCCTCGCTGAAGATCAGATTCTGTACAGCTTCCCCTCCCCGAATTTAAACCGAGTGAACTGGGAAAACATCATCTCTCCTCAGGACATCGTCCGGCGTCTGGGGGAGGAGGGGCTGGCCATTCCTCAACCCGATGATCCTGATAACCTGATTTATGTACGGCAGGACAACTGGAGAGCCGCCTATAAAGAGGCAAGAGGCCGAGACGATGAGACTTGGAATAACCTGTCAAACCAAGAGTCGGCCTTTCAGCTTTTTCCCGCTCTCGATCCGGATAATCTCTTCCCGATGGCCGAAGATGATCCTACAAATGGAGGTCTCCACGGCTACCTAGACAAGGAGGGTTTTGTCCGGAGTGCGGATAAAGGCTACACAGGTTGGAGGGCGGTCAATTTCTTCCCTTATGCCATTTTTACTCCGCTGACAGGATCGGTGAGCGGAATTTATATCCGGCTGCCAAAGATCTTTATGACCCAGGATGGTGATCTGAGCATCGACGTCTACAGGAAGAATCTGGATCTTATCGAGCAGAATATCAAGAATCAGGAGCTATCCTCATCCAGCTATTTTGGAAACGCTGCCGATCTTGAGGTGAAAAAAGGTTTTTACCCGGTGGGAACCGAATTCGCGCATCCTCTGCACTATGTAGATTTGAATGCAGACGGTGAGTCAGGCGTCGGTTTGGATGGTCTGGAGGGGAACACCATATCGGATTATGAATTCCCCGGAACCCGTTCCAAGAGGGTTAAGGAGATCCGATACATGTACAAATGGAAGGATGTCGACCTGGAAGATATCGGCGAGGATGAGGGGGATGCCGATGAGACACCCCATGTCTTAGGTCAAGAGTGGAAAGGCTGGATCGATAACAACGCTGGGTGGATCCTGGCGGCCTACATCGAACGAAGAGACGGTGAGCTCAGACCGCAGACAACAGAGGAATTGCTCCAGTGCAAAGGGTGTCACTCTTCGGTGGGCAATACCATCGACGCGGTCTGGTCGTTCCAGAGGAAGCTTCCGGGCAATTTGGGCTGGCGGGAGATGGATTACGGCCAATACAAAAGTTCAGAGCCGGACAAAACACATCTTCAGGATTATCTGAATGCCGGCACCGACATGGGAGAGCTGGAGTATTTCTACTACACGGTTGTTGGAGCAGACCTTTATGGTATCATGCCTGGCGAGATAAGAACAGAGCTTACGGCATTCGCTGAAAAGGAAGGGCTGGTGAGACAGCTGAATTTGGTAAACAGCTTAGGAGATATTTTTGATGATGAGAAACTGGAGATGACCGAGAGGAAAAAAAGAATGGAGATTCTCCATGAAAGGGCCTCAATCATGAGGAATTACGCTTCCTCCCTGTCCTATCTCTATCATGACCCTGCGTCAGGAAAGGATTTTATCAAAGGAACTATTTTCTATCCCAGTCCGGACACGGTGCGGTCGAATATCGCCCATTACCGGAGAATTGTCCTCGACCAGAGCTTCAACCTGGGCAAGAATGTCTTCGGCTCCCAGCCTGAGGCGATTCCGTTTACTTTCCGGTCGGACGGAACAGTAATCAACAGCAACCGAGAAACTATCCCTTTGGGTAGAGTGATAGACAGTCGGCTCTGGGGAGATGATGGCGTGGGGATTACCCCGACGGGATTAGTCAAGGTCAACGCGGATGGACTCCCTGTCGATGAGGATGGCCGGGTGGTGGATATCGAAAGATCTCCGGAAAGGGCTGTCGGACATGTCAGTCGAGGGGGAACGTTCGAGACGCGCTACAATCCGATCATAAAACGAGAACCGGTCGTCAAGAAGAAGGAGTAGCTATCATTTATTTAACAAATACATATGTAATAAATGACATGACAGAGTATATGTGGCGCTGGGACCGCCTCAGCCCCCGAACCCCAGGGAACCAGTCCCGGCGGTTCCCCCCGTCGGAAAAGCCGACGGGTCCCCCCTCCGCTACGGGGGCTTGAAGGCGGCCCCAGCACCGATCCTAGTGTGTTACATCATTTATTACGTTCGTAATATTTTATATAATTATTCTTCCAAAAAAGGAGTCAAGATGAAATACAGAAACATTGTCTTCACAACCATCTCAATCTTGATCTTTCTCATTTTCGTTTCCTGTCCGGGTGGAGAGAAAGAGGTTGATTTAGAGAGCGAAGCGAAAGAAATTCATGAAAGCGTCCTGACCGTTGACTCCCATTGTGACACACCCTTGATGATGTTGAGAGGAGAATGGGATATCGGTATCAGGCACGAGCCGACTCAGAGGAGAAGTGGAAAGATCGATCTTCCCCGAATGAAAGAGGGAGGGATCGATGCAGCCTTTTTTGCGGTTTTTGTCGGCCAGGGAGAGAGAACCTCTCAAGGATATGAAAAGGCGCGAGAGAGAGCCCAAGATTTGTTGAGTCTGATTCATAAAATGGGCCAGGATTACCCGGATTTGGTGGAGCTGGCCACAACTTCCGAAGATGCCTACCGCCTCGAGCGTGAAGGAAAAAGGGCCATCTTTATCGGGATGGAGAATGGGTATCCGATCGGTCAAAATCTTTCGTTAGTCAGTGAGTATTTCAAACAAGGTGTCCGGTATATCACCCTCTGTCACTCTCAAGATAATGATATCTGTGACTCATCTACAGATAGGAGAAATCCCGAAGATAATGGTCTGAGTGAGTTTGGTAAACAGGTTGTTGCAGAGTGCAACCGTCTGGGTATCATGATCGACCTTTCGCATGTCTCAGACAAATCATTTTTTGACGTCCTAAAGGTGACCAAAGCCCCAGTCATCGCTTCCCATTCCAGCATTCGGGCTTTATGTGATCATCCTCGGAATCTCTCCGATGAGATGCTCAAGGCTCTAGCCGGCAACGGAGGAGTCATCCAGATCTGTTTTGTTTCGAGTTTCCTAAGAAAACCCACCCCCAATCCTGAAAGAGATAAAGCCTTGGCTGAACTCCGCGATAAGTATGGGTCTTGGTCGAATATCAAGGATGAAGCTCAAATGGAGAGGATGTATCAAGAGTATGAGAAGATTAGCGACGAGCACCCTGAGGATAAGGCCACAGTCGAGGAGATCGTGAACCATATCGACTATGCGGTGCGCCTCATTGGAGTGGACCATGTGGGCATCGGAACCGATTTCGACGGAGGAGGGGGAGTCGAAGGCTGTGATGATGTCAGCCAAATGCCGGAAATCACCAAGGAGCTTCTCCGACGGGGATACTCTGAAGAAGAGATTGAAAAAATCTGGGGCGGGAACCTGATGCGCGTCTTCCAAAAAGTTGCGGATTTGGCGGAGGAATTTCAAACGCCAGATTAAACCAGGATTTCAGTCCTCTATCTTAAGTGGATTCAAATCCCTCGACATTTCATCTCCATCCGTTAAAAATTCATGTTGAAAACTGTAAAAAAATTTTACATAATAGAGGGGAGCCTGAAAAAAATCGTTGAAATCAATAGAGTTAGCAGGCTGTCACTTTTGGCATAAAAGTTGCGTTGGATAGAGATAGATTATAAAGATTTGAGCATAGATTGATGGTGAAGAAGTTCTTAAGAATTACTCTTCTTCTCTCCCTTACTCTGACCTGTCTCTATCCCAGCTTCCAGTGGAAAGTCAGCCGTCAGGAACCACGCTACGGAGGAGTTTTTCGGCTGAGGTCTTTTGCGGATGTCTTCAAGCCTGAGCTGGATCCAGCCAGTCCAGACTCTTTCATCTTCATTTCCGAGCAAATTTATGATGGATTGGTGAGGTTAGACAAAAATTTAAACGTCGTCCCCTCCTTAGCCGAGTACTGGGAAATCTCCAATGATGGATGCCGGTATGTCTTTCATCTCCGGAAAGATGTGAGGTTTCATGATGGTCAAGGCGTGACTGCCGATGATGTGAAGTTTTCTCTTGAAAGACTTCTCGACAAAAAGACTGACTCTCCCTATTTTTCTTTCTTTCTCAACAGGGTGGAGGGGGCTGCGGAATTTCGTGAGGGCGATGCGACTCAGGTCAGCGGCTTTAAAGTCTTGGATAAACACACTTTAGAAATCCATTGGACAAGACCTTTTATCTCGGCTTTGTATCTTTTGAGTATGCATTTTTGTAAAATTCTTCCTGCCGATCAAGTCCAGGGAAAGGGCCGCGGCTTTTTCCAGAAGCCTCAAGGGACAGGAGCCTTTCAATTTGAATATTGGCTGAGGGATTCGCAGCTGAAAATCGTCGGTGTTCGGCTCAAGAGGAATGAGGAGTACTTCGAGGGAAGACCTTACCTGAGTGCCGTGGAATTCTGTCCCTATTTCACCCTCGATCATTTTTTAAACAGCGAGATCGATTCCATCCCCGTCCTTTCTGAGAAACTGCTCGAATCTCATTATAAAATATACCAAGATGGTTCCCTCCATCAGGTCTTTTTGGGGATGAGCTGTCATCTTCCGCCCTTGGATAGGCTGGAAGTCAGGAAATCCATTTCTCATGGAGTGAATAGAACGAGGCTGGCCCTGACCATCCGAGATGCGAGGGTTCTCAAACAAGTGGCCCACAGCTTCATCCCACCGCGTCTACCGGGTTTTTTCCCCTCAGAAGACGAGAGAACATTCAACCCGGACAGAGCCAGAGAGATGCTTCAGCAGGCCGGGTTCTCTGCCGAGAATGAGTTTCCCAGCCTCGATCTATTCCTCGAAGGGCCGAGGACAGCCTCTAAGAATAGACTTGACAGGGAAATAAAAAGTCAACTCGAGGCCATCGGAATAAAAACACGGTCTCAATATTACAGGTCCCCAGAGGAGATTCGGCAGAGGACGCGGCCCTATCTGGTCATCCTGGAGCGGCTGATGAATTTTCCCGATCCCGAGGATATCATTCGCCCCCTCTTTTTTTCGAAATCCATTTCTAACCTTATTGGATACAATAACCCTGCTCTGGATAATCTCCTGTACAGAGCCGAGGTGGAGAAGAGCTGGACAGAACGGATCGTTCTATTCCATAAAATGGAAGACCTGCTGTCCTCGGATATGCCTGCCATTCCCTTATATTCTCAGGAGAACAATGTGGCTATCCAGCCCTATGTTATGGGTGTCGACTGGCCCCCTCTCGGTCTGTATTATCTTGAAGCCAAGAAAATCTGGTTGGATAAATGAAACTCAGGATGACCCTTCGTACGAAATTCATGGCCTCGGTGATTTTTCTCCTCATCGTTCTCGTCGGATTGATCCTGTTCGTGATCGAGAGAAGAGAGGTCAAAGCCATATTTGAACAGCAGAAAGAGAAAGGGCTTCTGATTGCTGAGAAAATTGCTCAAATGAATTTGCAGCCCCTTCTCTACTGGGATGCTGTCGGGATCGAAAAGACGCTCGAAGAGCAGATTGATGATAAGCTGATTTATGTTGTCATCTACGATCGGAGAAACCGGCCGCTCGCGGCGAATTCATTCGTCAAAGAACACACGAAGTTTTATGAACAATCCCACCTCAGCGGAGAGGAGAAGGAGGGCGATTATATCTTCGCGTCGAGAAAGCTGCAGGAAGTCAGCACAGGGAGGATGCTTAGGATTCTTGAGATTGAAACACCGATTTTTGCCAAAGGATCACCAAGGCGGTGGGGGTCCATCAAAATAGGCCTTTCTCTTGAGGACATCCGGAAAGAAATGTTCAGCACGCGGTTGATGCTGATTTTGATCGGATTCGTGGGCCTTTTCCTCGGGATTTTTGGCGCCACATTCTTGGCCCGCCGGATAACAGAGCCGCTCAAGAGATTAGCCGATGGTACAGTCAAAATTGCCAGGGGAGACTTTTCTCAGGAGATCGAGATAGAGTCTCAAGATGAAATCGGGAATTTGGCCAGAAATTTTAACGAGATGAGCAATCAACTTCAACTGACTCAGGGGCGGATGGAAGTGGCCCAGAAAAAGCTCATCCAGGCGGAAAAGCTGGCTTCTATCGGCCGCATCGCCGCTGGAATCGCCCATGAGATCCGCAATCCTCTGACTTCTGTTAAACTCAATATCCAGAAGGTTCTCGAAAATCGTCAGCTAGAGGACTTAACGAGAGAGCATCTCGGCATATCCCAGGAAGGAATCGGACAGATCGAAAATTTCGTCAAGGAGCTCCTCAATTTTACCCGTGTTCCTGACTTGCAGTTGGACCGGTTCGACCTCAGACAAATCTTGGAAGAATCCGTGAAAATGATCTCAGAATCCCTGGCCATGAAAAGAATACAGCTAAACGTAGATTACCAAGATCGGCTCCTCGAGGTTTGCGTCGATGCCGATAAGATTCGTCAGGTGTTCTTGAATATTCTCCATAATGCCTGTGAGGCAGTCGACGAAGGAGGCCAGATTTGGGTGACTCTCTCCCGCGTTCAGGTGGACTCGATTCAGAAGGCCAGGATCGAGATAGCCGATAATGGGTGTGGTATCCCTGAGAAGGATTGGGAAAACATTTTTGAACCTTTCTACACGACGAAGACAACGGGAATCGGACTAGGCTTGGCCAATGCCCGAAAAATCGTCGAACAGCACAGAGGTTCGATAAAAGTCAAGAAGAAAGAGGAGAAAGGGGCGTGTTTTGAGATGCTTTTTCCTCTTGGGGAGGAACCATGAGATCGATATTAGTCATAGATGATGATCCGTTGATCCGAAAAACTCTTTCTTCACACCTCTCGAGGGATGACTTCGAGGTTTTCTTGGCTGAGGATGGAAAGGATGGGTTGGACATGTATGAGGAGAAAGGCCCGGATTTGGTCATTCTCGATATCCGGCTTCCCGATATGGATGGCCTTGAAGCTTTGAGAATGATCAAGGAAAAAAATGAGAGAGCCTCGGTCATCATCATGACCGCCTACGATGACATGAAGACTACGGTCGAAGCCATTAAGTCGGGGGCCTTTGAGTATTTGGTCAAGCCGCTGGATCATGTGGAAATGGACTTGACCATCGAAAAGGCCTTCCAGATGAAGGGATTAGAAGAAAAGCTGAGCTATCTTGTGGAGGAGAAGCAAAAGGAGTACACCATTGATAACATCATCGGACACTCTTCTCAGATGAGAGAGGTGTTCAAGTTGATCGGATCTGTGGCTGATACCAGGACGAATATCCTTATCCAGGGGGAAAGCGGAACGGGAAAAGAATTGGTGGCCAAGGCCATCCACTACAACAGTCCTTTTCGGGGAGAGCCGTTCATCGTTATCAATTGTTCGGCTATTTCGGACACTCTTCTGGAGAGCGAGCTGTTTGGTCATGTGAAGGGAGCCTTTACTGATGCCGTCTGTGAGACAAAGGGGAAGTTTGAGATCGCCGGCAAGGGCACTTTGTTTCTGGATGAGATCGGAGATGTCTCGCCCAACCTCCAGTCCAAACTGCTCAGAGTGATCGAAACCAGAGATTTTATGAAAGTCGGTGGTGAAAAAGTCCTGAGAACCGAAGCCAGAATCATTGCCGCTACCAACCAAAAGCTCAGACAATTGATTCATCAAGGAAAGTTCCGGGAGGATCTTTATTATCGGCTGAAGGTGGTGGAGATAAACCTCCCTCCTCTGAGGGAGAGGAAGGAGGATGTTCCCGAGCTGGTGGCTTATCTTCTGGAGAAGATTAACCGAGACCTCCGCAAGAATGTCAGGAAGGTTCCTCCCCGGGTGATGAAATACCTCGTGAATTTTCCGTGGAAGGGGAATGTCAGAGAACTGGAGAATGCCTTGACTAGGGCCGTCATCCTGGCCAAAGGAGATATCATCCTCGAGGAAAATTTGCCCCTTGAAGGGAGTGAGGGAAAAACCTTTCCCCAGACGCTCGTCTCTTTGAAAGAGATTGAAAAGGATTACATTCAGCATGTTTTAAAAACCACCAAGGGGAATAAGACTCAAGCCAGCCTGATCTTGCAGATCACCAGGCCAACCCTGGACAAGAAAATAAAAGAGTACGAAATTACAATTTAACCCGAGTAGGTTTTATCCAAGTGCTGTAAAAATGCTTTTCGGCGATGTAAATTTATTTGCTCGCAGCCAGATAATTTAAAAAAATTCCACCCCTATCTTCCCTAAATCTCCCGCTTTTCCCCTGATTTGGCATGAAAACTGCTCCTGCTTTTATCTGCAGAAATTTCGAAATTCTGACAAGGATAAGATGATCATGAAAAAGATAATCGTTGTCGATGATGATGAATCTATCAGGAAAACTTTTTTCTTGATTCTGAATAAAGAGTTCCAAGTCTATCTGGCCAAGAATTCAAAAGAAGCCCTAAGCTGTTACAAAAAAGTCAAGGTTGATCTCATCATCGCTGATCTTAAGCTGCCGGACACAGACGGAATGGAGATGATAACCAAATTAAGAGAGGGTGGTTATGAAGGCGAAGTCATCCTTATCTCTGCCTATCCAGATCTGATCGACCTGGATGATTTGTCCCGTCTCTCCATCAAACATTTTTTTGTCAAACCTCTGGATTTGGATGCTTTGAATCACTCTATTTATTTTCTTCTTTGCCCGAAGAAAGAAAACGAAAAAAGAGTTTAAAAAAGGATTCTTTTGTATATTGTTTGGATAGAGGATGAAAAATGTTCGGGGATGTTTTCGCTCCAGTCGGATTTTTCACGCCATTCCCTCACCAAACATCTCGGCCCTGCGGAACTCCGCATATTTACCACTCTTCTCGCCTAGATGTCCCTGCTCTTCTCAGCGATATGCCATAAGTTATAACGTGCTCAAACAGTCCTCAGGTCCGACTCCGTCGGATTCCCTCGAAGTTTGATTCGTGAAGGCTAAATCCTCCGATGTCGCTCAATCCATCCCCGAACATTTTATTCTTGAATCGTAAAAAATATGGAACGAAACAAAGAAAGAGGACAAAAGAAATCAAAAAAATAAGATAGTAATTAGGAAATATAAAGGCGTTTCCCTTTCCTCAAAGTATAAAAATCGTTTATATTAAGATGAGTGAAATGAAGACGATATTGAAGGTCCTGTGGCTTATCGTTTTTGCTGCACTTTTGGGAGTGAATTCTGTCTGGAGTGGGGAACCTCTTCAGGAACATTTTAGAAAGGCTCCGGTCGAGAACAAAACAGAAGAGCTGTGGATGGGAGTTTATATGGGAGGCGTGAAGGTTGGCTACAGCCATATCAAGCAAACGCTTTTCAAGAAAAATGGAAAGGATTATCGAAGACGCTTAAGCGAATCCTGGATGAGGGTCTCCCGTCTGGGGGGAAGCGCTGTCGAGCTGAAGACGATTCAAGAATCTCTGTCTGATGCTCGCCACCGGCCCCTGGAAACGGTGATGAGAATGAAGATGGCAGAAAGCGAGACCGTTATTCAGGCAGAGATAGAGACCCAGAAAATCCTGTTCAAGCTCGGAGATAAAATCATAAAGGAGCTTTCTTACGAAGGGGATGTGTTCCTCGAGGTGCCGCTGGAAATCATCATCCAGGATAAGGGCTTAAATCCTGGCCTCCGATACGTTTATGCACTTTTAGATCCTTTTTCCTATTCCCTCAGCGAGGCCCGCTTCGAGGTCATCGGAGAGGAGGAGGTTTTAATCTTAGGCAAAAAGATGCGGTTGTGGCATGTGAGAACAGAGGTTGATTATATCATTCCTTTGGTCGCTGATGAATGGGTCGATGAAGCGGGCCAACTCTGGAGATCAGAGATTCAAACAAGCTTTCTCGCCACGACCTCGATCCGGATGTCCAAAAAAAGAGCCTTGGAGATGTCGGAAGAAAACTTTGATATCGCCTTTTCGACAGTCATAAAACCCAGCGTAACCATCGAGAATCCGCGGCGCGTTAAGACAGCCAAATTCAAACTGAGCGGCCTCTCCTCTGAAAAGATACGGAACCTTCCTTATGATGACGGAAGTCAAGAAATCCTCGAGCTCGAAGAGGATCAGGTCCTTATCCAGACAACCGCCCAGGTGTTCCGCGAACAGGATTCCATCATTCTGCCGATTGCGGACACAAAGGTTAATGAATACCTAAAACCCTCGCCATTCTGTCAATCCGACGATCCTGAGCTAATGGGTTTAGCTCGGGGCATTATCGGAGAGGAGAGGAATGCGTGGCGGGCAGCCAAGAGGATCGCTGAGTGGGTGAACCAGGAGATGACAGCCAACTATGATGTCGGTTTTGCCACAGCCAAAGAGATCTTGAAGAATAGGGAGGGAGATTGCTCCGAGCACACGGTCATCACTGTGGCCCTGTGTCGGGCTGGAGGCATTCCGGCCCGGGCGGCCCTAGGAATCATGTACGGCCAGGGCCTGTTCGCCTACCATATGTGGCCAGAGGTCTTTGTCGGCCGGTGGATCGGACTCGATCCCAAGTGGTTGGCGGTGGATGAGCAGAGCGGTGAATATTATACCGATGCCACCCACATCAAGTTCGGCCGCAGCAACCTGGACGAAAACATATTCAAAGAAATGGCTCAGGCCATCTCAGAAATTCTGGGTAAGCTTAACATCGAAGTCATCGAATATTCACCCGGAAAATAGGCCGAACTCCTCCGCCAGAAGCAGGCAGTCTTTGAATAACCTGAGCAGACGTATTCTGGGTAAAGGCAGTCAGAGGGAAAAATATCGGAGAGGCTATTCTCCTTTTTTCTTCTCGGCTACCTTCCCGATCCAGATGGTAGCGATAACAGCGATGATGGTCACGACCACAGCATAGACAATCATCTGGATTATGCCTTCTGGGTCTCCGAAGGCTTTGGCAAAGATGGCCTTGATGGCCCCGTTCCAGGCCAAAGCGGCAATCAAACCGAAGGCCGCCGTGATCAAAGCCGCCATTTTTTCTGTGACTTCGGACTTCATTGGTTGACCTCCCTCAGGAAAATAAGATAAGGATTTTATATTAAAAAGATTAAATTCTTGTCAAGAACTAATGAGAAGTGGGTTGAATCTCCTACCTTAAGAATCTTGGGAGGAATTCCATAATAAAGTCCTGTTGTCTTATTTTAAGGCCTGGCTTTTGGGCAGGACATCCATTAGAATGGGATGGAGAATGTTTCGGTACTGTCCCTTATGCGGTTCGGGTTTAAGCTCTCTGGATGGTGAGGGTCGGAAACGGCTTTACTGTCCGGCCTGCCAATGGATCCATTATGAGAATCCTCTGCCGAGCGCGGCCGCCCTTGTCCGGAACGACAAGGGGGAGATTCTTCTTGTCAAAAGAGGGGTCAGGCCGGGTTTTGGCCAATGGGCTTTGCCCTCTGGTTTTATCGAGATAGAGGAGACGCCGGAAAAGGCCTGTCTGCGCGAGCTGGAAGAGGAGACAGGTTTGGAAGGAGAAGTCCTCAGGTTGGTGGGTGTTTATTCACAAAAGTCCGAGGTTTACAAGAAGGTTCTGATCATCGGCTATGAGGTGAAAGCGTGGGGGCATCTTTCTCCAGGTTCGGACTCTTTAGAGGCGAGGTTTTTTCCTGCGGATGAAATTCCTGAGATTGCCTTTTCCAGCCATAAAGAGATCATCCGCGACGGACTGAATAAAAATTAATTATGAAAGCCTATCTCGATTGTTATCCCTGTTTCTTCAGCCAGGCTCTGAAGACAGCGAGGATGATCACGGCGGATGAAAAGAAAATCCATAGCATACTCGTCGAAGTCAGCAGAGTTCTCCCCACTCTTTCATTCGAAGCCACACCACCTGAAATCGGAAAGGAGGTCTACAGGATTATCTCCGATATGACAGGTGTTGATGATCCCTATCGTCACCTCAAAGAGAGCTGCACGCGCCAGGCCCTCTCCCTTTACCCAGAGCTAAAAAGATTGATAGAATCATCGGAGGACCGGATTTTGTCAGCTCTCAAAGTTGCGATTGCTGGGAACATCATAGATTTTGGCGCCAACGCGGAATTTGATATAAAGAGGGATATCGATATTATTTTGTCTCAAGATTTGGCCATCGATCATTCTGAAGCGCTCTGCCGGGCTCTAGATGAAGCTCAAAACGTTCTTTATGTCGCCGATAACGCTGGGGAAACTGTTTTTGATAAGCTTTTCATCGAAGAAATCGGGAAGAGGATTGTCTATGTTGTCAGGGAAAAGCCGGTCATCAATGACGCCGTCCACCGAGATGCCTTGGCAGCCGGGATTGACCGAGTGGCTGAAATCATCTCTTCCGGTACCGACGCGCCCGGCACAATCCTGAGCCTCTGTTCTGAAGAATTTTTGGATGTCTACCGCTCGTCGGACCTCATCATAAGTAAAGGACAGGGTAACTATGAAGGGCTTTCCGAGGAAGCGAGGCCAATCTATTTTCTGCTCAAAGCGAAATGTCCTGTGATCGCTCGTGATATCGGCGTGGAGATGGGGAGTATAGTCGTTATGAAGGCCCGAGGATAGCAGGAAGACGAAAAGATGGGGTCGAAAAGATGGGGTCAGCCCTTGAATGAGGACATTTTTGTCTAAATCCAAGGGCTGCCCCCCCTCTTTTCTTGTTTGACATGATTAAAAAATTGTGAATAAAATGGAGCAAATTTGTGCGGAGGAGGACGCAATGAATCAAGACTCTCAGATCGGTGAAAAAAATTTCCTTAAGAATCTTACCAGGCGAGATTTTGTCAAATATTTTCTGGCGGGCGCAGCCCTCTCGGTAACAGCCCTGGAAAAACTGA
>Ga0209636_10004833_pt1 | contig 13753 bp, 12 predicted proteins | sample DeeMarSWOR152_54_FD_187464 | JGI IMG/M metagenome (GOLD analysis project Ga0209636, IMG submission 187464) | Marine sediment microbial communities from White Oak River estuary, North Carolina - WOR-1-52-54 (SPAdes) (version 2) | ecosystem: Environmental > Aquatic > Marine > Intertidal zone >...
TGTCTGTCCCAGGTCTAAATCAGCAATTTTCTTGGCCATCTTCAAGCCAATCTGAATATCTTTATCCATCTCAGGAGTAGGTTTAAATTTTGTCATAACGCCTGCCTGACAAAAGTAGGAAGAGAGGAAAGGAGTGGGATCGATGACCTGAATTCCTTCCCGGCTTAAAAGACTCATCACGGCTTTCATTATACTGGCCGGAGTTTTTTCTCTCATCCTACGAAGGAGAACAAGAATATTCTTATTGAATTTCTCTTCCTCAAAAATTCGCCGCTGATCAACCTTTCCTGCCATTAAAACTTCTTGAATTCCATTTTTCCTGAAAAAGGAGATGAGTCCTGGAATATCTCCCCCTTCAACCCAACTGAACACCTCAGCCTTGTCCTCGAGGCCAGGATCCGCCTCCCCTTTCAGACCAACCACCACACAGGCATAATCCTGTTTTTTAACTTTTTCCAGAATCAAGAAGGGCAACATCCCAGAGCCGGCAACTATTCCGATTCGATGTCCCATTTCTCTGGTGTCTTCTTTACGAATCCCCTCTCAGAAGATTGGATGAATCTGATGATCTCATCTTTATCTTCGGATGGCGAGAACTTTTCCTCGATCTTTTCGATGGCTTGAGTGGTGTTTAGATCAGAGAAAAAAATAACCTTAAACATGTCCTTCAGGGTTTTGATTCTTTGACTAGAAAAGCCCCTTCGTCTCAAACCAACAATGTTCACCCCATAAACTAAGGCTGATCTGCTTCCAGCGACCCGACAAAAAGGAAGAACATCTTGAGTGATGACCGAGTAACCACCGATAAAGGCATGTTTCCCGACTTTGCAGAATTGATGAACTCCGCTGAAAGCGCTTATCGTCACGTAATCATCCACTGTCACGTGACCAGCCAAAGTGGCACCATTGATGAATACAGTTTCATCTCCGACCGAGCAATCATGACCGACATGAGAATAGGCCATGAAATAATTGTCACTACCGATAGTCGTTTTTTCTCCTCCTTTTACTGTTCCCCGATTTATGGTCATGAACTCGCGAAAAATGTTCCGGTCTCCGATCTGAACTAGGGTTTTTTCCCCCTTATAAGTCACATCTTGGGGCTCAGTTCCTATGGAAGAAAAAGAGGAAAAATGACAATCGGCTCCTATCTCAGTCTTGCCGGTAAGAAAAACATTAGCTTCTATTCTTGTATTCTTGCCAATAGAAACATCTTCGCCGACAAAAGAAAAAGGGCCAATGGAGACGCCGACATCTAATTTGGCTTGAGAATGAACGGAAGCTGAGGGATGGATGAAGACTTCATCTCTTTTCATAGATATCCTCTTTATTGAACAAAGAGGCCATGATCTCTCCCTCGACCACGACCTCGTCATCAACCGAAGCCGTTCCCCGGGCATGACAAAATCTGCTCTTGAGCTTGATGATTTCTACTCTCAACTTTAACTGATCACCTGGTACAACTGGTTTTCTAAACTTGGTGTTATCAATCTTGCTCAACAAAAAAAATTTGGTTTCAGGTTCTGGAACAGAATGGTAGAGAAGGATTCCCCCAGCCTGAGCCAGGGCCTCGACGACGAGAACGCCAGGCATTATCTTTCTCTCTGGAAAATGCCCCTGAAAGTAGGGCTCGTTATAAGTGACATTCTTGATGGCAGTAATGGATTTTCCCCCTTTGACCTCCAGAACTCTATCCACCAAGAGAAAGGGGTAGCGATGGGGAAGAAACTTAAGGATTTCTTCGATATCTATCAATTCTTTATTATTTAGCTGCCTTGGAAGCGTCGTATCTTTTTATGACATCATCCGTGATGTCAATCCCCGGACTGAAGTAGAGGGCTCCGCTGTTAGCTAAGTCAAAAATGATATCAAAGCCTTTCTCTTTCCCGAGCTGCTCGATGATGGGCAATAATTCACCTTTGACTTTATTGAAAAGCCTCAACTGGAGTTCCTGTAACTCTCTGAGCGAGTCTTCCGCACGGCGCTTTCGATCTGTTCTTTTTCTGTCTATATCAGACCTTAAATCAAGGAGCGATTGTTCACTCAAGGTCAGCCTTTGGGTATTCATTTTTGATTCGAGCTTGCGGATGTCTTCATCAATCTTGGCCAGTTCATCCTGGACTTTTTTATCCTTATCTTGGAGTTGGGCAATAACTCTTTTGCCTTCCGCTGAAGTCTCCAGGACTTGCTGAGAATTGATGACGCCTATTTTAGGGAGCTGCTGGGCATGACTCGTCGCAACCAGAACGGCAGCGAACAGACTAAGCAAGACAATGGTATTTGAGCTTCTCCATCTCATCTGATAGCCTCCTTTAATGGATTTCGATAAACGTGTCTTTTCTCTAAAAAGTTGTTCCAACCGCAAAACGGAATTGAAAGTTGGAATCATCAGCATATATTTTTGGATTATTATAAGCAAAAATCAATCTGAAGGGAATTCGCAAGGCAGGGACGAATATCCTCATCTCCAGCCCGGCAGATGTGTATAGATTCCTCAAGCTCACTTTCTGCTCAGGTCCGTAAGCATTGCCCCCATCATAGAAAAAGATGGCATACAAAGGACCGCCGACCGGGATAATGTATTCGATATTGAACACCAGAGATTTATCTCCGCCTACATTCCTGAAATTCTCATTCCGAGGACCTATGGAATAGATTTCATATCCCCTAATGGATCTTTCTCCTCCAAGGTAAAATCTCTCCCAAAAGGGAAGATCAGAACCCGGGCGAGGCTTGACATACTGGTACTCCACATGAAAACCAAACACATGCCCGCTCCATAAGGGCTGGTAGCGGGTGAACTCGAAACGAGGTTTGATCAAGTCGATTTCCCCCCCTAGAATACCACCCGAGAACTTGCAAGAAGCCAGGTACATGGTCCCTCTGCTAGGAGTCAAAGGACTGTCAATGGTGGAACGGTAGATGGTGGGAATTATGCTGCTGGTTATATAATTGCCGGCGCCAAAATAGGTTCCATAATAATAAGGATTGAAGTATATTGAGGACTCTTCATCCTCTGAAGGAAGCTCAATATTCACCAACTCGTACCGGTAGGTTAAATTTGTCCTCCAGTATCCTTTTATCCGGCCTCCGATCATGAAATCGGCTCCTTTTCCTCTCCGGTTGTAAAGGCCGGGAAGGATAATTTTTCGATCATAGATATTAAAACCCAAGGTCACAGGGTAATCGAGGAAATAGGGCTCAGTAAAACCAAACATGTAGTTCTTGACTCTTTTTCCTTGCTGAACCATGAATTCTAAGTTTTCTCCAGCTCCCAGAAAATTGACAGTAGAATAGCTCAAAGCAATAAATGTCCCTTCATAACCACTGTAACCCGCTGTGAACTGGATGTTGTTTCTTTGGAGCTCTTTGACGTTTAATATAACATCCATCTGGTTCGGGTCCTCGGGACTGGGCCTGATATCAGGCTCCTGCTCCAGCTCAACCAATCCTAACTGCTTAATTCTCAAGATACTATTCTTGAAATAAGCGAGGCTGAACCTGTCTCCCTCCCTCAAGAGGAATTCCCTCCTGATGACCTTGTCCTTGGTGTAAGTATTGCCCCTGAATTCAAGGCGGTGCAAATAAGCCACCTCTCCTTCATAGATGTTAAAAGTCACGTTCACTAACTTTCTTTTGGGATCAAGGCTCTCTACAGGAAACACTTGAGCCCGCAGATAGCCTCCATCTCTATAGACTTCACCGATATCCTCGATGCTCTTTTCTCTGTTTTTTGTGCTGTAGAGATCACCTTTTTTATATTTTATGAGCTGGCTTAGAAACTTCGTCGATAGGGCTTTATTCCCCTCAAGCGTCACCTCTCCAACCCGGTAACGGTAGCCAGCATTGACTGGGATAATGATTTTCATCATTTTCTGCTTTTTCAGAAAAATCGTTTTCTTGTTGATTTCTTCAACCCGCGGCTCCCCGACAGTGGCCTCCATGAAACCGTACTCCTGGAATTTCTTCTTGATATTGGCTAAATCTTCCTCTAATTTGTTCTGCTTATAGACATCTTTTCCAGTTATCCAGGAGATGAGATCATGCTTCCGGTTCTGTTTCATGGCCTCTCTGATGATGCTCTCCGGGATTTTAGTCTTTCCCTCGAGGATAACCCGGCCGACTCGAATTTTTGGACCTTCATCGATGTCAAATATAACTTCGACTTCATTTTTCCCTTGTCTCTCAGTCTTGACCTTGACTTGTCCGGATTGCAATCCTTTCTCCAGGAGGAGGTCTTCGATTGTCCTTTTTATCCTCTGAATTCTATACGGGCTGTAATAAGAGTACGGAAGCACATAATCATCCGTCTCCTTCAATTTATTGACAATATCGTCTTCCTTTACCTTTTTTCCGGTTTTGTAAACAATATTTTTTATGACCGGATTTTCCACCACAGTGATTTTTACAATCTTGCCCTGAGTTCCCTGCACCTGCTCAATTCTAATATCGGAAAAAAAGCCCGTTTCCCATAAAATGCGAAAGTCCTTTTTTACCAAACTGTCGTTGAAATATTCACCCTCTCTTGAGGAAAGATAATAGAGGATCGTATCCCGGGTTACCCGCTCGTTCCCGACTATTTCAATCTTTTCGACCATTTCCTGCCCAGACAGAAATAGAGGAAGAGAGAAGAAAATCAAGCTCAAAACAAACTTTTTCATCTTACTTTCCTTATAACATAATGGTTGTTTTTTTTCAAAGACTTAAGCCAAACCATAAGCACCTCTTCTTCCGTAATATTCGCTTTCAGAGAGGCTCTTAGGAATGGTTTCTCTTCCATTCAGATTTTTAACGCCATTCTCCTTTCGCTCTTCCATTCCTAAAAACCTTTTCTATTACGGATTTTAGGAGGCTTCCTCGGAAGCTCCAACTCTTATAACCTCATGAGGAGGATAAAAGTTTCAGGCTTCCCCTTTCCATCAAGTAAACCTTATCGCAGAACTGGGCGACTTTCTCATTGTGGGTAACCACAACCGAGGTAAGTTCTTTTTTTTGATGCAGTTTTTTAATCAGCTGCAGGATCTGCTCTCCTGTTTTCCAATCCAAGTTCCCAGTTGGTTCATCAGCCAATAGCAATTTGGGTTCGTTGACTAAGGCGCGGGCTACAGCTACCCTTTGCTGCTCACCCCCGGACAGCTGGGCTGGCCGGATATGTATCTTTTCTTCAAGGAAGACCTCTCGGAGGAGATTAGAAGACCTTTTCTGAGCCTCTTCCCGGCCGATTCCTTTTATCAAAAGGGGGAAGCTGACGTTCTCGAGACTCGTGAATTCAGGCAATAGATGGTAGAACTGGAAAACAAAACCAATTTTCCGGTTCCTCACTTCCGCAAGTTCTTTCTCACTCTTCCTGGAAACATCTTCTCCTTCCAGGAATATCTGTCCTCTTGTGGGCCTGTCTAGGATTCCCAGCAGGTTAAGAAGGGTTGTTTTTCCTACACCAGACACCCCCATTATGGCCACAAAATCACCTCTTTTGACTTCGAAGTTTATTCCCCTAAAAACATGCAGAACACCATCGGGTAAAGGATAGTCCTTGGTCAAGTCTTTAACTTTAAGGATACTATTCATATTTTAAAGCAATTACCGGATCAACCCTTGCGGCCCGGTGTGAAGGAAAAAGAGTCGAAAGAAAACTGATCAGAAGGGTAATGCCGATAATCAATACTAAATCGACAATCTTGGGATGAAAAGGCACATGAGACATCTGATAAATATCCACCGGAACCTTTATCAGCTTGAAAGTGTTGGCTAACCAACAGGATATCAAGCCAAGAATCATTCCGACAAATGTCCCTATGATTCCGATAAAGGCCCCCTGGAGAAAAAATATTTTCTTAATGTTTTGAGATGTAGCTCCCATGGCTTTAAGAATCCCGATATCTCTGGTTTTTTCCATGACCATTAAAATCAAAGAGGCAATAATATTCAGAGCCGCCACCAGAACAATCAAGGTAATGGTCAAGAACAAGACTTTTTTCTCTAATTTTAAGGCAGAAAAAAGGGACTTGTTGAGCTCCATCCAAGTGGTGGTGTAGGTATACAGAGGCAAAAGTTCTTTTATCTGGACAGCAATTTTGGGAGCTTGGAAGATATTTTTAAGTTTAATCTGCAGATGACTGATTCGGTCCTTCAGGTCGAAAAATTTCTGGGCGACTTCCAAAGAAACGAGAGCTGTGGAGGCATCGAAATCGTAAAGCCCGGTACTGAAAATCCCAGTGACGATTACTTTTTTCACTTTGGGCATGATGCCAATGGGAGACAAGCGAGAAGATGAGGCCAAAACTGTCACCACGTCTCCTACTCCTGCCCCAACCTGGAAGGCCATCTCTCGGCCTAGAAGAATGCCGTCTCTTTTTGTGTCTTCAGGAGGCAGCCTTCCCTGTTCTAGGTCTTGAAGCCAAGGAGAATCTTTCTTTTCTATATCGAAATCAATCCCTTTAAGCAAAGCTCCCGAACTCTTGGAAGGGCCGCTTATCAGCACCGTGTTGTAAACCACAGGGGAGAGAAATTTTATCCCTTCCACTTTCTCTATTTTAGAGATAAGTTTAGGATAATCTTTCAATCCCTCCCCCGAAAGGTCAGAAACGATGATATGAGAGCTAGCGCCAAGGATTTTATCTTGAACATCCTCTTGAAAACCTGTTATGAGCGCTAAAGCGATAACTAAAGCCATCACTCCTATGGTGATACCCAGGACAGAGATGAAGGTGATTACAGAAATAAAGGCTTGTTTTCTCTTGGCTGTTAGGTAACGTTTAGCAACGAATAATTCATAGCTCATGATTTCACTTTTTTTCTAGTATAACCAAGCTTTTCTTCTTTGCTTTTCCTAATCTTTTGGTTTGAGAAGTGGAAAAAGGATGACTTCCCTTATAGATTTTTTATTGGCAAAAATCATCACCAGGCGGTCGATCCCGATGCCTTCCCCTGCGGTGGGAGGAAGTCCGTATTCCAGGGCGTTAATATAGTCTTTATCAATCCAATGAGCTTCTTCAACTCCTTTTTTCCTCTCCGTAGCCTGCTGCTCGAACCGTTTCTGCTGCTCTTCAGGGTCAGCCAGTTCGCTGAAGGCATTGGCTATTTCCATTCCTCCAATGACGAGTTCGAATCGCTCAGCCTCATCAGGATCTTCTCTAGAAGATTTAGCCAAAGGAGACACGATTTTAGGAGGATTTATGATAAAAGTCGGCTGAATGAGATTCGGCTTGACATTTTTATCAAAAATTATATCTAATGCCTTCCCATAGGTCATAACTTTTTTCTCGGGAGTTAAGTTGGAGGCAATTTCCATGATTCCCTTTTGGTCATCGAATCGACTGGGGGCAAGCCCGCTGTGCTGGACCAAGGCATCTTGAAACTTGAGTCTCTTCCAAGGTCTTTGGAAAGAAATTGTCTTTTCTCCAAAAATGGCTTCCTCTTTTCCTAACAGAGTCTGGCAGAGAGAATTGATAAGTTCTTCGGTTAACTCCATGAGGTCATTATAGTCACTGTAGGCTTCATAAAACTCGAGCATCGTGAACTCGGGATTGTGTTCTGAAGAAATCCCTTCATTCCGGAAATTACGGTTTATTTCATAGACTTTCTCGAGGCCTCCGACTGTCAATCTTTTCAAGTATAATTCAGGAGCAATCCTCAGATACAAGTCAATGCCTAAAGCATTGTGATAGGTTTTAAAAGGACGAGCCAATGCTCCTCCGGGAATGGGCTGCATCATCGGAGTTTCTACTTCCAGGTATCCTCTCTGGTCAAAGAATTTTCTTATCTCGGAGATCATAGTGCATCGGAGTTGGAAAATCTTCCTGACTTCAGGATTCATGATTAAATCCAGGTATCTTTTACGGTAACGGAGCTCTACATCCTGCAGGCCGTGCCATTTCTCAGGTAGGGGATGAAGAGACTTGGCTAGAAAATTGAATTTTTGAGCTTGAACAGAGAGTTCTCCAGTTTTTGTCTTGAACAGCAGACCTTCTACAGAAATGATGTCCCCGATGTCGAAAAGAGAAAAGAGACCATAATTCTTCTTCCCGACTGTATCCTCCCGCAGGTAAACTTGGAGTTTGTTTTGACTGTCGGAAATATGAAAAAAAGTCGCCCGTCCCATCCGTCGGATGGAAAGGATTCTCCCAGGAACAGCGACTTTAACCTTCTGTTCTTCAAGAGCTTCTTTGGCCAAGGAACCAAAGTTGGAGACCACTTCGAAAACAGAATGAGTTTTTTCTGCTTTATGAGGAAAAATGTCTATTCCCTCTGAAACAAGTTCTTCCAGCTTCTGCTTCCGGATTAGTTCTTGGTCGATCAACTTCTGTTCGCCTGATTTGCTCTGTTGGACCTGATCTGGTTTGGCCTTTTTTTCAGTCATCTTCTCCTTCCTTAGAAGAGTCTTTCCCTGCTCCTAGCTTTTTCCTGACGGCATCTAAGATACCATTAACAAAAGCCGCCGCCTCATCGCTGCTGTACTTTTTGGCAATCTCAATGGCCTCATTGATGATAACAGCTGGAGCAAGGGTTTTTTCATGCAGAAATTCAAAAACTGCTATCCGGAGAATGTTCCGATCAACATGAGCCATCCGAGAGAGGCGCCAATGGTCGGAGAGGGATTGAATAAGACTATCAATCTCTTCTTGGTGAGAAACGATTCCTTTGACTATCCGATTGGAATAATCTCTTATCTCCTCAGAGGCTTTTCTCTCTCTCCAGAACTGGTCTACTGCCTTTTCGATTTGAGGCTTATTGAATTCTAGCTGAAAAAGAATCTGGAGAGCGCTTTCTCGGGCTTTCCTTCTCCTTCCCATAAAGAGGCTTTCTCAGAGTCCAGATTTTTTTACCAAATTCAGGGTCTCTACTAGCGAAACAACGGCATCCCATCCTTTATTCCCGGCTTTGGTACCTGCCCGCTCTATCCCTTGTTCGATGGTATCCACAGTTAAAATGCCAAAGGAAACAGGCAACTCTTCTTCTATGGAAATTTGAGCTAGGCCTTTGGTGACTTCGGCGCTTAAAAAATCAAAATGAGGAGTATCCCCCCTAATCAAAGCACCCAAACAGATGACACCATCAGCCTTCTTCGCTTTGGCCAGCTTTTTAACGAGGAACGGGATCTCAAAAGAACCAGGCACTTTATAGATAGAGATGTTTTCTTCCTCTGCTCCGAGCTTATCGAGAGCATCAAGGGCCCCCTCTAAGAGTCTTTCCGAGAGGAACTGGTTAAAACGGCTAACTACGATTCCAATTTTTAATCCTTTTGCCTGGAGTTTTCCTTGATATGTTTTCATCTTTCTCTCCTTTACTTACCCTGAAAATTCGCCTCTCTTACCCAAAAAGGCTTTTCTTCTTTGACGGAAATCTTCAACTATACGCGCTTTTCCATCTTACTTCTCTGTTATAGTGTTTTCATACTCCGCTTTCTCATCAATCTGTTCATAAAAATATTACCTCATTTGTCCTATAAAAGGGAATCCCTAAACAATTCTTTTTTCGTACATTCTGTATTTCTTATAGACTTTCCCTCCTATAGAGGCGATAAACCTGTTTATGGCTTCATTGTCCTCGAGCTGCCAGGATGTCTCGGCCCACTCGTATCCCTTAGTCTGGGCGTTCTTTTCTAGCTCGGAATAAAGAACGTAGCTTAAACCTGTCCCCCTGTATTCATTCAAGACGCCGAAGACTATTCCTCTCATTCCTTTGATTTTTTTTCGGTAGAGGAAGAACTTCAGGATTCCTAAAGGTAAGAGCCTGCCGTTCATTTTTTTAAAAACTTCATTTAAATTGGGCAAACCAAAAATAAAGCCAACCGGCTTCCCTCTATCTTCGGCCAGAATGACGAGGCTGTAGTCAGCAATCATCTTGAGCTTCTCGACCATATAGCGCATTTCCTTCTCAGTCCAGGGAACAAATCCCCAATTCTTTTCCCAGGCATGGTTATAGATGAATTTTATCTTTTCCGCTTCCTTATCAGCAGTTTTTCTCTCCAGAGTTCTCAAAGTGATATTCGTCTCTCTCCTAATCTTTTCGACAATCTGCTGGATTTTTTCTGCTGTTTGGTGATCTTTAGTCATGTAAAAGGCAAACAGGTCCTTGGCTTTTCTCAACCTGCAATTTTCCATGAGTTCCAGATAATAGGGAGGATTATAAGGCATCATGATCACGGGGGGAGAATCGAAGCCCTGGATCAGGAAAGCACACTCATCATTCATGGAAAGATTCACTGGACCCCTCAAGGTATCCATTCCCCTCTCTCTCCCCCATTCCGCAACTTTATCCAGGAGGCTCTTGGCTGTGTCAAGATCGTTTAAGCTTTCATAAAGTCCAAAAAAGACGATTTTCTCCTCATGAAACTGATTATGATTCTCGTCCACAATGGCCGCAATTCTTCCTGTTATCTTATCATTCTTATAGGCTAAGAAGAGGTCCATCTCAGCGTGCTCAAAAAAAGGATTCTTTTCCCTGTTCAATCTTTCTTTAAGGTCATAGATGAGGGGAGGGACCCAATTGGGATCATCCTTATAAATTCTCCAGGGGAAATGAATGAATTTCCTTAAGTCCTTTTTTGATTTAACCTTGACTATTGCTAACTTCTCCATTTTTAATCCCTCTTGAGTTTTCATTATTTTAACAAATCAAGGCCTGTTTTGCACTAACTCTTTTAAATAGTGCATTATATCCCTTTCCTTAAGAGAGCCTTTGGGGAGGTCTTCCTCAGACTTTTATTTAGGGGACGGTTCTATTTTTTCGCATTTTCTTTATTTTTCTGTTGGCTGTTGAGAAAAAATAGTACCGTTGTGCGTGCTCAATAATTCGGTAACACTTTTTAGGTGTCATTGCGAGGAACTCTGTGACGAAGCAATCTCTTAAAAAAATCATTTTGGGGTCTCTTGGCTTAGCCTTGTATTACGAAAAATTTTATGGTAAAAAGTTAAATCATTCAATCCGTTCTTACAAAGGGAGAGGAGATATAATGAAAAAAGCGACAAAATTTGAAGAGCTGACCACAGACAAATTAAGGTGGAAGCTACCCCCTGAACAAATCCCTTTTAAAACCACTGATGAATGCAAGCTCTGCGAAGGAATAATCGGCCAGAAAAGAGCTCTAAAAGCTATCCAAACAGGACTGGATATCAAAAGCCTGGGTTACAATGTATTTATCACCGGGATGGTTGGAACAGGCCGAACCACGACCATTAAACAACTCCTAGAGAAACTGGAGAAGGAAGAAGAAGAAACTCCTGATGATATTCTTTATGTCAACAACTTCAATTCTCCAGATGAGCCCATGTTGATCACCCTGCCGGCAAGAAAGGGAAAGCTTTTCGAAGAATCCATGGAAAATATGATTGAAATGCTCAAAACCAATATTCCTGAACTGCTCAAGAGCAAGTACTACACAGAAAAACGAGACGGTATCATTGAAAGCCAGCAAAAGAAGCAAAAAGAACTTCTTAGGAATTTCGAGGAAGAGGTAGCCAAGGAAGGGTTCTCAGTCGTCCAGGTCCAGATGGGGGTCTTCGTAAAGCCTGATCTCATTCCTTTGATCGAAGGAGAACCCACCCCTTTTAACAAGATAGAAGCTTTGGTCAGAGAGAAAAAAATACCCAAAGAGATTCTAGAGGAGTTAAAGGAAAAATACGAAAAATTAACAGACAAACTCGAAGCCATCTTTGTCCAGATGAAAGAGCTGGAAGAGGAAACACGCCAAATGTTGAAGAATTGGGATTCCGACTCTATAACTCCCATCATCAAAGGAGCTATCTCCGAAATAAGAGCCAAATTTCCCTTCCCCAAAATCTCTGATTACTTAGACAATGTCGAACAAAACCTGATAAAAAAAATTAACCTCTTTAAGGCTCAGAAAAAAGAAGAGGAAAAATTGCCTTTGGATCCTTTCTTAGAATATCGAGTCAACCTTCTTGTCAATAATGCTGATTTAAAAGGCGCCCCCGTGATCATGGAAACCAATCCTAATTACGTGAATCTTTTTGGCTCGATCGAATCCACGCCGACCCGTTTAGGGATGTGGCAGACAGATTTCACCAAAATAAAATCTGGCTCTTTTCTCAAAGCCAATAAAGGATTTCTAGTGATAAACGCCCTGGATGCTTTATTAGAGCCAGGGGTATGGCCTACTCTTAAAAGAACCCTGAGGAATCAAATCTTCGAGATCCAAAACTATACTCCGCTCTATCTGATTTCGACTTCCCGGCTTAAACCCGAACCTATTAAGTGCGAGGCCAAAGTGGTCATGATTGGCGACGCTTATGTGTACAACCTCCTTTATTTCTTGGACGAAGACTTCAAGAAAATATTCAAGGTTAAAGCCGAATTCGACTCAGAAATGGAAAAAGATCAAGAAACCATCAAAGAATACACTAGCTTTATAAAGAAAATATGCGTAGAGGATAATCTGAATCCCTTCGACAAAGAAGGAATTGCTGCCATAATCGAGTATGGAACAAGGCTGGCCGGAAGACAACGAAAAATCTCGACTCGCTTTCATATCATAACCGATGTTATTCGGGAAGCAAGCTACTGGGCCAGAAAAGAAAAAAAGAAACTCGTCAGCCGGGAACACGTAGAAAAGGCCGTTGAGGAGCGGTTCGAACGGGTGAGCCTTATCGAAGATAAAATTCAAGAACTCATCGAAGAGGGAACCCTTATGATCGACACTCAAGGAAGTGTTATCGGCCAAGTGAATGGGCTTTCCGTCTACGATATGGGCGAATTTGCCTTTGGTAAGCCGACGCGAATCACGGCTAAGACTGCAGTGGGAAGAGCAGGAGTCATCAACATCGAACGGGAGGCGGATTTGAGCGGCCGGACTCATAACAAGGGAGTCCTCATTCTAGGAGGATATTTAAGAGGAAAATATGCGCAGAACAAACCCTTTTCTCTCTCAGCCAGTCTTGCCTTCGAGCAGTCCTATTCAGGGGTCGATGGTGACAGCGCTTCTTCGACTGAAGTCTATGCCATTCTCTCCAGTCTTTCTGACCTGCCCTTGCGCCAAGACATTGCAGTAACCGGTTCTCTTAACCAGAAGGGAGAAATCCAGCCCATAGGTGGAGTGAACGAAAAGATTGAGGGATTCTTCGATGTCTGTAAGGCCAAAGGCTTAACCGGGAATCAAGGAGTGGTCATTCCTCAACAAAATGCCCAAAACCTTATGCTGAGAAAGGACGTGATAGAGGCTGTTGAAAAGGGCAAGTTCCATATCTATCCGGTTAAGACGATCGACCAAGGAATCGAAATTCTCACTGGAGTCAAAGCTGGCGAGATGAAAGTGGATGGTACTTTTGAAGAAGGAACCGTCAATTACACTGTTGACCAAGAATTACAAAGACTGGCGAAAAGCTGGAAAGAGTTTGCTGCCCCCCCTGAAAAAGAATGAAAGAATAAGGGGAAAGAATAGGGGTCAGGTCTACACTTTTAACTTATTTCTGGAAAATGAATCAATTGAACAGCTCTATTTTATCTTAATTAACCTTGCCTGTTGTTTTTAATAAAAAGTTAAAAGTGTAGACCTGACCCCCTAAAGATTGACTTGCTCCTTGAGTTTTCTTATTTCCTGCTGTCTGAGAAAACGCCACGTTCCTGGCTTCAGCTTTCCAATCTTCAATCCTGCAAAATCCACCCTGACGAGCTTAAGAACTCTATGACCAATAAATTCAAACATCCTCCGAACTTCCCTCTTTCTTCCCTCATGAATTTCAATCCTGAGGAAACTTCTTTTAGGATTGCTTTCCAGGAGAGTCACTTTGGCAGG
>Ga0209636_10004834_pt1 | contig 13752 bp, 14 predicted proteins | sample DeeMarSWOR152_54_FD_187464 | JGI IMG/M metagenome (GOLD analysis project Ga0209636, IMG submission 187464) | Marine sediment microbial communities from White Oak River estuary, North Carolina - WOR-1-52-54 (SPAdes) (version 2) | ecosystem: Environmental > Aquatic > Marine > Intertidal zone >...
CGTCGGCGTTGCGGAGGGGATAGATGAAGAACGACTCCTCCTCGCAGGGGTTCGAGTCCAGTTCCTTGATGATGCCCTCGATGACCTTCAGGATGTCGGGCGGCGCACTGACAACGAGCGTGTTGGTGCGGTCGTCGCCGGAGGCGATGACCTTCTGCTCGCGGCCGGCGGTCTCGTCGCGCGACCGGCTGCGATCATCGCCCCTGTCGGATCCGCGCCCGAAAAAGGGGAAGAACTGTCTCGACGACTGGGCGGCCTGCCGGTCTTCCTGCTGGAACAGGTCGGTGATGAGCCTGGCGGTGTTGGTGGCGTTGGCGTACTTCAACTGGAAGACCTTGACCTCGGCCACGCCGGAAATCTGCGAGTCGAGGGCCCGGACGATCTCCACGATGCGCCGGATATTGGCCTGCGTATCCACGAGCACCAGCGCGTTGCTGGCCGCGTTGGTCGAAAGCGTGGCCGTGGCCGACACGAGGGGCGCCAGGTCGGTCTTCAGTCGGGTGGCGTCGGCGAAGCGGACCGGGACGATCTGGGTGACCAGCCGGTCGGCCATCGGGATCTGGTCAGGGTCGTTCCCCGAGAAGGTGGGGATGTTCTCCTTGGCGGCCCGCGCCAGGGAAACGATCTTGAGTGTGCGGCCGTTGCGTATGGCCGCGTAGCCCTCCTCCTTGAGGACGGTGTCGAGCAGGGCGACGGCCTCGTCGGTGGTGATGGGTTGGCGGCTGATGACCGTGATTCGGCCTTCGACCTGTGCCTCCTCGACGATGATGAGGCCTGCGGCCTCCGAGAGGTACTCGAGCACGGCGTGGAGGGAGGCTTGCTTGAAGTTCAGGAGCAGCGGGTCGCCCGGTTGGGGCCGGGGCCGGTCGTCGGCCTCGGGCTCTTCCTTCTCCTGGGGCTCCGCCTTCTCTTGGGATTCGTCGTTCTCGCGGGGCTCTTCCTGGGCCTTGGGCGGCGGTTTCGCCTCGGCCTCGGTCTTCGGTGCGGCCTCGGGTGGTGGGGGCGGCTCGCCGCGGGGTGTCGTTTCGGGCGGGGCTTCTTGCGGCGGCGTCTCGCCCGCCGCCGCGCCGCCTCCCACGAGCAGCGCCGTCAACCCCAGGCTCAGGAGGGCCGCGCATGCGAAGCGGGCGGATGTCGGCGTGCCGCGCCTGTGAAGGCGGCCGCCCGTCGCGCCGGATAAATCTCGTGTTTCGATCATCTTTTCAACTCCTCTTCGCGCCGTCGGCGCATGCGTTCCAGGATGTCGGCGATGTCGTCCTCGCTTGGGCCGCCCGGCGACAGGGTTTCTTTCGGCGCGGCATCGGGTGTGCCGTCCGGCGGTATGGCTGCTTCCTGCTTGGGGGCTTCCTGCCCGTTCGTTTCGGCCTGTGTCTCCGGCTTCGTCTCAGGCGGGGTCGGCGGCGAATCGGACGCCGCCGCGGGCGCGGGAGGCGCCTGCCTGGCTGGGAGCGACGCCACCTCGCCGGCGAGAGTGAAGCCGACCTTGATCCGCCCCGTCTTCCCGCCGGACTCGTACTCGACCTCGTCCAGCGTGACGGCCCTGAGTTCGCCGGCGCCGACGGCGCCGCCCGCCCGGACCCGGAGGGTATCGCCGGTGCGGGTGTCTTCGAAGAAGGCGATGAACTCCTCGCCGCACAGGGCGGTGCCGGTCAGCACGACGCGTCGCTCGCGGTCGTCGGCGGGGGCGGGTCGCGACGTGTCGAAACGCCTGGGATCCGGGCGTCGGCGGTCGCGCAGGAAGATGTTCCGATCGACCAGCAGCAGGAACCTGTCCCAGGAGTCTGCCTGGCCGGTCGCCGCAAGCACCGGCGATGCAAGACCGACCGCGGCCGCGACGAGCATCGCCGTCCGTACACGGCACGGCTTCGACCGGTCGTTCATGGTTCCTCTCCTTCCGGGGCAGTTCGTTTGGCGGCCTTGGGCTCCGGTGGCGGGGTGGAGGCGACGTAGATCGTCGAGATCTGCAACTGGAGGGAAAGGTCGTCGAGCCCTTCCTTACGGCTGCCGATTTGCAGGGCCTTCACCTTGACGGGAATTCTGGCCGTCTCCAGCCGCCAGAGGAATCGCGAGACGGCGGCCATCGACCCCGTGCCGGCCGCGCGGAAGTCGATCTCCGGCAAGAGCGTTTCCTTGGTCGATCGTTCGGGCTTGAGCGAGATGAGGTTCAGGCCGGCGTCGTCGGCCCACTCTCCGAGGGCATGGAGCACCTGGCTTTCGGCTTCGGCCGGGTCGCGCTTCATGCCTTCGGCGAGCATTTGCCGCCACCTCGGCCCGATGACCCGGTGGCGCTCGAGGAGGTTCTCGGCGCTGGCCATTTCGCTCAGCAGGATGGTTTTCCTGGCCTCGACCTCGTCGCTTCGGTCCAGCAGCGGGGTGATCACCCACCAGTCGAGCACCAGGGCGCCCAGGACGGCCGCCAGGGCCGCAACGATGAACCGTTCTCGTCTGGAAAACGTCATGTTCCGTCCGTTCCGATGAAGCGGAAACTCATGGCAAAGGCGACCTCGCGCCCGCCGCGGCCCGCCTCGCGCAGGTACAGCGGCTTGACCTCACAGAACCGCGGGTTGGCCTTCAGCGTATCCAGGACCTTCAGGACCATGGATTCTCCCGTGGCCTTGCCGGCGACGACGCCCCGCAGGTCTTCCTGTATCGAAAGGCTCGTGGTCCAGATGCCCCCGTCGGCCGGGAAGGTGAGCGTCAGTTCGCGAAGGCATTCGAGAAGCCGCGGCTGGCGCCGGTGCCACGCCCGGGCGAACGCGGCTTTGGCAACCAGGTCGCTGGCTTCGGCCAGGCTTGGGGCGTTCTCGGCTTTCCGAGCCTCCAGGGCGGCGACGTCGCGCTGGGTCTGGATCAGGTCAACCACGAACAGGGCGCCCGCCAGAAGGACCACCGCGGCAGCGCCGATGCCCCAGGCCACCTTGCGGCGGAGCGCGAGTTGTCTGGACGGCGCCAGGCGCGAATGCAGAAAGTCCACGGGCGGGCGGTGACCTTTGAGCCCGGCGACCGCCATCGCCGCCGCCGCCGAGTACTGGCCCCCACGCGGGGGCGCGCCGCCCTCGGCCGAGCCGCGCCACTCGTCGGACGCGCACAACTGCACCGGCACGCCGAGGCGCTCGGCCAGGGCATCCCAGACCTCCCGCTCGGGACCGGTCTCGTTCCAGACAAGCAGTTCGCGCGGGCGGCCGGCGGCGGAATCGCCAACCTGCATGTACAGGATGCGGCGCAATTCGTGGGCGAGTTCGTCGAGCCAGGTCTCGGCCGCCGGCCGGCCGCCCTCCGGCTCCGCCGGAGGCGACACCGACAGCCGCCACACCATGAGGGGGCCGCCGCGAGACCGGGCGGCCAGTTCCACGCCTCCCTGAAACACGTGCAGCACAAGGCGTTCGGCGAGCAGCATGCCGTTGGCCGACTCGGCCAGGGCCATCGTGGAGGATGTGACGGCGGAGACGGTCAGTCCCGCCCCCTCGGCCATCGCAACGAGCCGGTCGACGTGCCGGCGCGGCGCTGCCATGAGCAGAACGGACGGCGTCCCGTCTTCACCGGCTCCGGAGGCGTAGTCGAAGACCAGTTCCTTTCGGTCGGAGGCGAACTCGCGCTCGACGGCCACGGAGAGGATCTGGGCGACGGCATTGCCCGACCCCGGCGGCAGCCGTTTCTCCCGGGCCGTCAGGCGCGCGGCTTCCATGCCGATCACGCAGCGCGACGCCGAGAACCCTCCCTCATGGAGGAACTCTCTCAGCGCCCGGCCCAGGCGGTCCGGCTCCTCGAAGCCGGCCTCTTCCGGGAACACGAACTGGGCGGCGCGCAGGACCTTCGCGGCGCCCTTGGCGGTCGCCACTTCGACCGCCGTCACCGAGCGCTGCGTCACCGCCAGGCCCAACATCCTGCGCCTTGAGAGCATGCTACTGGACCTCCTGGCGTGTGGCCCCGAGCACCTCTTCCAAGGGCACGCCCGACCGCAGCAGGCTGACGATGTCGGGCGAGAGGGGCCAGCCCAGACACGTCTGGTCCTGCCGGTAGATGATGCGCGGGGGACTCTCGGTCGCGTCCACCACGATGCGGCATCGTCGGAAGGCGCGTCCGTCGCCGCTGATGCTGACGATGTCGGCCGAGAACTGGTAGGAGCGGGTCGTGATGTACGGCCCGATGGCAACGGCCTTCTCCTGGGACAGGACCTTGGTGACCCAGGCGACGTCGCCGGATTGGGTGGCGTCGGCGGTCCGGCCCGCCACGAGGGCCGTCACGTCGGATTCGTCCAGGCCGGGCAGACACAGCAGCGCCTCCCTTGAGGCGGTGTTGACATTCAGGAGGCCGGCATAGGTGCGCCCGCCCTGGGTGGTGATCCGGTCGGCGAGGAGGGCGAATTCATCCGGCGTCAGGCCGGTGCGGTAGTAGAAATCGAGCGTGCTCTGGAACGGCCTGCCCCGGCGTGCCCGGTCCATGATTCTCGGCAGCCGCTCCTCGGAAACCGCTTCGGCCAGGGCGCGGGCGAGTTCGCGGCTCTGCGCCTCGTTGACGTTGACCCGCGGCGAACCGTCGGGAGCGGCGTTGGGTTCGCGGCTGTAGACGGTGACGAGGTCGAAGATGCCGCGGTCGAGGTGGCCGTCGCCGTCGTCGGGCGGCTCGCTGGCGTCGGCATCGTTCTCGTTGTCGTCGAGCACGCCGTTGCGGTTCGCGTCCTCGCCGAAGAGGAGGTCTCGGGAGACCAGGCGCACGAGGAGGAGTTCCTCGACCGTCTCCAGCGGTGCGCTCTTGCACTCGTAGGGTGGGGCGAGGAGCAGGTAGTACTCGCTCTCGGCCCCGCCGGCGGTCAGATCCGTGTCCGAGTCACGCCAGTCGATGACGGCCGGCGGGACGTCGGCCATCATCTCCGGCAGCCCCAGGAGCACCTCTTGGGTGGCCGTGTTGAGGTTGATCTTGGCGGCCTCGTCCGCGAGGCCGTACGAGAGTTGACGGTCATCGTCGCGGTCGGGTCGGATGAGCCAGAAGGCCCCGGAGCCGACCTGGACCCCGTGGCAGACCAGGTCGGCCTCGGCGGGAACTTGCCCGTTGAGGCCGTCGAGGCTGGCGAGCACGTACTGGATCGCGCCCTGTTCGGCGGCCGCCGCCTGCTCCGACGCCAGGTGGTTGGCCGAGCAGATGGCCTCGACCCGCATCGAGCGGGCCAGGACGATAACCAGCCCCGCCAGGACCACGAGGATCCACAGCGTGACGATCAGGACGGTGCCCCGAGCGCGGTGCCTGCCGGCGCGGAAAGGCCGAAGACCGGGCGCCGACTCAAGCGCGCCGGCCCGGCCTGGGCCGTCCAAGGCTGCATCGAGTTGCCGCACCTGTCTGCTCAAAACGGGGAGACCTCCGTCACCACGCCGGCCTCGATCGAACTACAGGGGACCAGGTACACGCGCGACGTGCGATAACCTGGGGCGTTGGTCGGAACCTGGCGGTCGCTCTCGAGTTCGAGTGTCACCTCGACGGCGGCGGGCAACTGGTTGTCCTGCGTGGTGGAGTCCCAACTGTCCAGCCAGTCGAGGCCGTCGAAGTACCTCAGGGCGAACGCGTATACGCCTCGGCAGAGCACTTGCTGGTCGGGCTCGCCCACGGTCGGCCCCAGCAGGTTCGTCGAGACGCGCCGGACGAGGGCCAGGCCGGTGCCGTCGTCGGCCTGCTCGCAGACGAGTTCGATCATCCGGATGTCGCCGGTGCCCCCGGTCGGTTCCGACCCGGGGGCGGTGCAGTGGAGCATGAGGGAGTCCGCCGGGCGGCCGACGGCGCCGAGGGTCTGCTCGCCGACGAAGGCGCCCGCGAGGATGCCCTTCGGCACGACGGCGGCCCGGAGGTCGGCCCGGACCTGCTGGAGGGCGAGTTCGACCTTCCGGACCTCCTCCACGGCCGAGGTGGCGCTGCGGCGGGCCCGGAAAGCGGTGTACAGCGTGGCGTACAGCGACCCGGCGAGCACGACCATGATCGCCGTCGCGACGAGCATCTCCAGGAGCGTGAACGCCCGGGTCTGTGCGCGGCCGTCACTCATTCGGGGCCCCCGTGTAGACGAGCGTGCTCAGGGTCACGCCGCGGTCCCGCCCAAGGCGGTTCCAGACGACGTAAACGTCGAGTTGCGAGAGGCGCGAGTCTTCCCATTCGCCGATCTGGGCGACCCAGCGGTACTCGGGCCAAGAGTCGCCGAAGTCGCCTTCGAGTTCGGCATCGTACCACTGGCCCGTGGCGACGAGTTCGGCCATCTTGCTCTGGGCGAGCGCGGCGGCCTGCGCCACGTGCCTCGCGTGCGCCGCGGTGTCCAGGCAAAGGAGGATGCCGTGGACCACCACCGGCAGTACCATGCATGCCAGGGCCAACGTGGCGAGCAACTCGACGATGGTGAAGGCGCCGCGGCGAGAGACGCCGTGCCGGGATGTCGGGCGGTCGCTCATGGCCTGGCCTCGTCGGGGAGGGACGCCATCCGGAATCGCTCCGAGACCGAGGGGCAGGCCAGCCGGATGGCCCTTCCGTCGGGGTCGGTAAGGTCGATCGTCGCAGGGTCGCTCCGCCCGTCGGGGTAGAACTGGACGTACGGCGTCCCGTCGGCGGCCCCGTCGGCCTCGACCGTGACGGAGACGCCGTCGGGGAACCGAAAGAGGCGTCCGTACTCGGTCTGGGGTTCCACGAACGGCCCGGCCCGCTGCACCGTGAGCCAGTAGGTGGCCGTCTGGGGGTCGATGTTCAGTCGCCAGACGTGAGCCTGGGCCACCGCCTGCGACCGGGCCAGGTGGGTGAGCGCCAAGAGGTGGGAGGCCGCGTCGGTCGTCTCGCGGGCGCGGGTAAAGCGGCGGAGCGACGGCGCCGCCAGGGCCAGCACGGCGCTGATGAGCACCAGGACGATGATGAGTTCCAGAAGCGTGAAGCCGCGTGTGTGCGACGTCTGCGCGGCGGGTCTCCGGACCCGCCGCCACGTTGGCGTCGGAATCGCGGTGGTGGCACAGAACCGCCGCGCACGATTCAGGTCGAACCGTTTAGCGTTCGGACCAATTGTCGATGTCATCTCCGCCCCCGTCCTGCTTGTCGGGTCCGAACGACTGAAGGTCGTAGCCGTCAACGTTGCGCTGGCCCGGGCACCGGTACACGTACAGGTTGCCCCAGGGGTCCTTGGGCACGCCGCGCTTGATGTACGGCCCCATCCAGTCCGTGGCGTCGGTCGGCTGCTCGAGCAGGGCCCCAATGCCTTCCTCGGTGGTGGGGTACCGGCCGCAGTCCACCTCGAAGGCGTCCATCGCCACTTCGATGTTGGCGATGTCGATGCGAGCGGCGGTGATCTTGGCCTGCTGCGACCGCCGGGTGAACTTCGGCACCACCATCGCCGCCAGAACCGCCAGGATCGCGAGCACCAGCAACAGTTCGATGAGCGTGAAGGCGGAAGCCAGGCGGCCCCGCGGCCCGGGGGTCCGCGTCTGTTTCCTGACCGTCTTGCCGTTCATGGCGCATTCCTCTCAGCGAATGAACTCCTGGAGCGTGAACACCGGCAAGAGCATGCCGATGACAATGGTCCCGACGATGGTGGCCATGACGAACAGCAGCGCCGGTTCGGCCAGGGCTACCAGCATTCGGAGTTGGCGGTCGAGTTCCGCTTCGTAGACGCCGGCGAGGCGTGTCAGTTCGGCGTCGAGCCGGCCGCTTTCCTCGGCCACGGCGATCATCTCGACCACCGACGCGGGGAACAGCCGCGCGTTGGCCGCCAGGCTCCTCGCGAGCGGCTTGCCTTGTTGGACCTGGTCGGTGGACGTGCCGACCGCCTCGGCGAGGACCTGGTTGCCGATGGCTTCGCGCGCGACCTTGAGGGAGGCAACGAGCGGCACGCCGGCGCCCAGGAGGGTGCCGAGCATGCGGCAAAAGCGGACCAGGGCGAATCGCGCGAGCACGCGGCCCAGGACGGGGATACGCAGAAACACGCGCTCGGCCGCCAGCCGGCCCGACGGCGAACTGAGCGCCCGCCGGGCCAGGATCACGGCCAGCGCGGCCCCCCCCGCAAGCACCAGGCCGTACTTCGTGACGGCGCGACTGGCCGCCACGACGGCGCGGGTCAGCGCGGGCAGGTTCTCTCCGAAGTCGGCGAAGATCTCCGAGAAACGCGGGATGAAGTACACGAGCAGGAACGCGAGGACCCCGGCCGCCAGAACCGCCAGAATGACCGGATAGACCAGGGCGCTGCGGACGCGTCCCTTCAGGTCGCGCTCGCGCGAACGGAAACTCGCGATCTGTTCGAGGACCACGTCCAGGAACCCGCCCATCTCTCCGGCGCGGACCATGGCCAACTGCACCGGCGGGAACGACCGGGGCCATTTACTCATGGCGTCGGCCAGCGACATGCCTCCGGCCACGTCGTCGTGGATCGCGGCCCATTGCTTTCTCGCCGCAGCCTGCGATGCCTCGCGGGCAAGGATGCTCAGCGCCCGGCTCATGGATACGCCGGCGGCCAGGAGACTGGCCAGTTCGCGGTTGAACGCCTCGACCGACGCCTGCGAGACGCGGCCGACCGACCTGAGCAGACTCGTCCGCGCCTGGGCGGCGGGCCGCTGCTCGTCCACGGCCAGGGGCACCAGACCGCGCTGGGCAACGGCGTCGAGGGCGGCCGCCCGGCTTGCCGCCGGCACGGTGCCGCTGGTCTTCTCGCCTTCCTGACTGATGGCTTCGTAGGTGAAGACCGGCATGGCTCGATGGTCTCGATTGCTCGTATCGGTCACGGCGTCGGCGCGACGCCCGCAGGGGCCGGGGCGCCGTTGCCGTTGAATCGCTCGTCCTTCGTCACCCTGAGGACCTCGGCGAGGGTGGTCTTGCCGCTCTTGACCAGGCGCCATCCGTCCTGGCGGAGGCTCTTCATGCCGTCGGCGGCGGCCTGCCTGCGGATCTCGCCTGCCGAGGCGCGCTCCAGGATCATCGCGCGGACGGCCTCGCTGACGACCATGACCTCGAAGATGCCGGTCCGTCCGAGGTAGCCGCGGTCCAGACACTCGCGGCAGCCGCGCCCCCGGTGCAGGACCTGCGGCGCCGCGTCACCAAACTCCCTGCGCAAGGCCTCGGCGTCGTCCGGGGCGAACGTCTCACGGCAGTGAGGGCAAATCAGTCGAACCAGGCGCTGCGCCAGCACGATCTCCAGCGAGGAGGCGACCAGGTACGGCTCGATGCCCATGTCGACCAGGCGGGTCAGGGCGCCGGGTGCGTCGTTGGTGTGGAGCGTTGAGAAGACCAGGTGCCCGGTCAGCGAGGCCTGGACGGCGATCTCCGCCGTCTCGAGGTCGCGAATCTCGCCGACCAGGATCACGTCCGGGTCGTGCCGCAGGATCGACCGCAACCCTCGGCCGAAGGTCAGCCCCGCCTTGGTGCCCACCTGAATCTGGTTGATGCCGCGAAGGTGGTACTCGATCGGGTCCTCGATCGTCACGATCTTGCGTTCGATGTCGTTGATGCGCGACAGGCCGGCGTAGAGGGTCGTCGTTTTCCCGCTTCCGGTCGGGCCGGTGACCAGGACGATGCCGTGGGGCAGACCGAGGATGCGTTCGAACGCGGCCCGGTCGCCTTCGGACATGCCCAGGTGCTCAAGGCCCAGCAGGGTGGTGCTTCGGTCCAGCAGCCGCAGGACGACCGCCTCGCCGTGCAGCATCGGGATGACGGAGACGCGGACGTCGATCTCGCGGCCGGAGACCTTGAGTTTGATGCGTCCGTCCTGGGGAAGCCGCTTCTCGGCGATGTCGAGCCGGCTGAGGATCTTCAGCCGCGAGACGATGGCGGGCTGGAACTGGTGGACTTCGGGCGGCACGTTCGCCTGCTGGAGAACGCCATCGACCCGGTACCGGACGCGGACGGTGTCTTCGAAGGGCTCGAAGTGCACGTCGGTGGCGCGGCGTTTGACGGCCTCGGCCAGGACCTGGTTGACGAACTTGATGATGGAAGCGTCCTGGGCGGCTTCTTCGAGGTCGACGTCCTCATCGGCCTGTCCGTCCACCACTTCGACGCCGTTCTCGCCCGCTTCGGAGACGAGGGATTGAAGGGTATCGGCGCCGACGCCGAGCAGCGTGGTGATCCAGCGTCCGATTTCGCTCGCGGGGGCCAGGGCCGGTCGGACATCCAGCCCACTGGCCATCCGCAGTTCGTCGAGGCCGCTGGTGTCGAAGAGGCGGCTCGTCGCCACCGTCAGCACGCCGTTCTCCTTCGAGAGCGGCAGGAGGCGGTGTGCCAGGAGAATCCGGGCGGGGAACTGCACGAGGAAGGTCCGGTCCGGCTGCAGCGTCTCCAGGTCCGCGTACGGCACGTGAAACTCGTCCGCGAGGTAGCGGAGCAACCGCTCCTCGGCCAGTCCGCCGGCCAGCAGCAGGGCCTCGTCGAGCGGTTTGCCGTCGGCGAGCAGACCCTCGACGTCGCTTGCCGCCTGCTCGCCGAGCAGGCCTTCTTGCCGCATTTTCAGTACGATGGCGTTCATCGTGCCGAGATCCGTTTCCAGACCTTCCTCCCGCGCGCCTTGGGCCGGTCGCTGGTTACGCGGCGTCAGTCGAGCAGCCCCATGAGTACGAATTGGGCTTCCTGCCGCGCCGTCACGACCTCGCGGAGTTCCTTCCGGGCGAGCGCCAACTCGTCCTGGGCCTTCTGGCGGGCCTTCCGAAGCGCATCGAGGGCTGCCTTGATGGAGGCCGGACTGGACGTCTCGTCCTCGAGCAGGCTCCGGAGGGCCTCCGTCTTCATCTCGACGTCGGACTGTTCGCGTTCGGTCTGACCCTCGGGCCGGCGCTCGTCACCGGGTCCGCGGCCGCGGCCGCCTCGGCCCATGAACGCGCCGAAGCCGCCCCGGCTCTGCCGCATCAATTGCGTAACTTTCTCGATGCGTGGCTGGAGCACCTTCCACTCGTCTTCGCTGGCGCCAAGGCGTTCGCGCATCTGGTCCGCCGCCCGCTGGCGGAACTCTTCCATCCGCTGGCGCCACTCCTCGGGCGTGCGTGGCATGCCGCCTTCCCGGCCACGCTGCTCGCCGGGGGGCGGCGGCGCTTCCTGGGCGATGGCTTGTCCGACACAGAGGGCGCCCACCAGGGCGGCGGCGGCCAGGCACATCACGACGGTGCATCGACGCATGGTTCGTCTCCTTTTCCTTATCAACAGGGTCTGCGAACATCATCTGTGGACGTCACTCCCCACCGCGAGGAGTGGCCCGCTCGTCAGCCGGTTGCTCGGTCCCCTCAGGCGGGGGCCGCCGCCTGTCCCAGGGAGGACCGCGTCGGTCTCCGGAACCGCGTTTCCGTCGTTCCTCGAGCAGTTCGGCGTATTTGCGGGCCTGCTCGGGGGTCAGGATCTGCTTCGTTCGCTCGACGGCCTGTTCGAACGCCTGCTTTCTTTCCTGGTCCAGTTTATCCAACTCGGCGGCGTAATCCAGGAGGATGCCGTCGTATTGCGGCCGTTGTGCCTCGGTGAGCAGTGCGGCGACGCGCTCGTCGCGCCGCTGGGACAGGGCCCTGCGGCGCTCCCACCGGTCCGGCCCTCCGACGCGCATGGCCTCGGACCAGATCTGGTGCATTTGCTCGCGTTGCTGGTCGCTAAGCCCCAGTTCGGCGGTGAGCCACGACGGGGCGTGGGGCCCCTGGCCGGGTCTCGACATCAGCAGGCCCACGGCCGCGCCCGCGGCAAAGGTCACGACGAACGCCACCGCCAGAAGCACCTTGGCCTTAGTCATGTCCGTTCTTCCGCTCCAGGTCCAGGACGATCCACTGAGCCAGTTGCTCGTCCGACGCCGTGGCGAGCGTGGCCTCGTGTGCCGTAGCCGCCGTCTCCCACGCAGGGATCGGCTCGATCGGTTCCCCGGACGCGCGTGACCGCCAAAGCCAGACGGCACAAACGAGCAAAATCGAGGCGGCCACCGCCATCAGCGCCTTGGCCATGCGGCCGAGGTCGGCCATGTACATGTCGTCGGCCGCCCGATGCAGCCGTGCCAGGGCTTCGGCGGACATCTCGGGCCGGGGGGCCGTCGAGAGCAAGTGGGACAGTTTGCCGAGGCGCGCCAGTTCCGAAGCGCAGGCAGGGCACTGGTGAAGGTGCGCCTCCAGCGACGCCCGCTCGGCTTCCGAGACTTCACCGTCGTGGCAGGCCGAGAGCCGTTGTGCGCGTTCACATTCGCTCATGGCTCGTTCCTTATGCTCGAACCCGTGCGCGGCCGCCATGCGACGGCTGGCCGTGCGCCGGCGCGCCTAGTCGAGGTACTCCTTCAGCCGTTCCTGGAGTTGCCGCCGGGCCCGGAACAGCCGTGATTCCACCGTTCCCCGAGGAATGCCCAGGACCTCGGCCATCTGGTCGTACGAGAGGCCCTCGAACTCGCGAAGGATGATGACCTCGCGGTGGTCGGGGGAGAGTTCCCGGATGGCAGCCATGACGTCGATCCTTGCGTCGACCACAGCGGTCGGGGACGGGCCGTGCAGGCCGGCTTCCGGAGCGCCTGCGAGCGGCACCAGCCGCGCCCCTCTTCGGCTCTCCCGGCGGCGGTGCATCGCGGCCTGCCGAATGAGAATCCCGGTCAGCCAGGTTTTCACCGACGAACGCTTCTCGAAGGCTCGCAGACCGCGGAACGCACCGGCGAACGTCTCCTGCACGATGTCCTCCGCGTCGGCCCGGTTGCCGACAAGAGAGGCGGCCATGGCGAACAACCGGTGGGCGTAACGGTCCACGAGGCCCCGGAACGCCAAACGGTCCCCGTCGCACGCTCGCGCAAGGAGGGTTGCGTCCGGCGGTTGCGGCTGACCGCTCTCCGATGTCATGCGTGTCTCGCTTCACATCTTATTGGTTGCCGAAAGCAGGACTTTTCTTCCCAAGCGGCGGGAATTTTCGGGGTCCTGCCGCGTCCGCCGCGGGCTCGGGCCTCGCCGGACGGACCCGCCGCGCGGCGCAATGGAGCCGGCGTCACGCGCCCCAGGAGTCGTGCCGAACACCGGCACGCGCCGGCCGGTGTGCGTCCGGGGCGCGACGGATTCCCCTGTCTTCCCCCATCAACCGCCCATAAGCGGCTCACACACAGCCAAACGCTCCTTGGGCGCGCTTATTGCCGGGACAGAACCCCCGCGGCGCGTCGGGCGTTTCCGTCGCATCCGGCTTGGCGTCGCGCAGACTCTGCCGCTGACCGTCCGGCGGCTGGCTGTAGAACGGTTCAAGCAACGGCGGCTTTACGGCTCTTGCCCATGCGACGGCAGTGCCTCGAGGGGGGCTTGCGAAAACGCTTGACCGGGGCGAGCCGGCGGGATGCAAGTTTTTGGCGGCTCAGGCGGTTGTCGTCCCGGGTGTCGGCGGCCTCTGGCGTTCTCGTTGTAAGTATTTGTCATAGCGATACTTGCGCCCGTAGCTCAGCAGGATAGAGCGGCGGTTTCCTAATTCGGAACGGCCATCTTGCGCAAGTCGTTGCTTCGCTTGTAGTTACAGAGCCGACAAGGGCTTACGTTCGGCGTCGCCGAACCGCTCATGCCGCAGTATCCGGCCCAAACCGCCCTTCCGGTTGTCGCGACAACCGCGCTTCGGCCGGACACTCGGTCTGGAGAAGCGCTGACTTCTTAGCGACGGGCTGTCGTGCGGCAACCGCCACCGTAACGGGCACCGGGCAATCTGCCCTGTCACGTTGGCGGGAGAGGTTGCGCGGGTACTCCGGGCTCCTGGGTGCTGTCCGTTGGCCTGTTCGTGAGCCTGGAGGCTTTGCCGCGGGCCGAAGTTCCGGAGCCCGTGTTGAAGGATTCGGGAGCAAGGGCC
>Ga0209636_10004835_pt1 | contig 13751 bp, 10 predicted proteins | sample DeeMarSWOR152_54_FD_187464 | JGI IMG/M metagenome (GOLD analysis project Ga0209636, IMG submission 187464) | Marine sediment microbial communities from White Oak River estuary, North Carolina - WOR-1-52-54 (SPAdes) (version 2) | ecosystem: Environmental > Aquatic > Marine > Intertidal zone >...
CACCCCGCGTACGTGACCGTACCGTCGCCTATTGACACCACCGGTGTGCCATAGTTGGCGGCGTAGTCTATTCCATGATGCGGTCTATAACGCTTGAGTATCGGGTGAAAGCGCCTGTTCGTGAAATACGAGCTGATTCTCCGGTAGTTTAGCGGCGAACGAAGAAAGGCCCTGCGAAGAGATTCACCCTTCTCATCGAAGTAACCTGTCTTGCCGTTTGCCAACTGAAAAAGGAAAGCGTCTTTGGAAATCTCCTTCCCGTGATAATAAGCCGCAAGAATCTTCCCGTAACCTATGTCGTGCTCACCCCGCTCATACTGCTCGACAAGCACACAGAACTTGTCTCCCTCTCTCGGCTCGGTGAAGAAGTCAATATCCCACGCGAAGATGTCGCTCAGCAGAACGGCCAACTCAGCATCACCCCCAGAGGCACACACAGCATCGTACAGCGAAAGAGCTATCACACCCTCCACCTTGCGTACCGTCTTTATGAGCGGGATGTTCTCCTGAAACACAGTCAGTCCATCTTCGGCCGGTTCCACCACAAACACCTCGCCCGGCGTTCTGTGGTAACGAAGCGTCTTCAGGGAGCCTTCCTGGTCAGTGATGAGCTCGTAGGATTCCCCGGGCCTGGATTTCTTGAGGTCCATTATGTCCCCAAGTGCGTCCAAAACGCGTGTGATTTCTGCTGCAGCGATCTGTTTGCCGAGGAGAGAAGCATGAAGTGAACTGCCGGTGCGAAGCGTGTCACACTCTGAGCGAAGTTCTGAAGCCGGCATGGCGGCAACAGACGTAGAGTCGAGCAGAGGGTGCGATGAAGCGTGCTCTCTTTTCTCACTCAGCTGCCAGAAAAGAAGGAGCCCAACGCAGGCCACAAAAAGGAACCCGCTCAATTGTCCGACTCTGGTTAATGGACTCTTACGTCTCCTGTTGCGCATGATATTCCTTGCTCAAGAACCCTTCGCCGCATGCTATTGACGTCAACAGCAGGTGTCAACAGCAAAAGTCAGGTCCCAAATCCGGGCCACCTGGTCAGCCGGGAGTCCTCATGTCCCTCATATCCCTCAACCGTCTGAGAAGTTCCTCTCGAGTATTGAGACTGGGGTCATCCAGAACCAGCTCGAGCAGCCCCTTTAGTGTCTCCCCTACTCTCTTGTCAGGGCCTATGCCTAGCTCTCTCATTACATCACGGCCATCTACCGCGAGATCCGCAATAGAGAAGGCACTCTCCTTCCTGAGAAGCTCCTCGATTCGCTCTCTCATCTCCTCGAGATACTGAGGAAAACCCTGCTTGAGACCGTTTCCGAGGAAATCCGCTATGCGAAGATCAAAGGCGTCGGCGATAGCATCGACACCCACCCTTCTTATGAACCTCCGCAGTGCCCCGTCACTCCACTCACTCTTGTAGTCAAACATGTGATTGTCCACGAGGTTCACTACATATTCTCTATCGGCACTGCTGAACTTGAGTCGATCCATTATTTTTGAGGCAACTTCCGCGCCCACGTGCTGATGGTTGTAAAAGGTAGTGCGCCCTTCCCTCTCTTCCCGCGTAGCCGGCTTCCCGATGTCGTGCAGAAGACCCGCAAGCCTCAGAAGAGGTTTGCCTTGAGGAACTGCATCGCACGTGTAAAGACTGTGCCAGTAGACATCGTATGCATGAAACTCGTTCTGTACGACCCCCCGACTTGCTTCAAGCTCAGAAAGTGCCATCCGCAGTAGTCCCGACTGTCTCATGAGTTCGAATCCACGCGATGGCTTCTGACACTCAAGGATCTTCATCAGCTCATCACGCACTCTCTCAGCAGAGATCAGCGACGCCCTGTCCAGCACCTTCTCTATCGCTTCAAACGTTTCAGGATCGATTTCGAAATCCAGCTGGCAAGCAAAGCGTATCGCTCTGAGAGGACGCAGGCCGTCCTCCCGGAATCGCTCTACGGGATTCCCCACAGTTCGTATGAGTCTTTTGGCCATGTCGGCCAGTCCATTATGGGGACAGACTATCTCACGCCCTTCGGGTTCGTACGCAATTGCGTTGACCGTGAAATCACGTCTGGAGAGATCCAGCTCGACGTCGTCCGTGTAGAACACCCTTTCTGGGTGTCTGGCATCAGGATACTCGCTGTCCTGCCTAAACGTCGTGACCTCAAATGATCTCTCTCCGTGGAGCACCGTAACGGTCCCGTGCGCTATCCCGGTAGGTACTGTCTTCGGGAACACGGACCTAACCTGCTCGGGTCTGGCATCAGTAGAGACGTCCCAGTCCTTGACCTGTCTTTCCAAGAGAATGTCTCGCACGCTGCCCCCAACCACGTACGCCTTGAAGCCGGCCTTTCGGAGGACAGCCAGGACCTCGAGAAGACTCCCTGGAGCCTCTGCAGCGAAACGGCGCTGGAGAAGCTCCCCCAGCTTCCTCTCACGAGTACTGGAATCGTTACGTTTTCTCCTCTTCATGATTTCAGGACCACCTTGGCAATAATGGAGGCAGACGCCACTAGACAAGAGTCTCGTTTGTGCGTATGAAAAACGGCGTCTGGCTCCCGGTCTTTTGCCCCTGCCGCAGCACTCACGACTCCCTGGAGTGACTTCCGGCGATAGGACGCTTCGTTCAATAAATCTAACGTAAGCCGATGGCGAAAGCAACGAGAGCTACGATGACTGTTGGGAATACCATAAGCCTGTAGATACCACCGAGTCGTGCTCCAAAGTAGTGGTGAGTCAGAATTAGGCACAAGTGCACCGGCGAAAGGAGCACACCCAGGAAACCGCCCGCGTACGCGATGGCAACTGCAGAAACTGGAGAGACAGACGCCAGAGCAAAGGGAAGCACCACAGGAAAAGCCACCCCCACGAAGGCCTGAGTTATGCCTGTCAGGAGTCCCACGAGCATAGGAACCAAGAAGAGAACGGCGGCGTCCGGCACTCTGAGCACCCCCAACAAACCGGGAAAAACAGTTATGACCCCTCCAACCTCCATTATCTCCTTGAACGCCATTACGCCAAGAACCAGAGAGATCGTTGACAGTGAAAAAGACTTCCTTGCTAGCCCACCCAATCTCCTAAGACCGGTTCTTTCAAGCAGAGCTATTATTATTATCGTGGCTACGATAACCGCGAGGAGGTCTACCTTGAAGACCAGGACGAAAAGGATGACAAACGCAAACGGCCAGATTCCCGAAAGCAACCCGAGAATCTCTCTGAGGACGGAACGAGCTTTCGCGGGCTCTCCATCTCCTCTACTGATTCGCATGAATACCACGACGGCACCTGAAGCTATGGCAGCCCCGCATAGAGGAGCCTGCGTAATCACGATGCTTTCGATGGGAATCGACAAGATGGCCGAGGCAAGCACAAGCCCGGGATAGATAGGAAGAACATATTCCCAGACGTGTCTGAACCAGTAGTTGACGAAAGTCAGGTGCTCAGGAGTTATATCCGGCGCGTCGCCCACACTCCGCACCAACGGAGCCGACCACATTGCACCGCCCGGCATCGGAAGCAGTCCTCCAAACGCAGGTATGAGACACATGTTGAGCCGCCTATCTGAGATCAGCCGCTGGAGGGCTCTTGTGAATGTCTCCAGGTAACCATGATGGGACGCCACCTCGGCAAGAAACATAATCAACACGATTACGGCAAGCAGTCTTAGAGTGGAAGCCTTGATGCACGAGAGCGCCAGCGTAACTAGGGCCCTCTCGAAGCCGAGCCCGGAACATAGGCCTATCAATGCGGCTCCGGCAAAAAGCGAAAGTCCCAGGTCGAACCGAAAGCGAAGCAGGATAACAATAAGTGCCACTGACAGGAGAATTCCTGATAGGGCGCCGGCGGGAGAACAAGCAGTTTCCATCTAAATCGAATCTCTGAGGGACCGGGGCCTGCTGGAGAACCTAGCCACTCCTTGCACCTCCCTCCTCACCTACCCCTCTTCCCACAACAAGATGCATGGCCAGGACTTTGCCGACCGAGACCGCGGGAAGAGCCAGCACGACTCCCACCAATCCTGCGACCTTGGCACCAACCAAGACCGCGACAAGAACCGTGAGAGGGTGCAGCTTCATCCTAGTGCCCATTACGCGCGGACCGACGACGTACGAGAGGAACTGATTGAGAGCCAGGTACACCAAAAACCCCTTGACGGCCATCCAAGGGGACTCGAAGACGCCAACGAGTGCGATAGCGATGGACGCCAGCGTGAAACCCACAAAGGGAACCACCTCACAAGCGCCTGCGAAGAGTCCAAGCAGGAGAGGATAGTTCAGTCCAATCAGTGCAAATGTAAACGTCGCGGCTCCCCCCATAAACAAACACGTGATACCAAGACCACGAACGTATGAGGAGAGTGCCCTATCCACGTCGCGGAGAACCTCGGCGGTCCTCTCCCTCCGGGCCTCCGGTACGATCCTCATGAACCCATCCTTGAACTTCTTACCGTCGTTGAGAACGTAGTACGTTGCGACGGGAATGATGATGAGCCCGACAAGCCGTATGACAATGTTCACAGCGGTGAAGAGCCCCTTTCCTATGTAACGACCCGAATGAAGAGAGAGCTTCCCGAGCTCTGTCTGAAGGGACGACAACCACGAAGACAGGAGATCGTTCTCCCCGTATCGACTCTCCAGATTCCCTGTCCACTCCTTTAGCCGTTCCAGATAAGACGGCAGGTCCTGCAATCCGTTGTTAATCTGTGTCCCAATGGCAGGCACAACCTTTGAGAGCACGAGGGCGAAAAAGGCGACAACCCCTATGACGACGGCCCCGGATGCGGGACCGCGCCCAATTCGAATCCTTGTGAAGGGCAGTCTTACCCTCTCAAGGAAATCGACCACAGGGCTCAGGGCATACGCCGTGAGAATAGCGAAGAGGATGAGTATGATGATCTCGCGAGCAGCATAGCACGCCCAGAGCACGGCAAGGATGGCCAGGATGCCAAGGAATACTCTCAGCCAGTTGTGGGGCTTGCCCTCTGTCACGATGCCGATTTTCATTCTCTTATGCCACCCCTCTCATTCTACCTGGACGGACCGCGCCTGGCGATTCATGCTCGCTTGCAGGGTCCAGATGAACTGGCCTGTTAAACAGAGAAGAGACCCCTCTCGTACCCGGATTCAATACCATCAATATCAGTATCTAAAGTCCCTTGTCAAACCGAATGTGCACGGCCTGACGATGGAACGAGACTTCCACCGGCCAATCGTCATACGCCCAAACGAATTCACCGTCGCAAGCGCCAATCAGGTGACGAGCGGTCTCGCGACCAAAACGAGGCTATTTCGCCAGAAGACTCGCTATCTTCCGGGCTACGCGTGGAGGAGAGGAAAGCAGACCCGATCCCCTCATCCTCAATTTCAGGTGTGACCCTCCTCCTTTCTTGTCCGCAAGCTCGACCCTGAGCGTGTACCAGTATGCATACAGCCTTAGGGTACAGAAAAGAACGACAAGAACTGCCCCCAGCTTTATGAAGGCTCGTCCGGGGTCATAGCGCACGCGAATAAGACTCCGCTGCGACAACTGCAGCAATCTGACCGGCATTCCGCGTACATCGGCTACCTCCCCGCTCGAAAGGACCGCTGTCTCTTCACGAACCTCGGCAGCTCTTTCATCCTTTCCGCTCACGGATGAGGCAGCAACGCGCAGGGCGGGCCGTCCCGCCGGCACCGACTTCGCAGCCTGCTCCTTCTGTCCCAACTGTGTGAAGAGCGGAGGGCTCAGATTAAGCTGCACTTCTCCACGCGTGATAATTGCTGGAAGTGTGACTCTTAGAGTCTCGCGAACTGAAGGAAACTCGATGTCCGCGACGTCCGAAAAGGCACCTTGCGAAATGCTGAGGCCAAAAGCCATTCTCCCACGGCCCGTTGCAACATAGAGGGTCTCGTCTCGCCCACCTCTGGTTAAACGCAGTGAACTACCCCAACCTCTCAGAAGCAGGCTCGCCCCTTCCTGCCTGAGAAACACCTGTTCACTGCACATGGAGACCTTAGAAAGCGGGACGCCGGGCGAGAGGAGAGCAAAATCTGCCGGGAACGATTCGTAGTGCTTTCTGAACTGAAGAAGCTCCATTTTCAGATAGACACCTCTATCCAGATCAGACTCGCCGAGATCAGAACCACCCATCAGTCTTCCCCACCTCGTTTCCTGGAACCGAGACGGCACTATGGCCATGCCCTCTGTTTCCGGTCTTGCAATGTACCCCCAGGAGAAAAGATAGCTGACGATGAAACCAAAGAGGAGCACGGCCGCACTCACGTGCATCAAGAGTGAGGTAATCCACGGGGACAGACCTTTTACGGCCGTTATCTCTGAGCGTTTCTCATCGGTGATGATCCCCTTCCTTCTGAATCCTATCGAGCGCAGGAGCACCGGGAAAATGAGAAGCACTTCTTCGCTGGAAGTAGGGATGGAGAATTCTGTTTCGAAAAGTGCAGTGCTCTTTGTTCCCTTGAAAGCTCTTTGTACGACCCTCAAGTGGACGCAGAAGACGAGCGCAACAAGCAGGAGGGCAAAAAGCAGCATGAACCACCAGGAACGAAGCACACTCAGCAATCCAAGAGATTCATATATGCGAAAGAACCGCTCTCCGAACCGTGCCAGATAAAATGTCTCCTCCATTCCCTGAGGAAAGAGCGCCACCAACAGTGTTGCCACGCCAATAAGGGACATAACAGACAGGGCGAATTCAACAGAGGAGAGATGAGTGTAGAAGGGGTTTCTCTGAAGACCTTCTTCGCGAACTCCAGTATCGTCGAATCCTTTGCGCACGTGGTCTCCTATTCTCAGCTCTGGCGTCAGCGAATACTCTAGGAAACAGAGTGCATGTCCCGACGCATCGGACTACAGGAATATGTCCAATCCCACTCCCCTGAGCAGCCCGTTAGGAACATCGAACGAAAGTACTGAAATGACGACCCCGCAGAAGGCCGCCAACTGAGCAAGGAAGATTCTCCCCTTAAACGTCGGCCTGGAAGTGCAAAGGTGAAGATAGATTGTGTAGGCCACCAAAACGAACAGCTGGGCGGCCACCGACCTCTGCCAGAACCAGCCCAGGCCAACCGCTCCCAAGGACCCGAGCCCGAATGCAAGGAGTCCTGAAAGCAACAGTGGATAGGAGAATTTCACGAGCCTGCTGGCGAGCTCGTTCATCGATTCTTCGCTGATTTCGAAGAAGCCAACGTCTCCGAAATTTCCTCCCTGAGCCGAAATCAGGACACCTCTGACTTGGGCGAGAAAGGCAAGGAATCCTGCCGCGTAGGCCAGAGGCGTGGCAAAGCCGTACCAAGTCGTCAATGAGCGCTGCACGATGTCAATGCCGGGGAGCGCGTAAGGATCGTACCAGATGCCCAGTGCTACTGTGACAACGGACGAACACATAACCCCGCCGCCGATAATGATCCTTGAACGTAACCAGCGCGTGCCAAACAGACAGAGAACGGCGCAGCTCAGGGCCAACCATGACAAGAGCTCGGTTCTGTCAGAGAAGGGAATTCTACCCACGAACCACGCTCTGAAGAGCGTGAATCCCACGTGTGAGAGGAAACCCAGAAGCAGGAGTCTCGCGAAGAGAGTCAACTCCACGTACGTGTGTCTTGGCCTGGTAAGAATAAGGGCAATGAATGAGGCAAGGTACAGCGAAGCAGACAAAAAAAGCAGGATGCGTTGCCCCGCGCCCCAATTCCAGGGAATCAATCCTGACTCTATAGCGGCCTCCCAGCGTTTATGCTAACCAAGCGGACACATGGCTCAGTAGACACCAGCACGGATGCCACTAGCTTCTTCGAGCCGACGTGCGATGTCTTCAAGTCTCTCCTTGCTAACGGCCTCCAATTCAGGACAAGGAGTTGATCTATCGAGAGTATAGAGCTGGACAGCGGACGGCTTGAGGTCTCCGACGACCTCGATCCACTTTTCGATAGACGAATCACCTGAGTTCCAGTCCGTAAACAGGGTCTGTACGGCGAAATCGCTGAGCATCTTGAGGCCCGCCAGAACATTTTTGAGCTTAACGCCACGACAGGGCCTGTTGTATGAAGCAAAAATCCCGACGTCCCCACAGTCCACCTTCATTATTCTGACGTCGCACTCCTCAAGACCTCTTCTGACTGCCTCACTTGTGACCGTGGTGGAGTTCGACAGGATAGCTACAAGCGCATCCGGGGCCAGCTCGTCTCTCACCTTTTTGACGACCTGTACGATGCGTTCGAACTCAGGATGTAACGTGGGCTCACCATTTCCAGAGAAAGTTATATATGAAGGAGTTATACCCTTTTCTTTAAGTTTCACTAGAGACTCTCGGAGCGCGCTCGACACCTCTTCGGGAGAAGGAAGGTCTGCGGAGCGACGCCCCGCCTTGAGGGTGCAGTTTCTGGTCCAACCGTACTGGCAGTAAACGCAGTTTAGAGAGCACAGCTTATACTCGAACGGAAGTAGGTTTATGCCGAGCGAGCATCCTAGCCTTCTCGATGAAACGGGCCCATAGCAGATCGATTTCTGCAGGCTTAAAAGCGTCACTTCAAACTCCCTCCGAAATAGCGCTGGCTGTCAAAGGCTCAGCAGTTACGGTCTCCCGGCAGGATTTGTCCGGTCAAGTCAACTCGGGCATCCGGTAAGGACTTCTAAGAAGTAGAATCATCCTTTGCCCTCACCCCTAGCCCGGCCTCCGAAGGCAGGACAAGTCTTCCCTGCTTGATCTCGACCCCGGCATAGGGATCGGCCTTCAGCAAGAGGTTCCCATCCAGGTCAGCGTAGTCAACTTCCGGAGAGAGATGCGCGGCCGCCGTTATACCGATGGAAGACTCGACCATGCAGCCTAGCATCACTTTCATGCCCAAGGCGCGAGCGGTATGAATCATTTTCAGTGCCTCGCGTATCCCCCCGCACTTCATCAGCTTGATGTTGATTCCGTCCACAGCTCCAACCAGAGCGTTGATGTCAGAGGAAGTCTTAACACTTTCATCGGCGATGATCGGCACAGAGACATTCTCTCGAACAAACCTCATTGCTTCTGCATCACCGGGTGCGATCGGCTGCTCCACAAACTCAATGTCGAACTGTTCCAGCACGGAGATGCGACGGATTGCCTCTCTAGGCCCCCACGCGCAATTGGCGTCCACTCTCAGTGTTCTGTCGGTGACGCTCCTTATGGCATCCAAGACCTGCTCGTCCCTATCGGTGCCCACCTTTATCTTCAGGATGGAAAACTCAGAAGCCTCAACGGCCCTCTGCTTCATCAGCTCAACGTCATCGATTCCGATCGTGAAAGAGGTAAACGGAGTCTTCTCACCCGAGAGGCCAAGGAAGCGGTACAGGGGTACCCCAAGCTTCTTCGAGACCAGATCGTGGAGCGCTATATCGATCGCCGCTTTCGCGGCCGGGTTACCGCCTATCAGCGCGTCCATCCTTCGCCGGGCCTCCTCCAGGCTGAATGGGTCATCGGGTATTTCGCTTCGGAGATGCTCGATGACGGCAAGAACAGTGCCTCGGTTCTCTCCATAGAAGGCAGAAGGGGCGGCCTCACCCAGACCGACCACTCCGTCGTCCTCAATTTTGACGATTGCGCCCCCAAACGTGTCTGAGGCGCCTCGAGAAATCGCGAACACGTGTCGCGTCTTCAGGGTCAGGGGTTCGAACGAGAAGTGCATTTCCCTTTTCCTCCAGAGTTCATTCTGTCAATTACCGCGCGAACGAGCTTGTCCGCGCCAAACTTTATGCAGTCGGTCGCCGGAATGCCGGTTTCCTTCTCTGCTTTCTCTATCTCTCGAAGGGTCTCTTCTTCGCTCAGGTCAAAGCAGTTCAGTGCAATCCCGACTACGGGAGCTGGCTTGATGGGTGCCGAAACTGCGTCGTGGATTCTGACTGCCTCGCTCAAAGACACGATAGGGACGTCATAGTCACTCACGAGCACGCGGCTCGGCTGGTGGCAGAGGATGAGTGCGTCGGGTAGAGCACCGTGGAGCATAGCAAGTGCAACGCCGGAGTAACCGGGATGAAAGATGGAACCCTGTCCTTCCACGAATACGAAATCGTTACCTTCCGCACCTTCCAAAACGAGTCTCTCCGTAGCGCCCGCCACGAAATCACCAATCACCCTGTCCACTGCAATTCCCTCGCCTGCAATGTAGATGCCGGTCTGACCCGTAGGAGCGAAATGCGCCTTAAGGCCTCTCTTTCTGGCTGCTTCGGTCATCTGCAACGCCACCGTCATCTTCCCGGTCGCACAATCCGTTCCGACCGTCAGCACAACGAAGGCCTCAACATCTGCTGCCAGACACCGCGCAACCGGGAGGTCGTCAGGAACGTCTCGCAGGTCAACTAGAGCCGTTGCTTTCTCTCTGGCCAGCTCGGCCAGCTCCGCGTCTTCCGAAAGAAAGGTATGCATCCCGCTGAAGATATGCAGGCCCAGCGATATGGCCTCCTTGAGAATCGCCCTCCACTCCTCCGGCAGTCTTCCCCCCTTCGGAGCAATTCCAACGAGGAGAGAATCGGGAAGGTACTTCATCGCCTCAGCTAGATCGCAAACGATAGGAATCGGGCCACCGAAGCCGATGACTTCCTCGGTCGTCTTACCTGCCTGGGTGCTGTCTATCACCGCCACGACCTCATTCTGCCTGTGGCGAATGACACAAGCCGCGGTCTTGGAACCCAGGACGCCGAAGGCGCCTTCTGCAAGAATTACAGATCTGTTCTTCTTCACGGGATACGAAGACTAAGAATGAAAGAATATGGCTCTGTGTGAGAAATGACAACTGTCGACAAAACGCCCAATCAATTATGCCACAACGCATCGAGGCAGTCTATCACAAACCAGGTTGATGTTCGTGAACTCTACAGCAGGCGCACGAGGCCAGACGCTCCAGTGGGAAAAGAGGTCAAGACGGGACAGGAACTGACGCGCCGCCCCGAAACGCCGGGACGGTGCGAAGCCACTGGCTTGACACCCCGAGGCGCGCAACATAGAATCCTGCGTTGATGGAATTCGCATGGAAACTATGCAGTGAACAAGCTCTTCCCCTTTACGCGCTTCAGGAACTCCGCCGAGGTCGTCTCGCGGCAATCGTGACGCTCCGGGGCGGTGGCTTCAGTGCAGGGCCCTTCGAACGCCTCAATCTGTCCTTTAAAGTCGGTGACGTCCCGCTTCGTGTCCGGAAGAATCGAGGACTGCTGGCTTCCACCCTGGGGCTGAGGGAGCAGGATTGCGCCTGGCCAGAGCAGGTTCACGGAGACTCTGTTGCGAACGCCGATTCTCCCGGGGAGTTCAAGGGGGCCGATGGTCTCGTCAGTACGCGGCCCGAGCTCTGGATCGCAATCCTCGTGGCCGACTGCGTGCCCGTCTTCGTCATGGATGACGAGCTCTCGACAGTCGGTCTGGCTCATGCCGGAAGGCTGGGCACTGCACTCGGGATCACGAAGAACCTGATCGCCGCGGTCGGGGCAGAGTCCGGTGTGCCGCCACGCCGGCTGATTGTAGCCCTGGGACCATCCATAGGCCCGTGCTGCTACGAGCTCGACAGTATCACGGCGTCCAATCTACCCGATACCTGTGTCGAAGTAAGGGACGGAAAGGTGTTCTTCGATTTGTGGAAGGCAAACGCTCTCCAGGCTATGGCGCGGGGAATAGCAGAAGAGAACATTGTCCTTCCTCCTGCTTGCACCTGCTGCAAGCAGGAAATGTTCTTCTCTCACCGGGCACATTCAGGAAGGACAGGAAGACAGATGGCCATCACGTCGGCAGGCGGTTTGAGGTGCGCGCTCTAAGCCCGGCGTTGCCTCGCGGGAGATAGGGAATCTCAGCCGCCTTTGTCCGCGCAAGCTCTTGCGCATGCTTTCTCGTACAGCTCAACGTACCTCTTGACCACGGATGACATTTCGAACTGCTCGATTGCCGTTCGTCTCGCCTCCTGACCGAACGCCTTCCTCTTGTCACTGTCCCGAAGCAACTGAAGAGAGGAGGCGGCCATGCTCTCAACGTCGTACGGGTCGTGCAGGAAACCAGTCTTGCCGTGTTCGACGACCTCCTTCACGCCGCCCACGTTCGTCGCAACCACAGGGACCGCGCAACTCATTGCCTCCAGGCAGACAAGTCCAAAGCTCTCGTGCTCGCTAGGAAGAAGGAGAAGATCGGCAACGGGCAGGATGCGTTCTATGCATTCCTGATTCCCGAGGAAGAGCACGTCGTCCCCTATGCCCAGCTGGGCACAAAGCTTCTCGGCCGGAAGCATTTCGGGCCCATCACCTATCATGACGAGCCTACAGTCGATTTCTGCCCTCACTCTAGAAAATACTCGAACAACGCCAGATATGTTCTTCACAGGGCGAAAATTAGAGGCGTGGATAAGGAGGGGTTGACCCGACGGACAGAAGAGCTCTTTCTCAACGGTTGCCCCTTCCGGCTGAAATTTGGTGACGTCAACGAAGTTGGGGATCACTTCGATCTCCTTCGAGGTCTGGAAGCTTTCCTCGGTTCTGGCCCGCAGGAACTCGCTGACTGCAGTCACGCAGTCACTCGATTCAATGCTGAACTTGGTGATCCTGTGAAAGGACGGTTCCTGTCCCACAAGAGTGATGTCGGTGCCATGCAAAGTGGTTACAGTCACCAACCTGCCGGGTTCGAACATACTTCGCGCCAGATACGCACTCACCGCATGAGGAATGGCATAGTGGACGTGCAGTATGTCTATCGACTGTAGCTCGGCCACCTCGCACATCTTCGCAGCTAGGCTCAAACTGTAAGGGGCATCCTGAAACACGTGGTACAAGTGAGTATCCACCTGGTGAAAGAATATGTTCTTCTGAAAATCCTTCAGTCTGAATGGAAGGGAGTAGGTGATGAAGTGTATCTCGTGGCCCATCCTCGCCAATTCCATCCCCAATTCAGTCGCAACTATCCCGCTACCTCCCGATGTGGGATAGCAGGTGATGGCTATGCGGTAGGACTCCATCAGTTCCCCCTTACTGCCGCTGTCGAGAGTCACAGAAGCCCGAGATGCGACTCGCCCCGGGCGTTGTCATCCTTGATTTCCGGGTGCCGGTTCGTTGCCAACTAGCAGGCCGGCCTTCAGGTTCGAGTCAGAAGGGCGATCGGATCATCTACGCAGAGCGGCTCTTCGTGCAGGAATCCCTCGGCATACCCAACCCCTATGAGATTACCCAGGTACTTCGCTCTCGTTTCGATTCGCTCCAGGAACCCGGCCTCGTTAAGACGCGTCGGATATGAATCGGATCGACTTCTGTCGAACTGGCTCTTGTAGGCTCGAACGGCTCTCATCTTCTTCTTGAAGAATCTTCCGATGTCGACCAGGAAAGTGGGCTCAAACACAACATCGCCCATGTAGTATAGGATCCTGGTCGAACCGTGGGGCTGACCTTTCGCATCGAACTGCCGCAGCCCGGCAAGGAAGGCGCTTCTTCTTACTATCTCGCTGGCTTCTACGTGGTCCGGATGCCGCGAGTACCTGTACGGCGCCAGAACAACGGAAGGCCTGTGCTTACGAAGAAGCTCCACCACCGTACGCACTTGCTCGCGGTCGGAATGATCGAGCCCTGCGTCGGGCAGTCCACAGCACTGCCTCAAAGACACACCAAGCACACGAGCGGCCCTGCTGCTCTCGGCTGCTCTCGCTCTCTGGCTGCCAGAACTCCCCTTCTCTCCGCAGGTCAGGTCAAACATGCGCACGTCATGCCCCAGCCAGACCAGCTTCGCAACCAGCCCTCCGCAGGTCAGTTCAACGTCATCCGGATGCGTGCCGATCGCCGCTACTCTC
>Ga0209636_10004836_pt1 | contig 13750 bp, 22 predicted proteins | sample DeeMarSWOR152_54_FD_187464 | JGI IMG/M metagenome (GOLD analysis project Ga0209636, IMG submission 187464) | Marine sediment microbial communities from White Oak River estuary, North Carolina - WOR-1-52-54 (SPAdes) (version 2) | ecosystem: Environmental > Aquatic > Marine > Intertidal zone >...
GAAGTCGAGCAGATAGACGTCGACGAAGCCGGCAAGGAGCTGGGCGGTTTCGGGGCTGTAGTAGCTGTTGGAGTTCCAGACGATGGGCACGTTGACGTTCACATGGTTGAAGGTTTCTAGCCATTGTTGTAGCCACGGTGTCGGTTCTCCGCCGACTAGGTTTGCGTTTCTGCAGCCTCTGCTGCGTAATTGTTCGACGGCTTTGGCTAGTCGCTTGGGTGTGTAGATCTCTCCGTTTTCGTACCACTGGGATATGCTCCAGTTTTGGCAGTGGAGGCACCGAAGGGTGCAGCCGAGAGTGAATACGGTTCCTGAGGGGACGAGTTCTGGCTCTTCTCCCATGTGTTGGAACATGGTTGAGACGGTGATCTGGGTTCCGCACCTGCAGTATCCCACTTCTCCGTCGAGGCGATCTGCTTGACATCGGCGTGTGCAGAAGTGACAGCTTTCTAGAATGCGATTCGCTATCTCGATTTTCAGGTCGAGGTAGGAGTGTTCTGGCGTGTCTAGGTCTTGTAGGGTCTTTTGGCGGGTGTCGATCTCTTTTTGAAGGCTATAGAGTTCGTCTGTGAGGTGGTCGTGGAGTTGCCATAGCGTGTTTAGTGGGTCTTCTGGGTCGTAGTTTGCTGGGAGTTTTTTTGCGATGGTGAATTTGGCTGGTTTGTCGTCTTGCATCACGTCGAAGTATCTGGCGAGGCTTTCTCGTGCTCTCTTGTCTCTTAGCACCATAGTTGCGTCTGGCCGCAGGATCGTCCACATCTCTGTGTTCCTTGAGAATAATTAGTTGAAGACTGATGTATAAAGGGTGAGGGGAGAGGGAGACTCACACACACGCAGAGATCTAGATCAAGGTCTTCAGTATACGCCAAATAGGCTCCAAATATGAATGTTGAGGCATTTTGGGAATTAATTCTGGGGGATAGAGGAGATAAAGACACTTGAGAAGGAAGCATAGAACAGCAACTGCGGGACTAACCTGTCCCACTCAAGTTTAATATATGTTCATGCCAATTTTGTAGCTTGGGGAGTGGATTGCTATGAAGATTGGCAAGCTTGAAAAGGTTCCGCTTCGGGAAATATGGAAAAAAGAAGCGAAAGACTTCACACGCTGGCTTGAGAAAAATATTGATTATCTCAACGAGTCTTTAGATTTGTCATTTTCCTCCGTGGAGGCTGAGAAGAGCGCAGGGAAATTTTCGGTTGATCTTTTGGCCGAAGATAATGAGGGAAAGCCTGTCGTCATAGAATGTCAGCTTGAGAAAACAGACCACGACCACCTTGGTAAAGTTCTCACATATCTTACTTGGCATGAAGCTAAGACTGTCGTTTGGATTTGTAGTGACCCACGTCCTGAGCACATCAAGGCCATGAATTGGCTGAACGAAGTTAGCCCTGCAGACATGTCTTTCTATCTTGTAAAAGTTGAGGGAGTACGTATCGGAGAATCTCCACCAGCACCTTCATTCTCTGTTATATGTGCCCCGAGTGAAGAAACTAAGGACCTAGGTAAGACCAAAGTGAAAATTGCCGAAAGGCACATAAGGCGACAGGAATTTTGGAAACAGCTTTTGGAAAAGAGCAAGAGGAGAACTGGATTGCATGCCAACATATCCCCAGGCAAATATGGTTTCATTGGAACGGGAGCGGGCAAATCAGGGTTGGCATACAATTACGGGATTACATACAAATATGGAATGGTGGAACTCTACATCGACCGAGGCAAGGGCTCAGAAGAGACCAACAAGCAGATATTCGATGCTCTTCACGCCAAGAAAGAGGAGATTGAAGTTAGCTTTGGAGAGCCATTGATATGGGAAAGACTTGACGATAGACGTGGATGCCGTATTTGTCGAAAGTTTAGCAAAGTGGGACTCAAAGATAAGGATAAATGGGATGATCTTCAGGACAAAATGATAGATGCGATGATAAGGCTGGAAAGTTCTCTTAGGAGTTACATTACAGAATTGGTCATCTGATATGCTTGAACAGTAGGAGAAAAGCGACCGGGCATATTTGGATTCTAATAGACGAAGAATGTAGAAAACAGCTTTTTTTCTAAAGAAAAGACTCAGGCTGAACCTATTGAAAACGCCCCAGGTGAAACACGTTTGGATAAGTCTCGCCAATCCATAGTTCCAACTTTCCAGTCGTATCGTGTCCTGACATACAAGTTTCTCTCATAGTCGTTCGGTTTTACTTTTATAAGTCTGAATCAGCAGTGTCTTTGATATGACTGCACATCTATACGCTGATGAGAGAATTGTTCATTGGCTGACCAAAAGCGGATATCACCCTCGTAGCGACAAGCATGGTGAGGCAATTTGTAGCTATTTTCTTCAGGATCTTCTCTACAGTAGTAGTTTATTGCGTGAAGGAGCCAAAAAAGGTGTTGTGGTGTACGAGACCGACTATGTAGTCGGTAGGGGCGCACTCAGGTGGAACATAGATCTTGTTTTGGGGTCTCCGATTAGCAAGCCTCTTCTTGTTACACCTGAAAGGAGAATCTCACGGGGTGAGCCTAGGGAAATTTGGTTAGCTATAGATGCCAAGAGCGTGATGACTGAGCATGGCAAGGCACGTAGGAACCGCCAGCGGGACCTTAACTCTCTTGCGGACATCGTGAAGCATTACTATCCTAGTAGCGTAGTTGGAGGTATCGTGATGGTTAATGTTGCGAATCGGTTTAGGAGTCCTCTTCGAGATGATATAACCGAACACAGGAATATTCGCAGGCTCGTCAAAGAAACTATTGAAATCTTTAAGCAAATCCCTCGGGCTGATGTTGAAGGAGGCACTGGCATTGAGGCTGTGGGCATCATAGTTGTCAATCATACAAACATTCCAAGCGACCAAACCCGTCTTGTTACAGCGCCTCCCGCTCCACAAGTAGGCGATGTTTGTCATTATCAAGAATCTCTTCGCTTAATAAGAGAGGCGTTGGAGCAGCGCTTCCTTGCTTCCTAGACTGTTTCTTCCTCTGGATGTTCGCATTTAAAAGGCGCACATCTTCCCGTAATCTTTTGTATGAATGATTGACGTATTTCGGATCTATTTCGTATCCAATGCCGTTACGTCCCCAAAGAGCCGCAGCCAAAAGGGTTGTACCAGTTCCCAAGAACGGGTCGAGGACCTTGTCTCCAACAAAACTGAACATCTTTACCACCCGCTCTGCTAACTCAAGCGGAAATGGGGAAGGATGATATTTGGTTGAGGCTCCTTGGATGTTCCAGATTTGCTGAAAATACTTGTGGTGTTCTTCTACGGAGATTATGCTCAAGACTCTCTTTGTGCGATTGGGGCTTCGGTATCGACCAGGCTTTCTCTGGAACAGGATATATTCAATGTCGTTTTTCACGATAGCATTTGGTTCATAAGGTTTGCCGAGGAAAGGCCCCTTGTTTTCCCTCTTGCTTACCTCAAAGTTAACGTTTGATATTTTATACCAGATAATCGGGGCTAGATTGTCATATCCTATTTCGCGACAATGCTCTTGGATCGAGGCATGTAGAGGCATCACGCGATGGCGACCATATTTACGTCGAGAGAGGCAGACATCACCTACAACTATAACCAAGCGTCCTCCAGGAATGAGAGCGTCATAGCATCTTTTCCAGATCTTGTCCAATTCACATAGGAACTCCTCGTAGTCGTTGATAAGCCCAAGTTGACCCCTAACAGCATCGTACTTCTTTACAATCCAGTAGGGCGGGGATGTAAGAATTAAGCCCACGCCATTCTCATCCATTTTCCTAGAATCGCCTAAGATTAACCTTTGATCCGTAGGGACATCTTTAATTGCTGACCTAATCTTCTGGATGAGTTTGTCGTCCTTTGCTATGCGGGGAAAATCAGCTTGAGAGAGATTATGGACATTGATCTCCTGTGGAACATACTTGGCGAGATCCATTCTAGACCCCTACTTCTCAACTATCTCTATTCTTTCCCGTTTAATAGAGGTTTCCTCATATGAGAACTCGATATTCCTGTTCTTATTGAACTCTATCATGGAAATTGTCGGTGCTGTTTCAGGACATTATTGCAACAAGGTCAATCAATGCTAAAGAACTCGGACTCAAAAAGGATATAATTGCTGAAGCGAAGAATTGGGAAGTCACGAACAGGAAAACTCTGGATAGAATATACAAGAATAGGTTCAAGTATATAGATGATTATGGAATCTCGTGGCAGCAGCTAGAGGAGTACATTTCTACGAAGAGATTCGACAGAGTATTGTTCTGTCTGGCCACAACGAAGGATGTCTATGACTACGCATGGAAAAAATACAAAATCAAGATAATAACAACGGGGTTCATGATCAAGCACCTAGCAAAAGCTTTCAAAGAAAAAGCAAGAAGATGGACATACTATCCCGAGTGGTACAATTACAACATGATCAAATGCATCATATATTATCTATTCAATTGTTACATGTGGAAGGATAGATTGACTTTGGGGGACCTTGTTTGGATAAACCCCAAGAAGGAGAGCTACTACAGAAATCGATTCGTTGAAATCAATTCTGAATTCTTTGAGGAGTTCATCTACCGTCAAAGTCCTCCTCGTGAAGTACTCAGCAATCTTATTGAAAGGCTAGCAGAAGAACACCCAACATGGCTGAAGGGTAGATTAAAGTCCAATAGAAAATTCTGGACTTACCTGACTAAAAGCGTCTAGACTACACTTCTGTCATCTTCCATCCTGTCTCACATGTAGATAGTAGATGAGTCTCTTTGGACAATTCAGCTTTACGTAGATCGGTTTCCATTCACCTGTTAATATTCGTCTTGCGTGCTGTCCATCCTCATCTATCATCACAAAGTGAGCACATTTGCCCTTGCTGGTGTATTCCTGAATTTTCTTCAGATCGCTCTCAATGCTTCCTGCTCCGGTAGTGAATACTACTGATTTGCTAACTCCAGGATAGTCGGGTTCAAGTTTCAATTCCACGAGTATCTCATCGTCACCCAAGACTAAATCTACTTTGACGTGCTTACTGAACACGGACTTTTCTGCATACAACTTCAGAGGAATCGGAAATTCTCTTTCTTCCATCAATCTGCGACATTCAAAGAATAGATGTCCCTGCAGATCCCTTTCAGAATAGAAGCGTATATTACCTTCCGAGTAGGCCTTCAAAACATTGTTGAGAGCGTCATCAAATAGTTTGTCGTAATCCATGGACGACATCTCAAATAGGTTTCTAAGTTTCTAATTTATGATACAAGTAAGATTTTATAATCTTCCATTTGTTTTTGTTTAGAAAGTTATAAAGTTGGGAAACTCACTCAGTCAAGAGATGAAGATGAGCAAGATAATTGCCATGTGTGGACTTGTTTGTGACGATTGTATAGCTTTCCTTGCGACCAAGAAAAATGATGATAAATTGAGAGAGAAGGTTGTCGAATTATGGTCAACAGACGAGGAACCTCTTAGACTTGAAGATGTTGACTGTGACGGATGCCTAGCAGGAAAAAGGCTGCACTCGTTCTGCCGAGTTTGCGAAGCAAGAGAATGCGGACTTCAGAGAAACATTAAGAACTGTGCCTACTGTAACGAGTTTCCATGCGGAAAACTTGAAAAACTATGGAGTAGCTTTCAAACTGTTTCTGGAGAAGAAGCAAAGGCGAACTTGGTGAAAAAAAGAAGACAGCTTTCACAGTGAGCGCGCGAAAGTTCAAGAGAAAGCAATCAGAGTGAAAACTTCATTGCGTTTCAAGATAAAGAACGAACTGAAAAAGACAGACTACAAGAGACTCGTAGGTTTTCTCAGAGATAACCCAAGTGCATCGATTGAACTTTTTCCGGGCCTAGATCTGGAGCTTTTGTCTGTCAGTCCTGTTATGATTGCTGTTGAAGGCTTCGGCTATAAAATAGACACAAAAATATCATTTGAACAACCAGTAGGCTTTGAAGTCTATGATAATCTAAGGCTCGATGATGAGACGCGCAGCGGCTTGGCGGTAAATCGTAGAAACTTCAAATTATCAAAGATAATCATGGAACCAACTGATCTTGAAAAGGATCAGGATACGGTATTTAGGACCATAGAGCGAATCATCAACCATACCTATATGATGTTTGACAAGCAAGTTGAGCAGACTTTCACGCTGGACTCTGAATCGCTAGATACCCGACTAGAAATGATACTTAAGAGAGAAGAATTGGAAAAAAGAGGCGAAGTCCCAAGACCCTTTGGCACAATTCATGCAAGGGGTTCAAGAGATGCCAAAGAACGTGCCGGCGGTTTGATTCCGTTGTATAAAGAGCACGACAAGACATATCTCTATGATGCTAAACGAGTGTACTATCTTCTTCCACATGATTTTGTGGCCAGTTTGCTTCGTTGTGATGCGACTACGCTTGTAAGGGAAGAGGAATTCGACAATAGGGGTAAGGAAGTTCTGAGAGATATGGTTTACAAGAAGTACCTGAAGAAACGCGAATTGCTAGATGGAACCGTGTGTTACTATGGACTCAATGAGGAGACTCAAAGATATCTCAAGAAACATCTTGAACACAGAACTCCTCGCCGTTAAGAAGAATTAGTGCTTATCTATCTTCCGGAAGTTTCGATAGAAGATCATTATTCCTATGTTGTGGAAAATCACTGTGGACGCGCAGATTTCCGCTTATGGAACTGCCGGTGCAATTCATCAACGTGCTTCTTACTGATGTAGCCTTTGTGTGGACGAAAACCTCCTGTGAATCCTTTGGGAATATGTAATAGTTCGTGAATCAACGTTTTTTCTTTGTCTTCTTTGCTCAGCATGTCGTATCTCTCGGAAATGACCTCGATCACGTAGGTTGGTGGTCGTCTTAGGGCTTCTTGCCAGATTCTGCCTAGTCCATGGATTCGCGCAATAATGCGTTTGGACTTTGAACCTGTACTCCGATAGCAGTGTACGAATTGCGGAACTATATGGAATAGATCGAGACAATCCATAATCTCGTCCGCCAAGACCTTAACGTCAAGAGCTTCTGCATATTTTATTGTCAACACTAACACCATGACGCAGTAAGCGCACATTATGAGGAAATGATGTATTTATACATGGTTGGATGTTCGTTCAATCTCGGTGTTGACTTTGGTTGATTTTTACGAGCAGATGGTAAAGGAGTATCTAGAGCAACGAGGATTCACAGTTAGGTTACGTGTGAGGTTTTTCGAGACCAGAGGTTGCAGTGATATCGATGTTTTTGCCATCAACTTGACTGAAGGGAACGGAGAGGCAGAAGAGAGACTGAAAGCAAATGTATGTATGCACATAGCGACGAAATCTCTTTTATGTGTGAACCTGTCAAGACAATCTTTCAGAGGTGTGAGATTGCCTTATTGTTGGAAGTGTGGAACTGAACTGAAGGAAGGAGCCAGGTTCTGCCATAAGTGTGGAGCTCCTGTTAGACACGCTAGAAAAGCGAAAGAACGACCATGGTGGGAAGAGCTTGAGGACTCGTTTGAAGATCTTGGTGAGCGAATGGAAAAGTGGTGGGAGGAGTTATGGGATTGATTCAGAGGATACTATGTGATCTTTCTAATTTTCCATTTTATGATTGATTGAATATTTCATAAATTTCTATTCTTGTCTTTGTCAGAAATCAAGTCAGAAAGTCATCGTTCAAATGAGCAGCAACCTTTGAATCTGAGACAACTTCAAGACATAGGCACTTCGACAAGCAGTGCTCGTGTGGTCATAGATTCTTGTTGATAGATCGAAATGGGTTTTCTTTCGATTTTTTCTTGCTTATATATTAGCATTAGATTTATGTCGTGGATGTTGAATGTTGAAAGCAGATTTTCCGTTGAAAGCTCGAATAGTCCATTTGATTTTGTCTAAAAAACCTGAGGAAGCACTGGAGCGGCTTAGTGAATACTACAACGTTGAAGTTCCCAAAGTGAAGATCGGTATGCCGAAAGGTCGTGTAAGATATCAGGGCTGTTATGTGGCGAGGAAGAAGACTATCCATTTCTTAAACCAGGATGCCCTCTACAATCCGTATGTAGTACTTCACGAGTTCTATCATCACCTACGGACCAGAGATAGAAAACATAAAGGCACTGAGAAACTGGCTGACGCATTTGCTAAAGGGTTCATGGAAGCGTACAAGGAGCTAGCTGACTCTAACAATCACAAATAGGAATCGTTCTCCTACTGGTATGCATTTAAGTAGTTACAGAACTCTTATTTTCTGAGATTGTGGTGTCGGGCTTGACTGAAACATTCGCAGATGTTTGTGGCTGTGTCTTTGAGGTTGAAGAAGGTGTCTTGGTCTGTGTCAAACGTTGTCCGAAGCATAGTAAGCCCAAGCCAAAAAGACCCTTTAGACCGAAAGCTGAATGTGTAAGACCATGAAAGACTAGAGTTTCTAGGTTTCTAATTTATGATCTAGTTAAGATTTCATAAACTTCTGATTTCTGTTTGCTTGGAAAGTTATAAACTTAGGAGAGCAAATTAGAAGTGGATTCAGTATGCCTGACATTGTTGTATTTGATATTGAAACTTATCGTCCTGATTGGAGAATCAGACGGACAAGACGCGAGGATCTTGACCCTGCAAGAAATACTATTACAACAACAGGAGTTTTTGATGGCAAAGAATTTGCAATTTCACCTGTCATTAGAAATTTAGAAGAAGAAAGAAGACCGATTGAATTCTTCCTGAGGAAGCTTGAAGAATCTAGGGGTTCAACCCTTGTAGGTTACAACATCTTGCATTTTGATATCCCCTATTTAGTTTACAAATCAAAGACTATCGGGAGGAACTGTGACCTAACTCAATTCCAACCACTAGACCTTATCTGGATTCTTCCTTATTGGCTGCACAACACACTTGATGGTAGGGAATTCTTCAATGAAGGACCTCGTCTGGGAAACTTGTGGAAGTTTGAGAATGTTGCGAAGTACATCCTAAGGGAGAAGGCTAATCCATTTTCAAGCTTTGATGTCCTAAGGCTTTGGGAAGAGAAGAGGTTTGATGACATTGAAAAACATCTAGAATTGGATCTGATCTATACTTACTCATTCTTCAAGTCTCAAGTCGTTCAAGAAGCAATGAATAACCTACAGAAACAACATCTTAATGCAAGCCACTGTGGAAACCGATGCCCATATCTACAACCGCTTCAAAGGACTCCAGATAAAGCATCATACTATTGTGCTCTTCTACGAGAGAGTGTTTCTGATGACAGAACTCTACCCGCGGTTGATGTGATCGATTACCCTTTGCCAGGATGGAATGTTTCTTGGGTTCCTCACTGCCTAGAATAGCACTAGAATGAAACGTAGGTAGGGAATCTACAATGAAAGCGAGGTTCAAACTCACAATCGAACTAGTGCCAAGTTCTGTATGGCGTTCTTCACTCTACCAGCTACTACCAAGAAACGTGTGGTATAGCATAAAACAAGAAATATATGCGAAAGAAGGACGCATATGTTACATCTGTGGTACTACAGCGGGACGATTTTCTGCTCATGAGTTTTGGGAGTATGACGATGAGACACGTGTTCAGAGACTGGACGCAATACATCATTTGTGCAATCTCTGTCACAAGATCAAGCATATCGGATTCTGGTGTCATACTACTGAAGGAAAAACAAAACTCAGGCAAGAGGGGCTTGATCTTGAAGATCTGATAAAACACTTCTGTCTTATGAACAACTGCAATAGAGAAGACTTTCTGAAACACGAAGAAGAAGCGTTTGATGTATGGCGCGAGAGATCAAAACATCAGTGGAAACAAGATTTCGGGAAATATTGTCGACTTATCAAAAGCTGATCTTTCTGAGCTGGATCCAAAGTGTGTGTCAGATAATGCAATGTAAATCATGTGGAAAGACCATCAACAGACGCATAGATGAGATGTGTGCAGATTGCTACATCAATAGCAATTTGCCAACCAAGGTTCGTAATACACCTTGGGTTCATGCATTTAGCTTCGCAAGGAAGAAGGAGAGAAAATACGAAGAGGCCGACGAAAAACTTGCTTCAGCCATAACATCAATGACTGCAAGAATAAGTGAAGACAAGACCACTATTGTTTTGGATGTTAATAGAAAAGCAGTCTCGATTCCTGTGAATGTCGAGACACTGGACGAACTTGCACGAAAAACAGGCATTCTTGCCGGTAAATGGTTGATATATAGGGGTAGTTCTGAAATCGATGATACATGGAAAACGATAGCGAGAAGGACTTTCAGTGGAGAACTTGGGACATCAGCGAAAGCCGCTACCGCCATGCAAAGTAAAGGGAGACATGTGATATGCGTCTATACTTATGATTATCTTGATCTTGAGGATGTAATGAACGTGCGAGAGAGACTGAAAAAACTTGGATTAACAGATAAACTATGCTATAAACCTGATATCTATACTTACCTAGGCATCTATCACAGGACAACAACGCGTTCACCGTGCAGATACAGAAACTGAAAAATCGAAATCCTGTCAGACTTTCATCTTGCCGTATGCTATAAAAATCCTTGCAGTATCAACACCGTCCATCACACAAAACATCAGTTTCTTTCCTTTTCTGCTTTCATATGCAACATGAGCTTCCAGCGTATCTATTACATAAGGATGGATCTTATCAACATATTGAAGAACGAATAGGCGAGCACTATATGCCTTCACTAGTCGAAGAATCTGATCCCCATTCTTCCCGCACTTTGCTATTGTTAGTTGACCTTTGACTCCCGGTCCTTTTAGCAGGAAAGCGGTCGGTATTCTCCTCCCTTTCAATCTCATCCTATTTGAGTACAGATCGTGAGGTTCTCCACCCCAATCCTTTTGGGTAAACGGTTCGCCAATGATTTCAGCAAGCCAGTTTTTTATTTGAGACTCCTTTATTTTGACAGGAACAACTTCTGCAGCTGACTCAGGTGAAATGTTCCTTATGTCTCTCAAGGAGTCAATCTCATCCACAGAGATTTGTGCGTAACTTCCTCGATGTTTCTGAGTTTGGATTAGATGAGCCATTGCTGTTTTATTCGCACTGCTATATGGATGCTTCAATTGTCTAGATTCCTTCCATTTCTGCAGGATCAGGTTTTCAAGGCCAATACTATGAAACTCCTCCCGTTTCATGTTATTCATCTTGAAGAAATGTGTCGAGATTTTCTGGACCATCTTTCCAATATCGAAGTTTCCCTTCTGAAACTCATCTGAAACTTCTTCTGTCATTTTCCATGAAAAATCATCGTAATCCTGTAATCCTCTTTGCTGGACATAATTCAGAATAGCATTGTAGAGCAAGATTAAGCTTGAAAAGTCACTCATCATCAGTTATTCCATATTCTTTCTGAACAATATCATCGATATTCAGAACTTGCGCCCAATGGGGTTTTCTGTATACGAGACTCCTTCCCGGAAGGTCTAGTTTGTATATTAGCCTCTTTTTCTCCAAAAACTTGCTGCTACGTGGAACATTCACACCTGGTACCTTCTTCGCTATATCTTTCAACGAAGCTTTCCCATTCATCGCTAGGAAAACTCTGACCCGATCCATGGAGCGACCTAAAACGCTCTTCACATAATCTATTAACTCTTCAGGTTTCAACACAAGACTTAGGTCAACGGTTTCTCGTAGATCCTTGAGTTCTTGTTTTATCTTGACTATTTCCTTATGAGTGGCTTTGTTTTCCATTCTGACTTCACTTTCGCCAACTAGGATCATGTTATCAAATTCTCGATAGTTGCGTATTTTTTTCTTGGTCCTTTTCCAAAACTTGTAATCAGGCCTTTCTTTTCCCACTCGGGCAACAGAGATTCCAAGGCACGAGGACCTTTATAGCCGGCCTCGGTAGCGATCTGTTGGATCTTCTTGTCTGCGTCAATGGCATCGTAAGCTTTCTGTTGCATTTCTGTTTTAACCAAGCTCTCCTTCAACTCCTCTACTCGTGGTTTGATCTGCATGTAAAGCAATTTGCATATTACATCAAGTTTCTTTGCGATTTCGTCCTCGGAACTCCTCACCGTCTTTCACCACTTATGCCGATTCTTCTCTTAACTCCGTATCACCTAGAAAACTTGACGATACACCTGTCTCCCATCTTTTACAGCATTTCGAATAAAACCTTCCCTTCGAAGAATAGTCAAATAAGAATGCACATAACCGCTTCCCTTACCTAGGGATTGAGCCATTTCTTCTACAGTCATTGTTTCGTTGCACATGTTGTAGATTTTCTCTTTGACAGTACCCGGCTTCAGCATAGTGTCTTTGACTCGCTTCAACTTATCTTGATTGACCAAAACAATCAAAGAGCGTATTTCTTCCAAAGTGCCTTGAATTCTTTCTAACGTATTAGAACTCACCTACTTAACCTCCTCCGATTCTTGTTCTTCCTCTTTTGAAACGTCAACTCTAACCAACTCAATCCAAGACGCAGGTACGTAGTCGAGTATCTTTTTCGGAGGTTTTCCCCAAGGATTCTCTACCAATTCAGCACTTTCAAGAAGTCTCAAGAAAGTGTCCACAGCCCTTCTGCGAATTCCTATCGATTGGGCTATCTCCTTAGACATTCTTTCTCCGTTTATCAAAACCCAAACTCTCTTTCTATCATCAGTGGTTGCATACTTCGAAAGCTCATTTTCTAGAGCTTCAGTATTTGTCAAGATCAGTATCTTGGAAATCTTTTTGAGTTCAGCTAGTTCCTCGCTCATGGTTTCTTACCTTCCTACACACACTCAAGTTTCAGAAGACACTTCTACTTCGGGAATTTCAATTCCTAGTGACTCCAATGAAATTGGCCTTCTGTAACGTCCTTTCCTTTTTGCGGGTATTACCAGATTTAGCAGTGCCCATTTCTTCCACATGTTTGAAACAGTAACATGAGTGATTCCTCTTCCACCCTTTGAAATCGCCTGTACTATGTCTCGTGTACTTCTTTCTCCATCAGAGAGTTCGTAAACAAGTTTGTCAATTTCTCCTCTTAGGGTATCCATTAGTAGTGCTCTAAATGTTGGCCACGCCGAGAACTTAGTCCAGAAAATCAACTCGTCTAGCTTCTCAGACAACGACTCCACATTACTCAAATCCTAATCACTCCAAACTCTTGAAATAGTATCTCTTACCTCCCAATTCGTCATAAAGAACCAACCCTGATTCAAGAAGAGATGATAGGTGATATGACACGTTAGGTTGGGTTGTGTTGAGTTCTGAGGCAATATCACCTACAGTATGTTTTCCATCGCATAATTCGTATATTCTGCGCTTAGTCTTGCTTCCAAGAATCCCATCTTTTTCTCTGAGTATGGCTCTGCTGTTGGCAAGTTTCAGTACACACAATATTTTCTCCAAGAGACGCTTAGTTTCGATTCTTTGCCGTTCCACAACATTCGCTTCCTTTATGAGGTTTTAACATTTGTTTCCTGACTAATAAGTGTTATCAGTTTTGTAAATCAATGATATATATATCATAAACATTCAACACTTGAATCGTTAGAAATCAGCCAGAAAAGGGTTCCGATGTTCGGCAACCTCCAACTTTTACTCTTGTATATGGTCCAAATAAGCTCAATATGGGAAGCCTAATTCATAAGTGCGGAGATGATTCGCAGGATCTCTCAATTTGACAGAAGGTTTTTATAGAGTTCTTTTAGTTCTGCTCTTGTTGAAACGGTGAACATGTATGAGTTGGGATGATTTTCCAGACTGGTTCAAGAGAAGGAGGAGACGCTCTCCATTCTGGCTCTTCGGCGACATCGACGAAATGATGAAAGAAATGGAAGAGATGATGGCGAAAGAATTCAAAGAA
>Ga0209636_10004837_pt1 | contig 13750 bp, 10 predicted proteins | sample DeeMarSWOR152_54_FD_187464 | JGI IMG/M metagenome (GOLD analysis project Ga0209636, IMG submission 187464) | Marine sediment microbial communities from White Oak River estuary, North Carolina - WOR-1-52-54 (SPAdes) (version 2) | ecosystem: Environmental > Aquatic > Marine > Intertidal zone >...
CAAGCTGTCAAATCATACATTTCCTTGTTCATCTCTGCCTCCTTTCCTTACCTTTTGACTCCGCCGACAGTCATCGATTTCACCAGACAGGTCGGTTGGCCGAATCCGCAGGGAACAGCCTGTCCGCCTTTCCCGCAGGCGCCGCTGCCGCCCTGGTTCATTTCGAAGTCATCGGCCAGCATGGTGATGTTCTGAAGCATCTTGGGGCCGTTTCCCATTATGTTCATATCCTTGATCGGGGCAGTGAGCTTTCCGTTTTCGATCATGCGTCCCTGGGAGACAAAAAAGGCAAAATCGCCCTCGCCGATCTTCACCTGGCCGTTACTCACATCCTGGACATAGATTCCTTTTTGCACGTTTTGGATCACATCCTTCGGGGTGGCTGGACCGGCCAGCATAATCGTGTTGCGCATGCGCGGCTGGACATAATGCTGGTAGCTCTCTCTGCGTCCGTTGCCAGAGGATTTCACCTTATAATGCCGCGCGGAAATCTTGTCGTACATGTAGCTGGTCAATATTCCTTTATCAACCAGAACCGTCCTCTGTCCGGGAGTGCCTTCGTCATCGACATTGATCGAGCCCAAATAATTCGGCATGGTGCCGTCATCAATGATAGTCACGAACGGCTCCGCCACCTGCCTGCCTATCATTGTCGAGTAGGTGGACAGATTCTTGCGGTTAAAGTCAGCCTCCATCCCGTGTCCGATGGCTTCATGAAGCAGGACGGCTGTCACCCCCGGACCCAGCACAACGGGCATCTCTCCGGCAGGAGCCTGAACCGCCTCGAAAAGAACCACCGCCCGGTCAACGGCCATTTTGGCGATCTCGTCCACCGTGGCCTGCGTGTAAAACGAGAAATCCCTCCGGCCGCCGATGTTCCAGCCTGCCCTCTCCCGTCTGCCGTCTTTCTCTGCAGTGACAGAGGCATAGAGGTAATTCCTGGGCTGGAGGTCTTCGGCTTTGACCCCGTCACTGGTCACCACGAGTATCCGTTTCTGCTGGTCATAGAATCCGGCATTCACCTTGATAACCTGGGATGACAGCGCAAAGCATTTGTCGTTGGCCGACTGGACCAGGGGGAGTTTGGATTCAAGCGGGACCGAAGTCAGCAGTTTTTGGAGCGGGTAGTAATTCTTCATCTTCAGCCATTCAAATTTGCCAGCCGCCTTCGTTGCCTTGGCGCTGGCGATCGTGGCAGCGGTGGACGCAGCGTTCAGCATGGATCCTTCGGTCATTTCCTGAGTGAATCCATAGCCCACCTGGTCGTCTTTCACGGTCCGGATGCCCACTCCGAGCGAAACGTCGCTGTAAGCCCTGTTAACCTTGCCGTCCTCCAGGCTTAGCGAGTTGGTGATGGTATGCTCGAAGTAGAGGTCAGCGAAATCGCCTCCCTTGGACAGCGCTTCGGCAAGCACCTTCTGGCACATGCTGTCCGAGATGCCGAACTCGCGCTCGAAATACCCTGGTTTCTCAGCGCCGGCCAGGGTATACCAGCCTCTCGGCAGGACAACTGGTGCGGCAATTGAAACGGCTGCCGCCGAAGCAGCGGTCTTGAGAAAAGAACGTCTGGAAATTTCTTTCATTTTCCCTCCTCTTGAAATGATTTGAAGAAAATAGTCATCTGACTGTATGGAGTGTAAAAAATGCAGCAATCCTCCATCAATCTATAATACGAATTAGATGCATAAAAAGTTACCCTCATCGTTTTTTTTGAAGATAAAACTTCTTTCAAAAAACATATTATGGTAAAAGAGAAGAAGATGAGAAACATAAATGGAGATACAGGTGGACAGAATAAATGGAGTCAGGCAAAATAAATGGATAATAAAATAAGAGGGATTCAGAATGAGACAGAGTCGTGACCAATCCAAAGCAATGATCATCATAAAAACAGTGGTGACGGTCCTTTTTGCATTGGCTGTGCTCTTTATTCCCGCCGGAACATTCAACTGGCCTGAGGCCTGGCTTTTTCTCTTCTTTTATTTCACCGTGGTGACCGGGATGATGATCTGGATGAAAAAGAAATCCCCGGGCCTGCTTAAGGAGCGCATGACGAGAAAAAAAGAGGCGAAAAGCTGGGACAAGAAATTTTTGATAGCTTATTCTTTGCTCCTGGTCGTTCTTCTGGCCGTCCCGGGCTTCGATGCTGTCCGTTTCCGCTGGTCGGAAGTCCCTCTGATCGTCAAAGTGTTCGGGTTCATCGGCTATATTCCCGGCTGGACTTTTGCGTTCTGGGCGATGAAGGAAAACGCCTATGCCTCGGATATCGTCCGGATTCAGGCAGACCGCGGACACACGGTATGCACCACAGGTCCCTACAGATACGTCCGGCATCCCATGTACGCAGGGAACATCCTTTTTCTGCTCTTTTTTCCTCTCGCCCTCGGCTCTCTCTACTCATTCATCCCCGCCTTTATAATTGTCATCCTTTTCACCATCCGCACCTCACTCGAGGACAGGACACTCCTGGAAGAGCTACCCGGCTACAAAGAATACAGCCAGAAGGTCCGTTATCGATTGCTGCCCGGAGTGTGGTGACCGGATCATTCATAACGGAGCGATTCAGCCGGATTGGCCGTGGCGGCTTTCAAGGTCTTGGTCGAAACGGCCAGAAGTGCTGTAAACAGAGAAACGGACACGGCAAGAATATACGTTCCGGCGCTGATGTTGGTGACAAACACCATTCCGGTCTGGAGAACCTTCTGCCAGCTGTAATAAATGAGCCCCAGGGAAATGACGTTGGCTATAGCCACCAGGATCAAGAATTCCTTGGTCATTTTCCACATGATATTCATAGATGTGGCACCCAGCGCCTTTCTGATCCCGATCTCTTTTGTCCTCCGCTCCACCAAATAGGTGGCCAAACCCATCAGACCAAGGCTGGAAAAAAGCACGGCTGTCAGGCCGATCACGCTCAAGAAATTCGCGATTTTAGCCAGCAGGCCAAAGACATTCTCGGAATATTCGGTCAAGGTCTGGCTTTCAAAAGGAAGGTCTGGCGTCAAAGCCTGCCACTGGGTCTTTATGAATTCACGAAGTTCAGGAAACCTGTCCAGGGAGGAAAATTTCACCAGCATGACATTCAGGTTTTCCTGGTCTAGATACAAAACCGCAGGAGGAATTTCAAACCCGATATCCGCGAACAGAAAATCCTTGACAACGCCGATGACTGTTCCAGTCTGATCCCCGACTGTTAGCTGTTTCCCAAGCGGATTCTCCCATTCCAGTTTCCGGACGCCTGCTTCACTGAGAATAAAGTTATCTCTGTCCGCAAAATCTCGAGAGAAACTCCTTCCCTGCTTGATCTGCATCTCGAGAGCTTCGATAAAACCATAATCAACGCCGTACGCTTGCATATTGACCGCCTCATCCTCGGTCAAATCCGGGAGCCGCACCGGCAGTTCATATTCCCAGACAAGGGGGAGGTTTCCGGCCGCAGAAACCTGAACAACATCCGGATGGCGGGATATCTCCGTTTTTAAGACCTCAAGCTTTCTCCGGGCTTCTTCTCCCAGTTTCACGACTGCCACCTGCTCCCGGTTATAGCCCATGTCGGCTTCCCATAAACGCCCAGATTGGTTCTTCAGTATACCGGCACTGGCAATAAAGATGACGGAGAACGCGAACTGGAATACGATCATGACCTTGCTGCCGCGCTTCTTTTTCCTGCCGGGTTTGAAGCTTTCCTTTAAAACCTGCAGCGGCTGAAAGCCGGAAAGAAAAAAGGCGGGATACAAACCAGAAAAAATCCCGGTGAGGATGGCAGCCACAACCAGATATTGGAGAAGAAAGGGGTAGTTCAAAATGGAGTTCGAGACCTGAGGAATGAACGATGCCAGAGCAAAACTGCCCATATACGAATAGAAAATCGGGTGGATAATCTCATAGAGGAGGATGGCGGCTGGTATGGCCATAAAGGAGAGCAACAGGGATTCTCCTAAAAACTGGATTATCAACTGGGACCGCCTGGCCCCGACCACCTTGCGCAGCCCGATCTCTTTTGTCCGGTGCATGTACCTCACTGTCGAAAGGTTGATGAAATTGATACTGACGACAACCAGCAGCAGAACGCCGACGGAAAGGGTGATAAACACGGTGACAGGACTGCTGCTGGCCATCAAAGACGTGATATGACCGGATTTGAGCCGGAAATCGAGAAACGGAAAGAGATACATGCTCTGCGGGGATTCCGGGTAGTTCTCAAAATACTTGGCCAGAAATGCGGGGAATCTTTCCTCGAAGCGATGCCTGTCAAATCCCTCAGGAAGCAGCAAAAAGGCAGCGATACGGTTGGTCGTCCAGTCATCCAGGACGCCGGAGACAGGCCTGATGGTATCCATTGACAGCAGGAAGTCGAAGCGGAGGGATGAAGTCCGGCTGATATTCCGGGTGACCCCTGTCACTGTAACGTTTACACCTTCATCAAGCGTCAACACTTTGCCCATCGGGTCTTCGTCTCCAAAATATTTTATCGCCGCGGCTTCTGACAGGACCATCGAATACGGCTCTGAGAGTGCGGCTTCCGGATTCCCCGCGGCCATTTTAAAGCTGAACATGGACAAAAAATTGGGATCGACGAATAAGATGCTGTCCTCAAAAAAACTTTCATCCCCCCGTTTAAGAATCATCCTCCCGCCCGGATAGACCCTGACCACATCCTCGATCTCCGGAAATTCAAGGCGCATGGCATCTGCTATGGGTCCGGGTGTAAAAGCGAGATGATTTTCCTCTTTGTTTTCCGCTTGAACGACCTGGACAACGCTGTATATCCTGTCTGCGTTTTCATGAAATTTATCAGCATTGAGTTTCACGCCCGCCATGAGGGCAAACAGGATAAAACCCGCCATCCCCACGGCCATTCCCGCGATGTTGATCAAGGAATAGGCCTTCTGTTTTTTCAGGTTTCTCAAGGCGATTAATAGGTAACTTTTAAACATGATTAATCTCCTTTTGCTTTCTCACCAGTATGAACTTCTTTTAAAAGTCTTTTTATGGCTGACGAAAAAGGCATTTGAAAAGTTCAAAGTGGCTTTTAAACATGATCGATCTCCCGTGGTTTTCTCACCAGCATGAACTTGGCGAATCTCCCCTGAATCCTCCCTGCGGACTTAACCAGATGCAGGATCAGAGGCATCATGATGATCCCGGCCGCAGAGATCAAGGGGATGGACCACACCGGAGGATAAACCTCCTGGCTGAAAGTGATCAAAGGACGGTCAAGAACCCAATACCACAGGGGATAGAGAAAACACTTTAAGGAAAAAGAGGTTATGCCGGCTGTGATGACAAAATAAAGAAGGCCTAGAGGAAAACGCAGGATCATATACATCAAAGCTTTCCAGGTGTGTGATTCGGTAATCAAGGCTTTGAATCTTTCACCCCAGCTCAGATTCCTCTGGACTAATAAGGGTCTGCGCGGCATGCGGAGGCCGAGCAGCGCCTCGACGATCCGGCCCTCAACAAGGCCTATCCCCCGGATGGAAAGAAGAAACAGACCGGTCACGGGAAGGCCGATGATCAGTATCAGCGTAATAAGAGAGATGGCCGTCCCCAGAAGCGCCCACATGCCGAATATGCAGCCGGTAATTCCTGAAAGCAGCATATACAGAAACGCTCCCCATGCCTGGGCGTCCGTAAACACTCCAAAGAACTTCGCCCTTCGAGGCCGGGTAACTCGTTTTTCTGAAACCGCCAGGGCCGGGCGCACCCGGGACTCGATATCTTTGTAGGCAGATGCGACCTCAGAAGGCGCACCGTATCTTTCTACGAGGGATTGCAGGGCCTCTTCTTCCGAGATGCCGGGCGTATTTTCAACGGTCTCTTCAAGGGCGGTCCTCAAGTGTTCCTCGGCGTCAAACAGAGCGTCCTGGATGAGGGCCGGATCACTGCCTTTAAGCTCTCTTTTGAGTTTGTCTAGATATTCTTCGATATTTTTAAACATGGTTCCATCCTTTAAGTTCTCACCAGCATCGATTTCGCGTATTTGCCGTGGACCTTTCCAACCCATCTGGCAAGATGAAAAGTCAGAGGTAAGAGGAAGAATCCGGCAATACAGACAAACGGCAGGAACCAAACGGGCGTAAAAGCCTCCGGTCCGAACAATTCCAGGGGAAGATGAAATAAAAGTTCCAACACAGGACTCCCGATAAAGCTCAGAGAGAGGGCAAAAAGGAGAAAAATCCCAAAAGAATAGATAAGTCCCAGTGGAAATTGAAGAGCAGTGTAGAGCAAAGACTTCCATGTAAAGGATTCTTTGACCAGCGCCATGAACTTTCCCTTCAAACTGAGGTTTTGATCAAGGAATAAGGGTCTGCTCGGCATCCGGATTCCGAGCAGAGCTTCCACGATTCGCCCCTCCAGGAAAACGATCCCCCGGATGGAAAGAAGAAATAAGCCAACGATTGGAATCCCGATGATGAAAACGAGCGAAATGACTGAGATGATTCCGGCAAAAAGTGCCCAACCGCCAAAAACAACGCCTGTGACCAGAGACAAAAGCATGTAGAAGAATGCGCCCCATGCTCTTGGCTCAGCCAGCACACCAAAGAATCGCGCCCAGGAAGACCCTGTTTCCTTCTCTCTGGAAACAGCCAGTGCTGGAGAAGTCCGGGATTCAATAGCCCGGTAAGCAGAGGCGATCTCTTCAGGATGGCCGTATTTCCCGATGATAGACGCGATGGCCTCAGGCTTGGAAAGGCTGGGTTTGCCCAAAAGAGCTTCATCGAGAGCCATCCTTAAGTGTCCTTCGGCATCGGAGAGGGCATCCTGGATGAGGGCGGGATCGCAGCCTGCGAGCTCTTTTTTAAGCTTCACCAAATATTCATTGACATCTTTACACATCGGTTTTCCCCTTCAGGATCCCGTCTACAAAAGCTTTTGTCTGACTCCAGATTCTTGTCCAGCTTTTCAATGTCGCGAGACCGGCTTTTGTTATTTTGTAGTAGCGTCGAGGAGGTCCTGAGACAGAGGGATCGACATGGCTCTCCAACAGCCCGCTGCTCTCCAGGGATCGTAGCACAGGGTAGAGAGCTCCCTGTTTCATCATCGGTACGCTTTCATCATCCACTTCCATGAGCTTGGCAATTCGGTAGCCGTACATGGGCTCATCAGCTTGGGCAAGAATACTCAAAAGCACAAGCGATGCCGAACCCGAATTTAATTCCTTTTGAAACTTTTTATTGGCGTCAGCGGTGTAAGCCAAATTCCTCACCTCCTGGTCGTCACTGACAACATTGGCTATTATTACCAATTTATTATTATTATATAATTAATAATAGTGTTAACTTATCAATATGTCAAGTATTTTTTTTATTTTTTTTCTTTTAAAACATTTGTAGACTCTCTCAGCAGGGATAAAAAACGCTGGACATCAGGATAAACAGAACAAAAAAGAGGGATTATCCCAAAGGAATGGGATTATATGTCATTGCGGGCAAAGCGAAGCAATCTCATAAAACAAAATCATTTTTCCCTGCAGGATTGCCACGCTTCTTTCAATCGCTCGAAATCACATGGCTGGGTCTTTTTTAAACTCAATTCCCATCAGTTTGAGGTAAATCCACAAAATAATATGCAGGAGGGGTAGGATCAATTTCTTATTCTAGATCTTGGTGGGATTTCCGGTGTTAACCAGGGAGGTTTTGGCTCTCGCTTCAACATATTTCATCAAGGCTTCCTGCTCGTCCATACCATCGGTAAGACTGCGGCTGTTGGCGCATTTGACAGCATACCTCTTTCCCTCTTTCTCTACGAATATTTCAATTTTGTTTATACCGGTTTCATAATACATCTTTAAACGGGCGTTGAAGTCGCTTTCGTCTATCTTATCGGATGGGGTGAAGTCCTGGAGCACCTGGCACAGGTTCAACATCGCCTGCCAGAAGGTGTCTCCCTGAGCATACCTGGAAAGGTTTTCATTGAGGGCGATATTCAAATTTTTATAAAGAATGCTCCAGAAAACATATTTTTTCACTCGGCCGGCTCCTTGGACATGACTGAAAAGTATACATTATCCCACTTCATCAAAGCAATCTAAAGGCTTTCAGGATAGTCTATCGCCCAATTCAGTGTCGTAATGCAAATGTCAAATAGTAAGATTTCGTCCCTACTGTTTTTGATAGACGATTTTTCCGCCGAGGATGGTATACAGAACCTCTGTCTTCAAAATCTCCCTGGGAGGAATGGAAAAAAGGTCTCTGGAAAGGACGACCATATCCGCCAGTTTGCCTTTTTCCAGAGTTCCTTTGATGTCTTCCTCGAATGAGGCATAGGCCGAGCCGTAAGTGTAATATTTGATCGCCTCGGCCATGGTCAGTCTTTCCTCCTTGTAATAACGGGTCACCAGTTGATACAAGTTTTCCATCGGGTTGAGAGAGGAAACCGGCCAATCCGTGCCCCAGGCAAGCACGGCCCCGTTATTGAGAAGGGTTCTCCACATGTCGACCCGCCTGGCCCGTTCCACTCCCAGCCGCATCCTCCTGTACAACTCGCTTCCGGTGATGTTGGGCTGCATGGAGGCGATAACACCAAGTCCCCCCAGTCTCTCGGCGTCTTCAAAGGTGATGACCGTGCAGTGCTCAACCCTGTGGCGGAGTCCTTTTCTGCCGTGCCTTTTCTGGGCTTTCTCGATGGCGTTCAGCACCCAGTGGACGCCTTTATCGCCGATGGCATGCACACCGACCTGATATCCGTTGGCATGAGCCTTCTCGACCAGGGCGTAGAATTCCTCCTCCTCGTACTGGGCCAGACCCGTGTTTCCCGGCTCCTCGGTAAAAGACTCGAACATCAAGGCGGAACGAACTCCTATGGTTCCGTCGATGTAGATCTTTACCAGACCAACCCTCACCATCTCATCTCCCTGTCCCCGTTTGATTCCGTTCTCGATATGTCTGTCCAACTCATGCACCGGGATCCAGGCATAGACCCTGAGTGTCAGTTTTCCTTCCTTTTTCAATTGATCGAGGAGTTCGACAAAGCTTAAGCCGGCGTCTGTCTGGACTCCTGTCACTCCCAGCATGGCAGCGTGTTCCAGAGCATTCTCAACGTTCTCCCTTGGATTCCAGGGAATCCTGACCTTCAAAAGGCTGGATGCAGCTTCCTTCAGGATTCCGGTGGGCTCGCCGGTCTCAGGATCTTTGACGATCTCGCCTCCGGAAGGGGATTCCGTGTCCCAGGTGATGCCTGATCTTTCCAGAGCAACGCTGTTCACCCAGATCGCGTGTCCGCCCATCCGCCTGATGAGAACCGGATTTTCAGGAGAGACCTCATCCAGGATTTCTTTCGTCGGCCAACCCAGCCCTTTGAACAGCCCTGTGTTAGGGTAGGATGCGTAGCCGACAACCGTGGCGCCCTCCGGCAGTTCTTTGATCCTGGCAGCAATTTTCTCTTGAATGAACTTGATCGATACCGCTTCTCGAAGGTCCAGCATCGACAACGTGCTCCCGCCATAACTCAAATGACAATGGGCATCGATGAATCCCGGAACGACCAGCTTCCCCTCGACATCCAGCACCTGAGTTGAGGGCCCGATATGCTTTTTGATCTCCTCATCTGTTCCCAGGGCCAGGATTTTCCCATCTTTGACAGCTACAGCCTGAACTTCAGGATTCTTTTCTGAAACCGTGAATATCTTCCCGTTGATGACGGCCATCTCAGCCTGCTCCTGCTGCTGGGCGTGGATGCACAGCAATCCAATGAACAGAATGATCACTAATCCGGTTTTAAGCTTATTCATCATATCTTCTCCTTAATCGGTCAGAGCATAATCTCTTCTATTATACAGAATCAGACTGGATTCAAAGCGAAATTTTGAGTTCATCTCTTCGGAAACTGAATCCTTGATCCAACACTTCCGTTTCCGTGGGCATGAACGCTTTCAGCAACAGGTAATACGGCCGCAATGCCTGTCCCATTTCAGGGTCATCGGGAACCAAATCAACGCAGAAGATTATTGATGATTATTTCTCTGGATGATCACGACTCGATCAGCCCTGCTTACTATTTAACCAGTTTCAACTCATTCTTGAACACCCGCTTTATGGGAATGGTGATACCCTGGGCAACTGCAGTGGCAGTGATCTCTGATGTGCCGCTGGATATGGTTTTCACATAAATGCCTTCTTTATAGGCAAAATACCAGGTGTCCGTGCCCTTAAAATCTCCCTCTGATTCCAGTTGCACTCCAGGTTCAGGTTGACTCTTTCCTTCAATGGTTCCGGTGAACTCTGCTTTGATCAGGACACACTCCAGACCGTCCACGATTTCGAATCCCTCCAGGGTGTTCAGGCTTTCAACACTGATCACCGCTTCTCCTTTTGTGGTGGTCTCAGTGACAACAGCTTTGGTAATCCAGGTGTCCCCGATTTTGACAGGCCTGCCGGCCAGGTCCGGGAATACAGCCTGGAACTTCGGGGCCATATTGGAAATATTTCCCGGCTCAGCCTCATACTGGATGGATTCAGCGCCGGAAACATCCAGCTCTTCTCCAATCGGGGAAAATGTCATGTCAAAACTCTCTCCCTGCACAGGGCTCGTGTCCGGCACAAGCTCGCCCTGGGGCGTGGAAATTCTTGCGCTCATGGAATCAATGGTCACTTGAAGGAGATAATTGTTTTCTTTCATCCCTTTCGGCTTTATAGTGAAAGCCAGTGTTTCCTCAGCTTGGATCTCCATTGCCTGCCCCATGACTTCCATGTCCATAGTCATTTCACCCGATGACAGGTACTTCAGTACCTGATTCTCCGGCATCCGGTATTGAAGGATCAGGCCTGCCTGAGGATCGCCCCAGGGCTTAACCGTCTTGGCAGCGCATCCAGCCAGAATGAAGAGCGCCAGCGCAACAGGAACACATAGCAGCCAGGATTTTGATGTTTTTTTGTTAAACATATTTGACCTCCTTTTTCTTTTAAATTCAAAACTCAAGACCTGTTTTATGGCTAATATGAAAAGCGAACTCCACCGCCTTGATTAGGACCATGTCCAATGACGAATCGGGAACTTTCTTATAAGAGAGAGGATATTCCTCTTCTATCCAGTCTTCAATTTCTTTCCCTCCCATAAGATCCACTAAAAGCTTTCTTCTCTTCAGGACCGGGATATTCCATCTCTCCGTAGCTAGAGTATCTTGAAAGACGAGAATATGGGGCACTTTTGGTATTTGGGCTCTATTCAATAAATACAAAGCCAGTTCATTTGTATAAAATCCTCCGATGGAGATTTCATCCCAATAACCATATTTTTTTATAAACTTTAAACCTTCTTTTATATCCTCATCCATGCAGACCATGACAAATTTCATGTTTAAGCCTTTGTATTTCTTTGAAAAATCAGTCTTGATTTTCTTAATCTTTTTTATGTTTTCAGGAGCGGTACAAAAGCCGTAATTCGTCGCTCCAAAATAATACACAACCAAGGCTTCCTCAAGCTCTTCCTCTTCCCACCCATAACCCGGAAGGATGATGATGAGCAAAAAAATCCCGATTAAGATTGCCGATGTTCCCTTCATTATCTTCTCCTTAAAGATCCGTCGGAGTCAGATTTATCTTTTTTTGACATTGAAATATTACCTTCTCTAGTCATCAGATAGAGCCCCGGCTCATGGCACTCAAACAACCTGAACGGCCGTGTCGAATACAGAAACCAATATAAAAAAAGAATGACCATTTTGCTTTAGACAAATGTCCTATTTTAAAAAATAGGATATTTTACCTAGCGCAGCGAGTGCTTAGAAAGGAAGGTTGAATTTGAGGATTTTCCCCTTTATTCCACGAAGCCAGGGAATCCGCTTCATGTCATTTCTGGGCATGTCTCTTGACAAGATTGATCAGTTCCAGCCTGTTCTGGACACCAAGCTTCTGGTAGATGTTGTAGATGTGATTCCTGACCGTGCTGCTGGAAATGAACAGCTTTTTCTCGATATCTTTATTGCTCGCCCCTTCAAGAATCAGACGAACAATTTCCTGCTCCCGTTGAGTGAGCGAATATTTGGCAAAGACGTCTTCCAAGCTTTGCTCATAGGCCAAATGGACGGCTTTGTATTTCTTTCTCGCCCTAAACCAGGAAATCACAAAAGCGGAAGCCAATATCGCCACGATAATCGCAAACCAAGTGGCCTTCCAGAAAGGAGGGATTATTTGAATATGTATGGATATGCCTTCCTCGTTCCAGATACCGTCCGGGTTCGCCCCTCTGACATGGAGCACATATTCTCCTGCCCCGAGTTTAGTAAAGGACACCGTGTTATTCGGACCCAGGTATATCCAGTCATCATCCCGGCCTTCCAATCTGTAGGCAAACTGGTTCATGACCGGATGGGCAAAACACAAAGCGGCAAACCTAAAAGTGATGAAGTCAAATTTATACGATAAATCCAGATCACGGAGAGAGGAAAGTGCCTGATCAAACTTTATCTGCTGGTCGTGTTTATAGAACGCTGTCCAGACAACCGGAGGGATAAAAGTATTGTTCTTGATGTTTTGAGGATGAAAACTGTTGTAGCCGTTTACTCCGCCGAAGAACATCCTGCCGTCGGGGCTCTTCAAGTAAGAACCAGGATTAAATTTATTTCCCTGTAAACCATCATGGATCCCGTAATTAGTGAATATCTCTGTTTCCGGGTCAAACCTCGCCAGCCCCAGGTTGGTGCTCACCCAGAGATGTCCGCGTTCATCCTCCAATATTCCATAAGCTATGCTCCCCGGCAATCCTTCCTTTATGGTGTAATATTTCCATTCTCCCTTCGTCTTCTCGAATTTATTGATTCCATCATCAGTTCCAATCCACAGGTTGCCGCTTTTATCTTCATGGACGGAGTTGATAAAATTATTATTAATTCCATCCCCTTGGAAACTTCTGATATCATAAATGTATTGAACGCACTTTCCTGTCTTTTTATCCATCATGTTCAAACCACTCTGGGTTCCTATCCAAAGATTTCCCGAGCTATCCTCGCCTATGGCGCTCACCCTGTTTGAACTCAAAGAAGTGGAATCCGAAAGGTCGGAAAGAAAGCGCGTGAACCGGCTGGCCTTCATATTCAACCTGTTTAAACCATAATTGGTCCCGATCCACAGGATATCCGCATCCTGCCTGTCAGAATGAATAGCATGGACCTGATTATGGGATAAGCTGTTTGAATCTCCGGGTGTATTTCTATGATGAGTGAACCTTCTCGTTCTGGGATCAAACCTTTCCAATCCTCCACCGGCTGTTCCCAACCAGATCATCCCGTATTTATCCTCCAGGACAGCCTGGACGCAGTTATCACTCAGACTATAGGTGTCTGAAGTATCATGAGTGAAGCGGGCAATGGAGTTGCCCTTCTCATCGATCCCGTACAATCCTTCTTTTGTCCCCACCCACAGGATTTCCGAGCTGTCCAGAAGCAAGCAACGGACATCATCATGTCCTATGCTCAACGGATTATGAGGGTTGTGCTTGAAGTGAAGAAATTTGACCTGGTCATTTAACGCTTTGTTAATTCCACCCCCTCCAGCCCACATAATCCCGGAATTGTCCCGATAAATAGAAGTCACGAGATCGCTGCCCAGAGAATCCGGGTCCTGCGGATCGTGCTTATAGGCAATGAATTCTCCGCTTGTCTTATCGAATATCCTCAATCCGTTTCCGCCTGTCCCGATCCAGATTTTCCCTGAAGCATCTTCAGCCAGGGCCGTGATCCTCGACCGGTCTAAGCTGTCCGGTTTTTGTCTATCTCCGGAATACCGCATAAATCCCTCTTTTTCAGGAAGAT
>Ga0209636_10004838_pt1 | contig 13750 bp, 13 predicted proteins | sample DeeMarSWOR152_54_FD_187464 | JGI IMG/M metagenome (GOLD analysis project Ga0209636, IMG submission 187464) | Marine sediment microbial communities from White Oak River estuary, North Carolina - WOR-1-52-54 (SPAdes) (version 2) | ecosystem: Environmental > Aquatic > Marine > Intertidal zone >...
CAGTGTATAGATGTTATAGGGATCGATGTTGTGAGGCCAAAAAGAGGATTTCACCAGCAATCACCATACTCACTTTCTTATACCCCTATATAAGGTTTTCGATAGTGATGAAGGAAGGTTACCCTGAAAATGAAAAGGCATGAGGTCCTTTGCCTCCTTCATCTTTCAGAAGGGAAGATGAAAGAAACACGAAAGGAACGAGGAAATACAGTGCCTCGTCTCTCATCCTTAACCTTTGTTTTCCAATAGAGATCATGTGAGGCACGATACCCCAGAGTTCCAGGGGAAGATGAAAGAGAGCAAAAAGGAGGGACACAAATGAAAATGAGTATAGGATATGGACAACCCCCTGGAATAATATCAAAAGGGAAACCCCTGAGGGAAAATCATAAAGAGATTCAGTCTCTGGTAATAGAAAGTGACAACAGAATACAACCTGAGGACATTGTCAAATTGACTGGCTGGTATTACCTTTCTTTTCTGAATGTGTTAAAAGTTAGAGAGAGTAATGTCGTACAATCAGAAGTCATATCTGCACACAAAGTGGTACACGCTCACAGAGGAGGCATGATAACGTGAACGATAGAGAGGTACCACAGATTATGGGGTTAGAAGACATGCCTGATGAGCGTATGATCAACGGGAAAGCAAAAGAGAGAGAATACCTCCACGAGCATTTCACTGTCACCCACATACTGTATGGAAAAATCGAGTACTTAGAAGACATCAAAAAATACCTTATTGGAACATACGTGGAAAAAGGACTTCTAAGGATTATTAAACCCACGTACTCGAAAAAGTGTTTGTGTGCAGTGAATGAATCTCATTATCAACCTCAAGAGAATCAATCTTCATCAGAATACGAGAACGATGGTGGATACTTCTATTTTGCGTATGTACTTCGTGGAGAAGTTACGTACTGTGAACAGGTGAAAAAGTACATCACTGACGTATATGTTAAAAAAGGATTGGTTGACATGACGACAACTCCTTACTCGAAAGAGAAGCAGTACATTGTCAAGGCACAAATGAGCGGGAATTTCTGTATAAAAGGGGTTCAAAGGTGATACTATGGGCAAAATTTCTCAAAAGAGAAGAGAAGGGTACTGCAAGGTTGCTGGGCAGTTAAGTGAGAACCCTTTCATGCATCGCGATAAACTAGCTAAAAATGCAAAATTATCCAGGAATACAGTATCTAAGTATCTAAAGAGCATGTATGCTGGGAATTTTTTGATTGGCCCCTGGATGTCTTTGAATCCTCATTCAAACTATAAGGAATACGTGTACTTGATGAATTTTTCTCATCCTTCTCATGCGTATAAGGGATTAAAGGGATTCCCTCACGTTTTGTATAATGAAATGACCCTTGGAGACTGGAATACCATGTTCATTACTGATAGACAGTTAGATTTCCCACAATTAGTGGGATTTGAGTCTATCGTATACCAGGGAGTAAAGGGGAACGTGTACACGCCAAAGGTCACATATACCACGTGGAATGAAAGTTTAAAAAAGATATATGAACACATAGAACAATTTACTCCAGGAGAACCTGAATCAAAGAAAAGACTCGTTCCATCACTGAACTGGGGAGAAGATCAATGGAAGTTATACCACGCCTTCAAAGTGAACGTAAGAAAAACAGTAACGCCCTTACTAAGGAATATCAAAGTAAGATACGACACCTATTTACAGTGGATGAAGACCTTACACAATCACTGTACGATCCACACCGAATTTTATCCTCAAGGGTGTAATACTTATTTATGTTACTGTCTTTTGCTTTCTTCAGATTACAATCAATCAGTTATCTCATTATTTTCCTTGTTCCCCACTACCCCCGTCATCATGGAAGTGGGTGACCGCTTGCTGGTATTTTTGAAGGTAACCTCTTCAGATGCCACCATGGGTTTGATCTACACTGTTATTGACATGGAAGCAGTGGAGATGATAAAGGAGTTCAGCTCTGCAGTGGTGGTTTCTGAGTCTGGTTGTAATGCGGTGATTTTCACAGGTTATCAAGGTTAGAGGATGGAATGTTACACGTGTAACAGAATTAAGAACAGGAGTAGGTGGGGTTGCTGAAAAACCTTATAAAGAAGTGAAATGGTTATAATCTATGAGTTCAGGAGCTCCATCCGGTACCAGAATTGTAGTGTACTTCCTTTTGATAACATTGGTTCTCACCTTCTGTTCTCTGTTCAGCCCTCTAACCTTTGGGACAGTACAGGGGATTCCTTTATCCCCTGCGTGGGGAAATCCAATAGTAATAGATGATGTTTTCTCTCGCATACAGGTCCCTTCTTTTGCTGTGGATTCCCTCAAGAATGTGCACGTAGTGTACTCCGATAAGGTAGATGATCATGTTGACATTTTCTACGCTGTAGTAAGAGATAGTACTGTATCTGATCCCGTTAACGTGACCGAGTATCCTTCCTTGAAAGAATCAGTGACCACTGGTATTAACTCTGCAGGACAGTTGTATGCAGCATTCCTGGATAACAGGAAGGGGAGATGGCAGGTCTTTCTTTTAAACGTGAGCGAAAACCAACTAATACAGGTGACAGACACAGAAACGCACAAGGAGGATGTTTTTCTGACAATAGGGGGCAACAATAAGGTGGTGATCACCTGGACTGAGGTTAGAGAAGGAAACCCCAGCATATTTCTAGCTGTAATAGATACTCAATTAGACATTCTGGTGAACAAATGTATTTTTGGCGAGTATCCATCAACAAAGGCTTCCACTGTTTCTGATGAGGAGAAAATCCACATTGTCTATTTAGAAAAACGGGTGTATGATCATATCATGTACAGCCAATTGGATTTTTCAGGAGAGTCATTGATAACCTATGACCTGGGGGAGTGTATCCATTTAGATCCTGTTTCACTAGGAGTGTACAAGGGACCACAATGTACTGTTGCAGATACTGTTGTGTGCGTGTGGTCTGATTTCAGGACAGGGTCTCATAACTTATTCTATGCTGAAGTAACAAAAGAAGGCGTTAAAGAGGTTGAACAGTTAACACACTACCCTATAGGGACATACTCATGGATGCCTTCAATAGCAGATCAAAAGGGGGTCACCCACATTGTGTATTTAAATAATGGGTTTGGGCACCGATTGTTTCATTCGCAGATTGATGAAGAGTACCAAGAATTAGGAACCATCACTGTAAGGTGGGAGAGGGCTACAGCACCCTCGCTGATCTGTGATGATGAAGGGATTCTTCACTGCGTGTATTTGCGATTTAGAGAAGATGGGAATTTTGACGTAGTGTACAAGAATACGTACCCTCACAAAGAGAAAGTGAGTACTTTTTCAGAGAGAATGGAAGAATCTTCTATACAGTATGTGTACTCTTTTGTGCTTTCTTTCTTGTTTGCTTTTCCTTTGACTGTTAAGGATAACTTTTTGGGGATTGTTTTGCTTGTTGGTGGGTTTTTTGCTTTTCGCTTCTTTAAAGTGAAGGAGGTAGTTGCACGGGTGAAGGGATCTGAGCATTTGTTGTTTGTTGTAGGTATTGTTGTTCTCTTTTTGCTAAGAGGAATTGTTGACTACTCTTACTTGGCACCGGTGGCCTATGAGAGAGCATTTGTTGTTTACGGGTTTTTCCTGAGCTTTGCAGCATCTGTTGTATTTAAATACCTTCTGGGAACTCGGTTTGATTCTGAGGTTCGAATCTTGTTAAGTTGTTTGGTATTTGTGTATTGGTGCACATTTTTCCTCTTGCTGCCTGTGATTCCGCATATTTGATGGTTTGTGATTCTTCGGTCTTTCCTTTCAGGGGATGAGACACTAACACTGACATTAACACTAACAAGAGCATCACATGTACAAAGTAAGACCACCCAAATTGGTTTACAGATAGTTCTAGCTTTCAGATAAGTTTTGGCCTTCTGATAGTAGCTGTGATCTTCTATCAAGTACGTCCTTCTCATTCATATCTGAGCATTTTTTATGTTGCAGACATTTTCTGACAGAATCCTGCGACCCTTCAATTCCACATACTTTTTGGTAGAGTCTGGAAGAATTGAGCTGACAGTTACTGTTGGTTCATAAATGTCTGTCCTTTACTTTTGATGTCGATAGCAACAATACAAAACCACTAGAGTCAGGTAATTCCACAAAATTTTCCATTTCTGCACTCAAAAAGTTTATATATCTTGGTGGATGGCGATATCAAACAACTTTAAAGAGGTATCTATAATGAAATGGATAGCCGAGTCAGTTCGATGGTTCCAATTCACTTTTCCCTCTTATAGGCTGTTTGAGGTGATACTATGTGTACCAAGAAGAACACGCATGAAAGATCTTCCTCTCAAAAAGGTCTGCAACCAGTACCAGATGATCAAACCAAAAATATGATAATGACCTATTTTGAAGCCCTCAACCAAAGGGATTTTGATACGGTCATGTCTTTGACTCATCCATCGTATGCTCTTGATGTGCCATCTCTTTTGGCGTATATACGTGAGAATTCAATTTCCTTTAACATAATCTCTTGTTCCCTCTTTATGGATCAGGACGAATTTAGAAAAACGATAGAACACCTCTACGAAGAAGATGTTGTCCAGCCAGTATTCAAGAGAGGATTATCCTATAACCTTCAGTTGGTGTTTGCAGAAGCGGACCAGCTTTCTCACAGGTTTCTCTTCTATATGGATGTGGCTGAAACAGAAGACGGATGGAAAGTTTTAGACCCTTTAGCAATTCAAGCAGCAATTGGGATAGAACTGAAGATCAAAGAATTAAAAAGAAAAGTTAAGAGGTAGGAGGTATATCTTTAAGTTCATTTACATGCCTGTAGTTACGATTGAATAAAGGAACCTTATCTGAAACTTTGATTTTTGGGTCAGTGTTAGAAACAGCTAAAAAAGATGATTTAATGGGACAATCCATAGGTTTGATTTTTGTTACACGTGTAACAATTTTTAATTCTTGAGGTTTTGTCTGTTATGTATTTTCTTTAAAAATTGTGTAAAATTCGGAAAAGTGGTCATTACAGAAAAAAATAAGAGAATGGGAAAATGAATAGATTACTTCATCTTTTTTATGGCTTCTTTTATTTCATCTATTGATGCTTTCTCCTCTATAGTGGATAGGTCACCGAGATCTTTGGACATCCATAATGATTTCATGACTCTCCTCATGATTTTGCCGCTTCTGGTCTTTGGCAATGTTTCCACGAATTCTATGTCCTTGATAACCACGATGGGACCCATAGTGTTCCTGATGTGCTGTATCAATTCCTTTTTCAATTCTTCTGAGGGGCTGTAATCAGAACGGAGTACCACGAACGCACAGGCTACCTCTCCTCGCAATTCATCAGGGACACCAGAGACGCCCACTTCCACTACTGCAGGATGAGCAATGAGTGCGTTCTCTATTTCTATAGTACCGATCCGGTGAGCAGCAATTTTTATGACCTCATCAGACCGTCCCACAAACCAGATATACCTGTCATTGTCCATGTAGGCTGCATCTCCTGAGTAGTACACTTTTTTGCCTTTGAATTTGTCCCAGTATGCCTCTCTGTACCGTTCCTCATTTTTCCACAAGGTTGGTGTCAGCCCGGGGAATGGATTCTTCACCACCATGATGCCTTTTGTCCCGGGAGGTACTGGTTCACCAGTTGCGCCGTCCACCACTTCTGCTGCCACTCCAGGGACAGGTAATCCTGCTGATCCAGGTTTCATGGGGATCATTCCCAGGCCGTATGGATTGGCAATCAAGGGACCAGAGGTTTCAGTCTGCCACATGTGGTCGATCACGGGGATTCTATTGTTAAAGACTTCTACTTGGAGCCACCTCCATGCTGCTGGGTTTAACACTTCACCTGCAGCAAAAACTCTTTCTATACTGGATAAATCGTGCTTTTGAGCTTCTTCGGTACCTAAACGCATTAACCCTCTAATGCCAGTAGGGGAAATCCACCACGCAGTGGCTTTATTCTTTTCAATGATGTCCCACCACATGTCCTTTCTTGGGTAGTCAGGTGTTCCCTCGTATAAAACGGATGTGCACCCGGTCAAAAGGGGACCGTATACGTTGTAGGAATGTCCCACAATCCAGCCGATATCTGATGTGCAGAACCACACGTCCGTATCTTTCATGCTGTAGATCCACTTTCCCATACTGTATACGTACACTTGATATCCTCCATGGGGTTGCACTGTCACTTTGGGCATGGCAGTTGTCCCTGAGGTTGGAAGCATGAACAGTGGCTCATTCGCCTCCATTTTCTCAACGTCAGATTTCTGTCCTTTCCCTCGTTCTAAAAACTCCTCCCACAAAATGTCTCTTTCCAGATTCATGGGAGGTTCTTTCTCTGCATTTTTTTGTAATACTGCCACTTTCTTTATTCTGCCAGGCACCATTTCCAGAGCTTCATCTACAGTAGTCTTTAACGGGATTGCCTTCCCTCGTCTGGACCCTTCATCCTGGGCCAGCATGTACTTGGCATCAGATATAGTGATTCTGTCTGCTACTGCTTTTGCAGAAAATCCAGCAAAGATAACTACGTGTATAGCACCAATCCTCGCACAGGCGAGCATGGAAATAACAGATTCAATCCCCATGGGCATGTACACAGCTACAGGATCACCTTTTTTCACGCCCAGACCCCGCAGTGCAGAAGCATACTCGGTAACTAAAGAGAGAAGCTGTCCATAGGTGATAACCTGTGATTCATCTTTTTCACCGCTTTCGTACACAAAGGCTGCTCTCCCTGCTCTTCCCTTTTGTATGTTGTAGTCCACGCAGTTGTAACAGATATTGATTAATCCTCCAGTGTACCATTTAAAGGTAGGATCGCTCCAGTCGAAGACTTTATCCCACTTTTTGAACCAGTACACTTCATTTTCTGCCTTTACGGCAGCATTTTCCCAGAATGATTCGAAATCATCTTCTCCCCACTTCATGAATGCTTTCACGTGAGGGGGAACCATAATTGTTTCAACTTCCTCATTCATGATCGATCTCTCCTTTATGCAATTTTGATGAGTCCTCCTTTACAGGTTTAACACACCTTATATATTTTTTTGATAGAAGATTATCAAATGAGTATTTGTTCTGTTACACGTGTAACATTGTGAAATGTCTTGAAATGTAATGCTAAGAGAAGGCGACTCACAAGATCAGTCATGAGCCATCTCTGGAGTCTTGAAAATTGTGGCTGCAAAAAGATTATAACTCACATCTTTATATCTCATTATACAGAGATTTCATGACGTCTTTCTGATCAGAGATAGCTCTCTCCAGAAATATAAGCACGTGTTCTTTCATTTCTGGGATTTTCAAATATGATTCTTTTATTCCCATGCTCGATGAGTTCACCCAGGAAGATGAACCCCACGTAGTCTGCTAACCGTTTTGCCCTTCTCAAATTATGGGTAACCAGAACGATAGTATACTCCTTTTTGAGATCAGAGAGAGTTTCCTCAATTTTTTGAGCAGAAAAAGGATCAAGAGCAGACGTGGGCTCATCACATAAAATGACTTCAGGAGAAACTGCAAGACATCTCGCCAAACATAACCGCTGCTGCTGCCCTATAGATAGAGAAGATGCAGGGTTCTTCAATCTAGCTTTCACCTCTTCCCATAGCCCAGAAGCCTTCAAGTTCTTCTCCACAATCTCATTTAAGATATTCTTCTTTTTTATCCCGTGAATACGGGGACCGTACGCGACATTATCGTAGATAGACATGGGCAGAGGATATGGTTTCTGAGATAGCAATCCCATCTTCTTCCGTAATTCTGTCACATCAACTCTATTGCTGTATATGGTTACTCCGTCCATGTAGATGTTTCCTGAAATCTTTACGTCATCCTGTAACTCCAGCAGTCTATTAAAACATTTTAAAAGAGTGGTTTTCCCGCAGCCAGATGGCCCTATGATCACTGTAATTCTGTTGTGTGGAATTGTGAGATTGACATCTTTTAAGACTGTATGATCTCCATAGGAGACCCTCAGATTCTCTACTTTGATGTGGCACATGATATCACCTTATCACATATTTTGCAGCCCTCCTTGTGAGAAGCCTCGATGAGACAGTGAGCAGCAGAACCATCACCAGGAGAATCACAGCAGATGCGTACGCTCTCTCCTGAACTTCCCGAAAGGGAGTTCCCAGCTGGAAGAAAACAGCTAGGGGAAGAGAAGCTACAGGATCAAACAAAGAGTGAGGAATATGATCTGTGTACCCTGCTGTAAACATAATGGATGCAGCATCTCCAATTCCCCGTCCAAAAGCTAAGATAACTGCACTCACAATACCTGGTAAGGCTTGCCGCGAAACCACGGTGAACATGGTTTCAAATCGGGTGGCCCCCACCGTGTACGAGGCTTCCTTTAACTCGTTGGGGACCATTTTTAGAATTTCATCCATGGCCCTCACCATTATGGGCATTTCCAGTAATGTTAATGCAGTAATACCTCCCAGTAACGAGGCCCGTAACCCTAAATACAGCATGATAGTAAATCCAAAGACTCCGTAGATGATGGAGGGAACACCCCACAAGACATCTAAAGAGAGCCGCACAAGATTTGCTATCCGGGGATGTAAATACTCTTTTTGGAGGTAAAACGCAATGGGGAGAGAAAAGAGTAAGGACAGTGCAGTTGCACCAAGACCCAAATAGAGAGAGCCGACAATAGCATTTAATACACCTCCCTCCTTTCCAAGGTAGTACCCTCCTCGGGGGGTCTGTGTTATCATGGAAAGGCTCAGAGCTCTTCCTCCTTTGAATACAATTACACCAATGACTGCAAAAAGGCTTCCCAAAACTATGAAAGTGACTGCAACCATGAGCGCTTTGAAGAACTTCTCTTCAATATGACTCCACTTTATTTTCATTGAACCTCCCCCCTCATGAGGATTAGTCGTGCAGCAATACTGAAGAGAAAAACTACTACCAGAAGAAGTAAAGCCCCCAGCAGCAAAGCAGAGTCATATAATGGTACAGAGAGCATCTCCCCATAATTGTTTGCTATCAAGGCAGTTAGAGGATATGCTTCATCAAATACTGAGTGGGGCACTTGCACCACATTTCCTACCACCATTAAGACTGCCATGGTCTCCCCAAAGGCGCGAGAAAATCCTAGAATGACAGCTGCGACAATCCCAGGAAAAGCTTTTCGTAAGACTACCTTTTTGACAGTCTGCCAGTGAGTCGCCCCTAAAGCTAAAGATGATTCCCGCGCCTCATACGGTATACTCTGTATGACCTCAACAGAAACAGAGATAATAATAGGGAAGACCATGACAGCGAGCACAATTCCCCCAGCCAAAACTGAATACCCCGTACTGGAGATGCCGACATATTGTGCTGCGTTCCGTATGAAAGGAACCACAGCTAATACACCAAAGACCCCATACACTACAGAGGGTATCCCCGCCAGTAAATCGATTAAGGGCTTTGCAGTTTCTCTGAACCTTCTTGGTGCATATTCTGCTAAGTACACTGAACACAGCAAACAGACGGGAACTGCCAAAACCATGGCCAACCCAGTCACCCAGAAAGTGCCCATCAAAAAGGGGAAAAATCCGAATTCCCCTTTTAGAGGATGCCACGAAGAGGAGGTAAGCAATATTTTTAGTGAAGTTATGTCTAAAATTGGTTTTGATTTTACATAGAGGCCGCAAGCAATGAAAAAAGCCATAAAACTTGCTAGAATAGTGAAGGTGCACATGAGTTTACTGGAAAGGCTATCAATGAACTTCCTCATTTTATTCCTCCACTTTTCTTAGTTCTTCTTCAATTCTTTCTCCCAGAGAAATGTACCCAATCTCTGATAGGTACTGCTGTCCTTCAGTTAAGATCCAGATCAGAAACTCTCTTACTATCCCTGTTGGGTTCCCCTTGGTTACTAAGTACAAATCCCGTGCAGGAGGAGAGGGGTACACTCCTGCAGCAATAGCATCTATGACATGAAATTTTGTGGTATAAAAGTTCTCACGTTCATCAATTCTTCTGTTACCATTAAGATCTATGGGTATGGCCGTGATCCCGGGGGAAGGCCTTTCAGTGGCTGCATCGTAAGCGAAGTTCAAATTAGCATAGCCAATGCCGTATACATCCTGTGCCACAGCTTCCACAATGCCGGGATCTCCATACACTCCCACTCCTCGGAGATCTTCTTGGGCGAACCCTAAGTATGAGGCCCACGTCTGGGCAGCACCGCACGCATCACTTCTGGTGTACACCCGGATTTTATCAGTGATTTCAGGTGTTCCCAGAACATCTCCCCACGTGGTTACACTCCCTGTAATATAGATGTTGTAGAAAGTTTCCTTATCGATTCCTTGAGAAAGTATATCAGCACTATACGGATTATTCCTGTTAACAAGAGGGACTACTGCATCTTTTGCAACTGCCACCCAGAATGCTCCCTTCTCTTTTTCTTCAGGGTAGATCTCTCTGGAAACCATTCCTATATCAACCAACCCTCCCAGAGCATCTGCCATTCCCTTGCCAGCCCCTCCTGCAGAAATATCAATTCTCACCTCAGGATGTATCTTGGTGTACTCTTCTGCCCATTTCACCATTAAAGGATATAAAGCCCAGGCTCCAGACACATTGATTGCGTTAGTCTTTTGAGTAACACAGCAGGATATAACCAGAATAATAACAATAAAAAAAGATAATACCTTTTTGCTCTTGTGCACTCCATCTCCACTCACCTTATTCACTGGATGACCTCCCTTTCAAATCTTCAACAGCTTCCTCCCTAGTATACCCTGTACCGTGTACTTTTTTGAGCCACGATACATTTGCTTCATCTTCAACATTGAACAGCACAGTAACATCACCAAACTCAACAGCCACCCACATATCAACTACCACCTTTCACCTGTACACTCTGTGCACCTGCACTGCAACCCTGCTCTGCTGCTGCATGATCTCTTTTCATGACCTTCAGTGCAGTGAACCCACATAAATACACAGTGGAAAAAAAAGTGTCAACCATGGTCAAACATAATCAAATATAATTAAATGTAATTAGATATAACGATATATAATTAAATGTAGTTAATTTTAATTAGCTTGTACTATTATATGAAGGTTTCTCCCAACCTGGTAATTTCCAGGACTTTTTCTCGCCCTTTCTCTTTCAGAACGATTAAATTCTTTAACCTCAAAGAGTTGATCCGTTTTCGTGCTGTATTTCTGCTGAGAGAAAGATCTCTGGTAACCTGTTTAAGGTTGGGTTTTATACCCTTTATATTCTTATCATACACATATTTGAGCAGTTCTAGAAGGTCTTCCTCCAATTCGGGATGCTTTTCTTCCAAAATTTTTGTTTCTTTTTCTATTAAAACGAGCTCTCGTTTGTCTATGGTTAAGGGGTCTATGTGCACAAGTGCTACCGATTTTGTGATGTAGACAAGACTGGACAACTTCTGGATGAACTGTAATGTTTTTTCAAACCCTCGCTGAGAAATTATATAGTCTAGCCGTTCTAAAAAGATGATGTGGGTTCCTTCATTTTCTAAGAATTCCTCAATGATCTGTTCAATCACTTTAATGCTGGGATAGACTACATTCTCTCCCACTTGTAACCTGCTCATCCACAATATGGGAACATCTGTAATGTTGTACTCTCTTCGCACTTCATCAGGGTGCGTCCTCAAAATGCCCAGACCTCTATACCCGTGAGAGAGTAAATCCAGAAAAATGTGAAACCCTCTTCTTGGCGTTTCTTCTGTCACCAAATAGGTGGTACCCTTTTCAATGCCGTAGTGTGTGTCAGTCTTATCAGGGCTTTCTATCGGAATGACTGCGGTGAGTCTTTCTCTGCTAATGGTTACAGCAGCTGATAACAAAAAAGCAGTAACAAAGGGTATCAAATTTATTTTCACCAGTTCTAAAATGATAATAATATGTTCATATTCTTGAAAATTCAGGTAAAAGAACTCTTTTACAAATCGGACGAAAGAAAGTACAGAAGCTGTTATTAAGCTCATAACGAGAAAGAGCCACACGTGAGACTTTGTTATTCTGTAGTTCTTGACTGCATAGTAAAAGGACAAACAAAAGGTTACTGTGATCACCAGTTTCAAAACCAAGACAAAACCATCCATTTAACCACCCACCAGGTTCTTATGAGCTGTATACGCAATGTACAAAAATAAAGCAGATGAACATACCAGCATGACATGTTCTAAGTGCCTCATGAGGTCAAACAAAAAGTATTCTCTGAAAATGGCAAGAACAGTGGACAATAAGAAGAAAAAATAAGCTAAAACTATTTTTTTGAATGTTTTTCGTCTCCAACAGATTCTATAGATGATGATAAAAGAAAAGATCATAGTTATTAATGCTATTATTTCTCCTATTCTAAAATATTCTCCAAAGAGTACCATGAAAAAGGGTGCGCTTTTAAGTATTTAAACCTTGTTCCATAAGAGTTCACCCATTGGTAGGGTTTGCATGTTGTTACACGTGTAACAAAATAGATATCTGAAACCCTAGTGGACTATTCCTTTCCTCTCTATTCATGAAGAGCTGCCAGAAGAGCATACCAGTGTATTGCTTTTCTCGTGGTTCCTTCCTGCGAGAACGTGGTGTAAGCTTCAAGTTTTGTGTGGCCTAGAGATGAATCTATTTGAAAATGACCATCTTTTGAGGTTATCAGTCCTGCATCATCTTCTGTGAAGCGGTTGAATCCATCCCCCTAAAAGTGTAATCTTCAGTTCGTAATAATTATTGAATATATGCCTTCTCGATAGGCGCGCAGTTAAGAGCGTTTCCGGTTGAACGTAGGGGTTGTTAAGATGAAAGCGTATGAAGACCTCACTCCTCGCGGAAAGCTGCAGAGGACTAAATGGATTGCCCTGGCGGCTCTCGAGGCTTTCGGATTTACTGAGGCTCGCCTGAGGCTCATCGTTGACGCTGGCAACACTATGTATCGGGTGAAAACAGTGGACCCCACGCCCATGGAGGGGACCCTTTACGTGGACAACTGTTATTTGCTGCGGCTCCACTGGCCGGGCTACCAGAATGAGGGTGCTGTCGACTCCGAGTTGGAGTGGCTCTCTGCTCTCTGCGAGGCGGGGCTTCCAGTGCCGCAGCCCATCGCCACGATAGAGGGAGAATTATCAGTGGAGGTCTCGGTCCCCGGGGTGCCCGGGGCGAGGCGGTGCTCCCTCCTTCGATGGGTGAAAGGAAGAATGGCCACAAAGCTCGTCCGCCCGCAGCACATGAAGGCTATAGGCAGGCTCATCGCTCAACTCCACAACCACGCGTCGAGCTGGAGACTGCCTCCGGGTTTCGTACGCAGACACTATGACCGCAACGGTCTCTGGGGGGACGACACCGGCACCAACTACACTGCAGGTGAGGTGTGGCCGGAGATACCCCGGCAATACTTTGAGGCCTTCCAAGAGGTGACCATGCGAGTGGAGCACGTCATGGAGGACTGGGGCAAGGGGCTGGATGTCTACGGATTGATCCATGCCGATCTGGGGACGAAGGGCAACGTGTTGTTTCACGGCGGGGAAGCCAGAGCCATCGACTTCGACGATGCAGGATTCGGTTATTGGATGTATGATTTGGCCATGCCCCTATCTGACTGGGAAGGAGAGGATGTATGGCCTGCATATCGGGAGGCCCTGTTAGAGGGATACACAAAGATGCGGCCCATACCAGAGGAGCAGCTGGGGCAGTTGGAGCTGTTCCAGGCAGCGATACGGGCCATGGAAATCTTCTGGGGGACAGCCAGCATAATGCGCTTCCCAAACTCGA
>Ga0209636_10004839_pt1 | contig 13748 bp, 15 predicted proteins | sample DeeMarSWOR152_54_FD_187464 | JGI IMG/M metagenome (GOLD analysis project Ga0209636, IMG submission 187464) | Marine sediment microbial communities from White Oak River estuary, North Carolina - WOR-1-52-54 (SPAdes) (version 2) | ecosystem: Environmental > Aquatic > Marine > Intertidal zone >...
GAAAGCATTTGGTCAAGCCCTCCACGAAGAAGGATTTTTTGTGGTGGCTGAACACAAAGGATTTACAAAAACCCATCAGGTTGCTTTGGACTTCAAAGAATTCATTGGAAAGTGGGCAGCCCAAACCTTAGAGAAGGCCAACATTATTACCAACAAGAATCTGCTTCCCTGGGACCCTGTGGAGAACTCGGATAACCCTTCCGGAATGCGATTAGGAACCCAGGAAATGACCCGGGTGGGCATGAAAGAGTCAGAAATGAAGTACATTGCTGAGCTGTTCAGAAAAGTAATTTTGGACAAAAAGGATCCAGAAACAGTAAAACAGGAAGTTACTGAATTCAGAAAAGACTACCAAAAGGTGCTGTACAGCTTTGATCAAGAATAAAAAGACCATGAGAAGTGATGAAGAAATTTCAGACCACATCAACATGATGAAGAAACGGGAAATACCCACATGGGTACTCAAAGATACCCTGAACTATGATGCTATTGAAAACGACTTGCTGGATTTTGTCAAGTGGCTCTTAGAGATCGAATAAATCATACTTCCAGCTTGTCTCTGGGTTGGAATTCCCCACATTTCCTGGTGCACAGTCGAACCTGGTCTACTCGAGACGGTTTTCTACAATAGAATACAGGGCCGTCGTGTTTGTTACCTCTCTTTTCTGCAAACAAGCAGCCAAAGTCGATCCTGCCGAAGTCATCCTCTAATCGCTCTGACGCTTCTTCTTTAGTGCTGACCTCCACAATAATTGCATCTTCCAAGGCGTGAATGCGGTGTTTGGTCCCTGGATCAAATCTGAGAGTCTTTCCTTCCTCAAAAATGTACTCAACATCATCAATAATGCAGTAAATTTTGCCTTTGAAAAGAAAAAGAGTTTCTTTTTTGTTCTCATGGAAATGGTAGGACAGCCGTTGGTCTCTCTCAATTTCTAGAATCTTTCCGGTGTAGAAGTCTTCTTCAGCAAACGTGATCTCCTTTCCCCAGGGTTTTTCTATGACACGCTGCATAGGTGTATCACCTTCGTAAACCATATAAAGATTTTCGTGGAAGTACTTTTCAAGAAACGCAGTCTTCCTTCCATAGGGGTTCTCTATGACACACTCCATATATATTTTACAATGATAAAATATATAAAGGTTGCTATGAAACGATTTCACTGTGTCGTTGTGTAGTACATGACCAGTGATATTTTCAATTATGGAAATGAAATACTGTCCAGTAATTATTCAGAAATGGTGAAACGGGCCGCGAGGGATTTGAACCCCCGACCCACAGGTTAAGAGCCTGTTGCTCTTCCAGACTGAGCTAGCGGCCCATCCTGCTATGGACTAGTATCTATAAAAATCTTGTGGTAAAAAAGGTAAAAATGCATTTCTCTATAACATCATCTAAAGCCTCTATTTTGTTATCACTTTCTGCAACTGCAGCTATCACAATATCACCTCACAGTGATTTGTTCAGTGCTGTTCTTGAAATCTCTTCACCATGAGTACATGAATGTATGGGGAAAAATAGACTGGAGCACAGTTTTACTGTGTAGTAGCTTTATCCTCTAATCATATCTTTGTAAAAAGCAATAAAAAATAACCTTTTTTCTAAAGAACCTTTTCATCTCATAGTGCATATGTTTATATGTGACCGATTTCTAACAGTAAAACATGTTATATGAAATACCTGAACAGGAGGTGCCGTAATGGATGTTAAAGAAGCAATAATAGCCAGAAGGACAGTGAGAAAGTTCAAAGATGAACCTGTACCTGATGAGGTGCTGCTTGAAATCTTGGAAACAGCGAAGTGGGCTCCCAGTCCGGTTAACAGTCAGCCGTGGAGATTTATCATTATAAAGGACGGGCAAACCCTGAAAAAACTGAGAGAACATGCCAAGTATGGTGCCCATCTCATGGATGTTCCCATGGCCATTGCTGTGGTTGTCACTCATATAGAGGGATTTCACTGGTATAACGAAATAGAAGAAAACAAGTACGCAGGAGCTGTGGTGGCTTCCTATATCATGCTTGCTGCCTGGGAAAAAGGTGTAGCAGCTGGCTGGGTTTCCATTGAGCGGGACAAGGTGAATGACATTCTTGGTGTGCCTGCAGACCATACTGTGGTAACAGTGATGCCCATTGGGTATCCCACAGATGTTGAGCCTCATAAAGAAGATGACAGAAAACTTATTGAATGGATGGTGTTCTCTGAGCGGTTTGGTGAACGGTTCCCCCGCATCGATAAGGCAAAAGTGAAAGAAAAATGGAAGAAGTAAATTCACATATTTTTACTTTTTTGTTTTAGTTTTAGTTTTAACCAGTAGAATTTTTTCAAAAAATTCTTAAAATGCTAGAGCCAAAGATAACAGTGGACAAATAAAAAGAAAAAATAGAATTAAATGAGTTCTTGCTCGAACCTCTTGATGAGTGTATCTAGCTCTCGAAGTTCTCCTCGATCCAGCACACTCTTGATGAGTTCGTCTGCCACTGCATCTATTTCAGCTCGAATCTCTTTGAGTGTGCCCTTATCTTTGATTACCTTGGATTTGCCGTTCTTTTCAATTCTGCCTGAATCTTCTCCTATGGAGAGATTAAACCCGGGAGAGTGGAGAATTCTTTTGTCTTCCTTACAGATGAGCTTGATCTTGCCCGAACGGAGCACTTTTTTGTGTTTGTCCATCACTAAATCCACATCAGCATCCCGCACTGTTACTTTCTCGTTCACTACGACCCGCATCTCCCCCCTGGCGAATATTGTTTTCCCATTGGTACTCAGGGTAATATCTTCATCTTTGGAACGAATCTGAAGGAATAACCCTTCTTTTCTGAAGCGGTACCCCTTGTATCCAGTTTCCTTAAATCCCCAGGGACCAAAGCGTACATGTTCTTCCTCTGGGGTTTCATGCACCTCTAAGGGACCCACTTTCACGTGATGACCACGAGGGGTTTCTCTTACCTTGATAAAGGGGAGGTCGATCTGGGTTTTTCTCAACTTCCTTCGCAGTTCGTCGGTGAATTTTCCTTCCACCTGTACTCGGGCAATCTCCAGCACTTCTTCTCTGGTCAACCCAATGGCTTCAAACGCTTCTGCATCAGCTAGTCGTAAAACCTGGTCTGCCTTTACCGAATCCCACTCACTACCAGAAACCACCGTGAGTCCCCGGTATACATCGTGATAGGTTTTCACACCAGCATCCACACTGTAAGACCCTTCGCCGAAGTAGATTCCGCCAATCTCTTTTTCTCCAGCAATAGGTACCATCAATGATCCCTGGTTAATCTCTATCTGAGCTTTGTCCCTGGCAATGGACACATCCTGGTCAGTCACATAGATTTCTTCCTTAATCTCTGGTTCTTCCTCTTCTTCCTCTTCAATTTCCACAAAGAAAGTGGGAGGTCGTTTGAAACCTCCCAGTATGTACCCTAGACCAACAGCAATGATCCCCACTACTAGCGCGTAGTCTGCGTACTGTTCAAAGATAGAAAACAGTTGAATGAGGATCCAGAAGAAGATGGACACCCCACCAATGGCAAAGAAAATGGAACGCACTGCCCAGTATCCTGCTTTGTACCTGAAGGATTTCGCAGCATACCCAATGAGCAAGCACACAATCCCTGCCACCAGTACATAGCTAATGTCCACACCAATCTCCAAGGCCCCAAACCAGCCAATCCATCTCACAATCTTGAAGGCAATCCACAGCCCGATCAAGGGCCATCCCAGGTTGGTGAAAACCTTCTGGAATTTCTTTCCTGCAGAATATCGCTTCCTGAATGCGGTGGGTATCCGGGAAAGCAGATAGAATCCCACTGCCAGCTGCAAGAATTCCACCTCATACTCGTAGGTGCCCAAAAAGTCAGTTACTGCTGAAATCAGCCACAGAATCAAAAAGAGAGCTGCTATTCTTCCCAGCGTTTCTTTTGCTTCATCCAAGCGGTCTCTCATATAAAATCACCTTCCAAATCTTTCATTTCTCGTATCAACTTCCAGATATCTGAGAACCCGAGGCTGATCTTGACACCGTCCTTACTGACAGAGAATTTCCCTTCTGACTGTAAGGTTTTGGCCACCTCCACAATTTTCTCAATTTTTTCTGACTGAACTGTCTCTGCTCCCAGAAAGGTTTCTCCACAGGTGCAGTGAAATTCCTCGGTTTCAAAGTCAGAAAGGATTTTACCCCAGTCATCCACGTAGTCGTAAACAGCTATTTGCTTTTTTACTCTCAAGGTCCGCCCGCAGTACGGGCAGGTCACTTTAAAAGAGATTTTATCCTTCATTGATATCACCTTTTTTGGTCACTAAAAAGCCCACCAGTCGTAAAGCAATCTTTCCCTGTACTGCAATTAGATACCGGCCGCGGTAGCGTTCCTGTTCTGCGTATCCTGCATCTATCAAGCTGGAAAGATGAAATCGCAATGGACTGTGTTCCAACCCGGTCAGCTCCACTAAATCGGTGAAGTACTTTCCTTCGGTATAGAGTGCCTGCAAAATCTTGAGTCTCTCACTGTTGGCCAGCGGTTTCAAAATGGCAGAAGCTTTTTCCGGATCAAATTCTGCGTATTCTTGGAATTCCTTCTTTCCCAGGAGGAGATTCCTGATATCTGCTGTAATCTCTGATATGTCTTCTGTAATTTCTTCTGCAACTTCTGATTGAGGAGTGTACTGTTCGAGGAGTTCATCTCTGAGCTGCCTCATCTCGGCTCTCAGTTCTTCTCTGAGTTCCTTTTTCACGTGCTCTATGTCATCCATGTTGTCACCATGTACATTTCTATGTACTTCTAGTATTCCGCATTTATAAACTTTTCGGTCAAAATGTATTTTAAATATATAAGCGTATGTATTAAGTACACTTGAGTGAACTTCATGAATGCTGTGCAGGAGGCAAAGTGTGGTAGCATGTCAGGATATACTGCGGTGGAGAGGATGTACACAGTCAAAAAAGGATTACTTTCAGCCATTTATGATCAACAAAAATGGAATTCACTCTAAAATTTCTGATTATACTTTCTCTTTTTACAAAGAGTTCTATGGAGAAATAAACAGTAATACATAGTATTCTGTACATCCGCTGTGGCAAATGACCAGAAAGTTATAACATTTGTATATCAGTAGATTTTTAAGGTTCCATACGTATACAGGTGCATGCTTGTAATTTTTGATGGAGATGGAACATTGTGGAGTGGAGATGTTCTGGCCGGGTATTTGACCACCCCACTTCACCAGATAGATGAAAACACTGTGGAGGACCATCAAGGAAAAAGGATTCAATTAAAAGAGGGCGTTATAGACGTTCTACGAGAGCTTCGAAGCCGGAACATATACGTAGCCCTGGCCAGCGAGAACAGGAAGCTTCCAGTGATTGCCCTTCTGCGGAGACTACAGATTGCCCAATACTTCAACTTTCTGGAAGTGGCCTGGAATGAAAAAGATGAGATGGTCCTAGAGATCCTGAAAATCTTTGTGAGAAAGAATAAGGATACAGGAAAAGTCTTCTTTGTAGATGATTTCGGGTACAACATAGAGATTGTGCAGGCAAATCCTGAACTGAGCCACATTACCTGTATTAAAGCCACAGAATTGAATTCTATAAAAGACATCCTAAAGATTGTGGAGACCCAGACTGAATGAGTGTCCAAGATCTACATGGTGACCTCATTGGCAGCCTGAGTCCGTTGTCTGTTAAGGGTGAAGCTTTTAAAAGGTTTCGATATCGGTATGTCGATAATGATTGTTACCCTTTGGAAAGTATCCTTACCAGCATGAAATAAAATTCAGACCATTATTTGAACGTTCCCCAAATTATCAGAAGAATAATCTTTTTTGTCATTTCCTATTCCTTGATGACCTTTTTCTTCCATATTCCTGTCTCAAAAAATAGAAAAGCAAGTACAGCTCCCAAAACATTGCTCAACGCCATACCAAACCACACACCGGTAGCATTCCAGCCCATCACAAACCCAAAGAGGTATGCCAGAGGAATCCTCATTCCCCATAATCGTGCCAGTTCAACCACCATAGAGGGAACATTGTGTCCAGATCCTAGAAAACATGCATTTACTGCACTGAAGATGCTGAAGAATGGTACGCCGAACAAAAAGACTTTCAAGAAATTTGCACCTTCAGAGACTACATCTTCGCTATTGATGAATATTTTAATAGCCGTCCCTCTCACAAGGAACAGTATAATACATCCTACCACTAAAATCGAAAACATCAAGAGCATCCCTTTTTTTGCAGCCTCTTCAGCTCTCTGTATATTATTTGCTCCCAGACTCTGGCCCAACACAGTAGATATGCCCACACCTAACCCATTGATAGCGATAAACATTAAATTGATTAGACGGTCACCGATACCATAAGCAGCCAAAACTGCACCCTGATTTGGCAGTCTGGCAATGACGTACATCAGAATGACAAACCCGAAAGCAGTTCCCGATTGTCCGATGGAAGCAGGGACACCAATCTTTAAAATTTGGAAAATTCTCCATTTTACTGGTTTTAAATCCGGTAATGCTAATTTGATACCTGATTTCCCCGAAAATAAGATGTACAAAGCAATTGCAGAAGAAACAGACTGAGAAAAGACAGTAGCTATAGCTGCACCCAAAATTCCTAAGGGAGGAAATCCGAATAATCCGAAAATCAGAATAGGATCCAGCACTATATTGAGCAAAACGGTGGCTCCTTCCACTTTCATGGGGGTCACGGTATCTCCATAAGCTCTTAGAATGAACCCGAAAATAAAAGAAGTAAACATGAAAGGTATACCTAGAAAGATAACTTTCATGTAAATGGTCGCTAATTCTGCAATGCCCTGTTCAAGTCCCAAAAGAGCCACAATTGCAGAAGAAAACATGAAACCTAGTACCCCAACAGCCAATCCAAACAGTACAGACATAGATAACACCTGTCCTGCAGATGTGTTGGCTTCTTTTTGGTTTTCTGCACCCGTGTACTGGGACACGAGCGCTACTCCTGCTGATCCGAACCCAAAGGCTAACGATATCAACAAGAAAATAATGGGCCAGGATATCTGTAACGCAGCTACTGCATTGGTGGATTCGGTAGGTCCCAATTTTCCCAGCCAGAAGGTGTCCACTAGACTGTACATGGTATGCAACAGATTTGTCACCATGACTGGCCAGCCCAAAACAAACAATGTCTTGAATATAGGGCCCTCCAAGATGTGGTTTTTTGAAGGTTGTGCCATCACTCTTGGTTACTGAATTAGTTTTTAAACTTTTTCAACAGGTAAGGAAGCAATTTGGTGGATTCATAATTTTTCAGATGCGCCACATTGCTTGTAATCTGCGAAAACTAACCCCAAACGAAGAACCCTGAATCTTACATTGTAAATTTTCATATCGCACTATTGCACTATAATACTGGAAATGTCTGAAGCTTTGCAACCAATTGAACTTTTGCAGCATCTGTGGCAATCTCCCAGTACTTTGATAATTTTGAGAGTTCTTGTGAGAAGTCGTGACAGATAATACCATAACCTATATATTGTGATTATTCATATCTGCTCTATGAAGCTTAAGGATGAGTTTTTCCAGAAGAAACAAACCCAAATCCAGGAATTTCTTCATGAAGAGAAGTTGGATGCAGTATTACTTTTTGATCCAGCAAACATTGCCTACTGTACCGGATTTTTCTATCTGCAGACAGAACGACCATTAGCAGCAGTCATTCCCCATGAGGGTAACCCTTTGCTGTTAATCCCCCTGTTAGAAATTGATCATGTCCCAGATAATGTAGAAGTGGAATCTTACTTTGACTATCCGGGAAGGATCAATCGGATTGAATGGATAAAATCTCATCTGAACCGTCGGTCCTTCACCACCATTGGCATAGAAGAAGGGATTCCATTATCTTTCTATAAAATCCTTTCTGAATTGCATGCGACTGGCACAAGTATTGTCTCTGAAATGCGGCAGATCAAGGACGCTGAAGAAATTGAATTGATTGAAAAGGCTGCTGAATACGCTGATTATGCAGTAGAACGAGCCATGCACCACACCAGAGAGGGAGTTACTGAATTTGAAATAAATGAGAGAACCAGAATAGACATATCTGAGAGAATGCTTGAAGAACTTGAAGAGATTGTTCCTGTCCAGGGTGGATTATCAGGAGGATTAGTCTGTTCAGGGGAAAACGGTGCTTTACCCCATGGTATGCCTTCCAGCAAGAAAGTGAAAAAAGGTGAATCCATCATCTTGAGCTTTGGAGCAACAGTGGGTGGGTATCACGCAGAGAGTGAGCGGACAGCCTTTTTGGGGACACTTTCAGAACAGCAGAAAGATGCCTTCGATGCCATGGCTGAAGCACAAAAAACAGGGGGAGACGCAGTAAAAGAAGGTGCAAAATGCTGTGATGTCAATGACGTGTGTTTGGACGTCATCAGAAAGAAAGGGTATGAACAGTATTTGAGGCATAGAATGGGACACGGTATTGGACTACAGGGTCATGAACCCCCCTGGGTTGAAGAAGGAGATGAAACTGTTCTAAAAAGTGGGATGACCATCAGCAATGAACCAGGGATATACATACCTGGGTTCGGTGGGTTCAGACATTCAGATACTATGCTGGTAACAAAAGCAGGTGGTACTTCATTGACCAAGTATCCTAAAGATTTGGATTCGATGATCATATAAGTCTTCACGTTGAGATGAATAACAGATTAGTAAGACTTATATTTGCTCGAACTGCCACAGAAGAAAGCTATAATCCTCTCTTCATCTAAGTTATTAAATCATTTTTTGTAGGAAAAACTTTTTAAATTCACACAGAAAACCTTATATGCGCAAAGTAAAGAAGTGCCATTGCCACCGAGATGAGTCACATGATTCCAAAAATAGCTGAAGATACAACTCTTTTGGAGAAAGTAGAAGAGTTGAGCGGAGAAAAGGTCTATTCTTGCCACAAATGTGGTAAGTGCTCTGCAGGTTGCCCTATTGGTGCAGCCATGGATCTTCGTCCTCATCAGGTTATCGAATTCATCCAGGCTAATGATTGGAACGTACTAAATTCCAGGACCATATGGTTATGTGCTTCGTGCTTTCAGTGTGCAGTGAGGTGCCCTAAAGATGTGGATTTAACCAAGGTGATGGAAGCACTGCGGCTGCTGATCTTACGAGAAGATGCAGACCAAGTCGAAATCTGCACTTTAACCCGAGAAGACCTGGAACAGCTTCCCCCAATAGCTTTAGTGTCCAACTTCAGAAAATCCACAGGGTGAACCCATGAAAATTCCCTATTATCCGGGTTGCACACTAAAGACAACGGCAAAAAACTTTGAAGATACAACATTAGCAATTTCAAACGTCTTGGGAATAGAATTGATCGAATTGCCAAGATGGAACTGCTGCGGTACTGTTTATTCGCTGGCCAGTGATGATTTAATGCATCAATTAGCTCCCATTCGGAATTTAATTCGTGTCCAGGAGATGGGATACAATAACGTTACTACCTTGTGCTCCATGTGCTATAATACATTGGAACAGGCCAATCAACTAGTGAAGGGAGATCCTGAAAAGCTGGAAAAAATGAACTCCTTCATGGACCAAGAAGAAGACTACACCGGAGAGGTCACTGTTGTCCACTATCTCACCTTGCTGCAAAAGGAAATAGGGTTTGAAAATCTCCCTGTAAAAGTACCATTAACTGGATTAACGGTGGTTCCCTACTATGGCTGTTTGCTGTTACGACCTGAGGAAATATCCATTGATAACCCGGAAAAACCCACCATCATGGCAGAGTTACTCACTGTTTTAGGAGCTGATGTGGCAGATCATCCCTATAAACTGGAGTGTTGTGGTTCCTACCATACGGTGAACTACAAGGATGTAGTCTGCGAAAAAACATATAATATTCTGAACTCTGCCCGTAAAAGAGGGGCAGAAGCTGTAGTATTGAGCTGTCCTTTATGTGAATTCAATCTAGATGTCAGACAGAAAGATCTAAAAAAGGAACTGGCTCCCATGCCTATTCTGTATTTCTCTCAACTATTGGCATTATCATTGGGGTTGGATGATTCTCTGGAATTTGACCAGCACTACGTCAATCCCGAACCCCTGCTCAAAGAAAAAGGCTTGTTAAGGTGAGTATATGGTGAAAGAGAAAGAAAAGGAAAAAGGAAAAGAACAAAAACCAAAAATGATTGAAGTTTACATCATGGGAAAAGAGTATGAAGTCCCTCAAGGACTGACTATTATGAAAGCTATGGAGTACGCAGGATACCGCTTTATCAGAGGATCTGGATGTAGAGCTGGATTTTGTGGTGCCTGTGGAACTATATTTAGAAAAAAAGGTGAATACAAATTTAGAACAGCTTTAGCCTGCCAAACAACTGTAGAAGATGGAATGTATTTAACTGAGCTGCCCTTTGTCCCTGCCAACAAAGCAGTGTACGACATGGAAGAATTGACTCCTGGGCCCAATTCTATTGTGTCATTATACCCTGAAATCGCCCGCTGTGTAAGCTGCAATACCTGTACCAAGGCCTGTCCACAGGATTTACAGGTCATGGACTTTGTTCAGGCTGCTCTACGGGGAGACATTGCCAAAGCAGCTGAACTCTCCTTTGACTGTTTGCAGTGCGGGTTGTGCGCTGCCCGGTGTCCTGCAGACATTGTACACTATCATGTGGCACAGTTAGCCAGACGGTTGTACGGGAAGTACATTTCACCAATCTCTGAGCATTTAGAAGAGCGGAACACAGAGATTAATGCGGGGAAGTTTGATGAAGAGATGGAAAAGTTAACCCAGCTGAATTCAGAGGAGTTGAAAAAATTGTATACAGAAAGAGATGTAGAAACGTGAGGGATATACATGGAAATAATTAGAGGTTATCCAGATTATATGCAAGAATCCATTGAAAAGGTGGAAAAAACCCGACCTCAGCGATTAAAGGCCACCTTTAGGGAGATGACATTGGAGGAGAGGGAAGAAATTTTAAATGAGTACCATCCTGACTACAAACCAGAGGCCAAACGAGAGATCAGCTTCGGTCCCAGTAAAGGACAGCGAGTACCCCATGAGGTGGCAGATTTGCTGGAGGCTCACCCATTAGTGAATCCTGATGATGTGGATTTATCCCACATTGATTATGATACTGATATTCTGATCATTGGAGGGGGAGGAGGGGGAACAGTGGCTGCCTTATGGGCCCACTACTCCGGTGTGCCTGTGGAGAGAATACTGATTGCCACCAAACTGCGGCATGGTGATGCAAATTCCATGATGGCCCAAGGAGGAATCCAGGCAGCAGATCGGCCTCAGGATAGTCCTCCTCGGCATTATCTGGATGCTATAGGTGGAGGACACTTCACCAATAAACCGGAGTTAGTGAAAGCATTGACCATGGATGCGCCTAAAATCATTAAGTGGCACCAAAAGCTCGGTGTGATGTATGACAAGGATGACCAGGGTGTAATGATGGAACTAGCTGGTGGAGGAACATCTCGGAAACGAATGCATTCAGCCCGGGACTACACCGGCATGGAGATCATGCGCACTATAAGAGATGAAGCAAGAAACCTTGGAATACCTGTGTTGGAATTTTCGCCTGCCGTGGAATTATTAATGGATGATGAAGGGAAGGTAGCTGGTGCTGTATTATTCAACATGGAAACCAACCAGTACTACATAGTGAGAGCAAAAGCTACTATACTAGCCACGGGTGGATTTGGAAGGTTACATGTTCAGGGATTTGCTACCACCAACCACTATGGAGCTACTGCAGATGGGTTAGTAATGGCCTACCACGTGGGAGCCAATTTGATCGATCTGGATTCAGTACAGTACCACCCCACAGGAGCTGCCTATCCGGAGCAGATTGTGGGATTATTGGTCACTGAAAAAGTGAGAGGACTTGGTGCACAGCCAGTAAACAAAGATGGTGAATTATTTGTGTACCCCTTGGAGCCCAGAGATGTGGAAGCTGCCAATTTGATCAGGGAATGCTACAAAAGAGACAATGGTGTGGTAACCCCCACCGGGATGCGAGGGGTGTGGCTGGACTCACCTATGATTGATGAGTTGAAGGGAGAAGGAACCATAAAGAAGAATCTCGCAGCTATGGTGCGAATGTTTGATCGATTCGGCATTGATATGACTGCAGATCCTCTCCTTGTGTTTCCCACGCTGCATTACCAGAACGGGGGAGTGGAAATTAATGAGAGAACAGAAACCTCTGTTCAGGGATTATTTGCTGGCGGCGAAGTAGAAGGAGGAGTTCACGGAAAGAACAGGTTAATGGGAAACTCCTTGTTGGATTACAATGTGTTTGGGAGAAGAGCTGGCATCTATGTAGCAGAATATATCAAAAAGGTTTCCATTGGTAATTTAAGTCTGAACCACGTACGAAACTACGAGGAAGCCTTACTGAACGCAGGTGTCAAAACAGTCAGAAAGGCTCCTATACTGCTGCCGGACTACAGAGGGAAGGAAGTTCTTTCCCGCGCTCTCGATATTTTCTAATCTTTTTGTGGATTGCAGCAGAGAAAAAGAAATTGCAGATCACCTCCATTTTTGAAAGAATCAACACACGTCAAAACACGGAATAAATGTCATGTTAGTTCCTATGACAATGACCCCCTCACTAATCTTCAGGTTTAAACACTAGATCTGCTATATCACTTCCTTTTTCACACATAATCTGGATATTTTCCACAATATTCCCCAACAGTACTGCTTGCTCAGCTTTTAAAATCTTTTCATCCAGCTCTTCTTTCCTTTCTTTCACTTCTTTTTGTTTCTCAATAACCATGTTAGCACGAGCTCTATCCCCTTCTAGAAATGCTTTGAAGGCAGTCTGGTGCATCAAATAGGCCAGATTACTGAATTCCACCAAGTATTCTGCAATATCCTCTTGAACAACAGGCATTTCCAGCAAGTTCAGTGATGCTGCCTCTGCTGAATCTGCAATCTCTTCCACATTCTTAGCCACAATCCTGAAATCCAGACACTCCAGGGGGGTTACCCCTACTCGTTCAGCAAATCCTGTATTCTGCAGCGCTGATCTCAGCTGACGGACAATCAGAAAATATAATTTGTCAACTTCAGAATCCCGGGCAATAATATCATCTGCCAATCCGAAAGTGGTTGTATCCACCGCTTCTGTCAAATCCTTGTGCATACTGGATGCCAGAAAATATTCCCTCTTTAATGCTTTTTTGGTGGGTAGCTCGGAAGGATTCAGCAAATCCTGGATGTGGATCGTTTTCTCTTTTTCGTCAATGATCTCGTATCCTAATAACTTATCCACTGTATCTCTGATTTGAAACCGGATCTCATTGGTTAGCGTGCCCGTGATTGTTATGGCAGTGTACCCATAGGTGTAGGAGGTCATAATCTTTCTGGTAACGAACTCATCTGCAGCAATCTCTGCTGATTTTTCCTTTTTTTCTTCAAATTTTGGAGTGACAAATAATCCATTCTCCTGCTCAAATAAAGCAAAACTATCTCCCTTTTCTAAGGAGTATTTTTCTATCCATTTTTTGGGGAGCGACAAAATGTAGGTGCCGCCGCCAGTTCGCTGTAACTTGCGAATTTCCATATAATGCTCTTGTACACTGTCCATAAAAGGATTATTGTGTGCAGGTCATTTTGCCAAGGGTTCTTTTCTTTCTTTTTTCTTCTTTTTTCTTCTCTCTGAGCACACATCTATCTATCCTTCTCTCAATTTCCCCATAATACTCATCAACGTGGTCAGGGAAGAACGTTCCATTTCGTCCAGCTTCATCTCGATGAA
>Ga0209636_10004840_pt1 | contig 13747 bp, 12 predicted proteins | sample DeeMarSWOR152_54_FD_187464 | JGI IMG/M metagenome (GOLD analysis project Ga0209636, IMG submission 187464) | Marine sediment microbial communities from White Oak River estuary, North Carolina - WOR-1-52-54 (SPAdes) (version 2) | ecosystem: Environmental > Aquatic > Marine > Intertidal zone >...
TTTCATTGACCTGCGAGGCAAGTTGCGAGTCACCGACATCGCCGCCTCCTACCTAATTCTGCTTGAGGCTGGAGGAATTATGGTCACACCTGAAGGAACGGAAATAAACGTTCCATTAGATGCTGCCGAACGAGTATCCTTCATTGCAACCGCAAACGCGTCACTCTATGAAAGCATCAAGGCACGCTTAGCCGTGACCAAGCATTAACGAAAACACAGTCTAGGAACCAAAAAAGCGCTGATTTTAACTGAGAAAACATCGTTATATTTATGGTTAGGAGTGTTCCCTGCGGCTTGTTTCCGGTAAGACCGTTTCCAGCCCTGCTCTTGCAGAAGCAATCCAAGCGGGTCTTAGTGGTTGCGGATCTCCACATTGGTTGGGAGGTGACACTTGCGGAGCGGGGAGTCCACGTTCCTTCTCAAACACCAAAAATCTTGGACAAAATGACCAAGCTGATCGAATCGTGCAAGCCAACAAGTCTAATTTTTCTAGGCGATGTGAAACACACGGTCACAGGGATTGAGATGGGAGAGTGGCGCGACATTCCAGACTTCTTTGAAACCCTCGGGAAAAAGGTGTCAGACATTCAAGTTATACCGGGAAACCATGACGGAAACCTCGAACCACTCCTACCTGAATTCGTGAAAATCCTCCCCTTCACAGGTGTTGTCCTCTGGGACGTCGGGCTTTTCCATGGACACGCTTGGCCAGCCCCAGAGCTCTTAGGATGCCGCCGCCTCATTACCGGCCACGTTCATCCAATGGTGGTCTTCCATGACCCAGTAGGATTCCGAATAACAAGGCCGGTTTGGGTTAAAAGCAGATGCGATGGCACGAAGTTGGCAAAGTCCCTTCTCAAACACGCAAAAGTCAAGGTCAAAGAGGACCCCGCCGCTCTGCTACAGAAACTTTTTAACGTAAAGCTCAAATGTTCACAACTTTTCATAATGCCATCCTTTAACGACTTTCTCGGAGGCCAACCGATCAACTGGAAAAGCTTGGGGAAGAACGCTAGATCCAGAGCGTTCATTGGACCTGTTCTGCGTTCGGGAAGCGTTGACATCGACAATGCGGAAACATACCTCCTTGACGGAACTTTTTTGGGAAAAATAAGCCAATTAAGAGCCTTTAGTTAGGGACACCGTTCACCAAAACTCTTTTAAAAATCCGAGTCTTCCCATTAATCGTGGTGGTGAAACCATGGGTTGGGAGTATTTTCCAGAATGGTTTAGGAGGAGGATGCGGCGTTCTCCATACTTCAGAAGCTGGTTTTTCGGGGACATCGATGAAATGTTCCGGGACATAGAGGAAATGATGGAAAAAGAGTTCAAGGAGCTCACTGAACGCGTTCCAAAGGATTATGTGCGTGAACGTAAGCTTCCAGACGGTTCAACCGTGCGCGAGTTGGGACCGTTCGTGTATGGCTACTCTATGACTATCGGTCCGGATGGAAAGCCGAAGATCAGAGAATTTGGTAACGTGAAGCCTTCGCTTAAACGTGAGCCCTTCGGGTTGACGAAGCCCAGTTTAGATGTGAAAGAGGAACGCGAACCCTTAGTGGATGTAATAAGCACTGACAGCGAGGTCAAAGTTGTGGCTGAATTGCCTGGAGTTGAAAAGAAAGAAATCAAGCTACACGGAACAGAAAATACACTAACCATCTCAGTTGACACTCCGGAACGCAAATATTTCAAGGAAGTCCAGATGCCAACGGCGGTAAACTACAAAGCGGCAAAGACAGAATATAAAAATGGAGTTCTAGAAATTACCATGCCAAAAGTCGAAGAGAAAAAGAAGCCTAAAGGAGAACCGATGAGGATCGAATGAACCGAACAGGCGCAAGACAAAAGGTAACACCCCTTCTTCCCAGTCTCACCCCTATTTTTGCTCACTGTCCTAGAGGAGCGTATGCCTTGAATATTTTTGCAACGTTTTCCATGGTGGCTAGATGCCCAAATACCTTCTCGCTAGGCGTATGCACGTCCAGTGCAGCTCCAGCGGTTAGAAGTCGAGTTTCTCACGTCGAGAAGGGGGTTGGTGCCATAGCCACTCAAGCCAACACTAATATCCTTTATGGAATAAATGGCTTGAAGCTGTTGAAGAAGGGTTTCTCTCCCCGAACAGCCCTAGAAACCATGCTAAGAGACGACCCTGATAGAGAAACCAGACAAGTGATTATAATAGACAACCAAGGTAGGACAGCCGCCTTCACCGGCAAAAGCACAATCGACTGGAAGGGCCACCTGATCGGAAAAGGCTACGTGGTTGCGGGCAACATGCTCGTCGGAAGCAAAGTTGTCAAAGCCATGGCCCAAACCTTCGAAAGCTCAGAGGGGGAGTTAGCTGAGAGATTGATGAAGGCTCTAGAGGCTGGTCAAGGGTCTGGAGGAGACAAAAGAGGGAAAACGTCCGCCGCACTGCTGGTGGTGAGCAAAGAGCAGAAGGAAACCCGATCCTTCATCGATTTAAGGGTTGACGAACACCCAGACCCAGTCCATGAACTGAGAAGAATATTCGAGATTTTCAGAAAGAAAACGTTTGGCAACAGTAAACTACCCCCCGTATATAGAGAGAAAAATACACACAATCACTCATACTGCTGGAACCAATGAGTTAACAGTCCCTCTGAAAGAAGAAGAATTATAAAGCCTTCATCCATGTTAATGGATATCCATTGGACAAAAACCAAATCGAAAAACTGGAGAAAGACTGATGAAAAAACTGGCCGCAACACATCTTTTACTTGCTCTACTCGTCACACTGATTACGCCAGTTCACGTTTCACTAAAAATGCAAGCTACGATCGGCCAAAACATTCGCGTCGTCTTCATTCTTGAAAACATTAACTCCACAATTTACAATGAGACTAGACAAAATGAACAAATATTCAATGTCACAACCATTCCTAAAGCCATCGTGAAGAATCTTGAGCAGCAAGACCTGACTCGTGTAAGATGGGGTTACGACCCTGAGCAAAAAATATTTGATGACTCGACAAACTCAATGCGTGTAGATTTTTACCTAGCCGGTTCAGATATCATAAACTTCAAGTTCAACAAAACAACAATGGCCAGAATCTACCACGTTCAAACTGGATGGAGAAAGTTCCGCGTCAATCTCACGCACAATTTCTCGTTAGACTTTGCCAAGTACTTTGGCACCCCTGTAGCCAATTGGACCTACAGTGATTCTGAAAAAGCCTATTACTATGAGAATGCGGAACCAGAATCGTTTGATCCATCGTGTAAATTTGTGTTACCCGCAACAGCGACTAATGTTTACACCATAGAAGACACAATAATCTTTGAGGTTCCGCCGCTTCTGGAAGACGTCCTACTGAACAGTCCATTCTTAATTTTGGGCGCGCTCATAATTGTGATCATAGTTGCTTTTCTTTATCGAAGGTTAAGGAAATAGAAGCCCGGACGCTCTCCATCTGTCCATCATGTGCCCTCTAACCTTCAGCTCCTAGAAGGAGATCCACCAAGACGTTTTGATCTACCTCGGCGCGGGTCCTCCAGTCCAGATACAACTGTTTGTTTTCGTCCTCCGCTAAATATGCGGATCGAATGTAACGGTTCATGTTTATGTTTACCCTCCACCCAGGAAGCTTGTTCCGCAAGAGGTCCTCCACCTCCTCGCGAGGGGCTCTCCCCTTCTTAGATATTATGTAAGAGATGGACATGGCTAAACCAGCGATGTCGTCGATGCGCCAACCGCAAAGCTTGGTTTCCTTGGGTTTAAGGCCGCCTCTAAGAGTTATGTAGAATCGAGCCTTACTCAACTCCTCTAGAGTCGGTTTTTCAGCTGGCTTTTCTCCTTCAAAAACAGTCTTTATCTTGAGGTCCAGTTTTTCCAGGTAATTATCTAGGATATTAAGCACCTTGGGATAGTCTGATCCAAGCCTTTTTTTCAGCTCCCATCCTTTCACTCCAGGTTTCTTGTGGCGTTTATAAAATAGAAGGTGGGCTGCTCTCTTGATTTTTCTCGCGTAGTAAGACTTCCTCTTCAATCCCGTTCACCCTCCCTCCATCTCCTCCATTCTTCAACGCTTACAGAAACCGGGACAGAGACCAACTGTTCCTTCCCAAGTAGGGACTTCGGCTTTTTAAAAGGCTTGAGAAACATCTCCTCCTCCAACCGATGTATCTCTAAGGTTGCGTACCCGTAGGTCACGAGAAAGCTTACCATGTATGCCCGCCTCAGCGTTTCGGGATAGGTTTCGGCGCCCACGAAATCCCAGTATGGAATCTTTCCCTCCCCACCAACCCTCTGCTTCAATTCTTCCCAAAACATTTCCAGCTCCTCTGAAAAGACAGTCTCCGCGAGTATCCTCTGATGAATCAACTCTTCACGCGTCGCAGTTCCAGCTTCCGTTTTCAGAGAACCTGTCTTCAGCCATCTTTCGCTCAAAGGAAGAAGACCTTGCCAGTACTTGATAGCCTCAGCGAGACTGTGGGGAGATATCTGCTCCAGCTCAACTATGGGACTCCAAGCCCTGAGGAAAATATTGGCGAGTTCCTCCTTGCTCGCTCTTCGTATCTTATCTTCCAAGAGGAAGGGATCGGTGTAGAGCGAGGTTGACCGATGCCTTACCCAGTCGCTTTGAAGCTTAATGACTGAAGCGAGCTGATGGATCGCCTCAGCGTCCAAACAAAACTCTTTTGGTAGCTCCCACTCAGGAAAATACTCCTGCACAACCGCAATAACGTCGTCAACGTTGACGATGAAGGGGTCGAGACCCCTCTCCTCCACAGACCTACACAAGTCTATGATGCGCTGAAGACGTTCCCCACCAAGCTTCTTCCTCCGCTTCCTAGAAGACAACTGAAATCCCCTTTTGACAAAATTGGTAGCAAAACCAAAGATAAAAAGGTAGTTCTATTTTTTCGGAACATTGAACGAAAAACTGACCCAAAAACATCATTCTTGTATTAGAACAATACAGAGGCTGTTAAAAATACTGACTGTTGTTACGTAATAGTTATAAATGTAACTAATAATAAACTAGAAGCCATTACGGATGGCATCAACTTTCCTAATAAGGGTTGTGAGTGCTTGAAAAATCTAGCTATAGTTGGTAGAGAATTTCTCGCTAACAAAGGTCGCGCTACATATAGCGCACTGTTCACGCTGAAGTAGGAGGCTTTGGAATAGTGTCAGCTGCTGTTATACTGCCCACTTATTGCGAGGCTGAAAATATAGAGAACCTGATACGAGAGATTCAAAAGTCAAGACTTGACCTTTCAATCGCGGTAATTGATGACTCTAGTCCTGATGGAACATCTGAAATAGTAGAGAAGCTTCAAGAAGAGTATGCCAACATTTTTTTGTTTAAAAGACCTGAGAAACTTGGTTTAGGAACAGCCATTACCAAAGGTTTTAGATCGGTGTTGCTTCTGAAGAGCAAGCCAGATTATATAGTTACTATGGATGCTGATTACTCGCATAGTCCGAAGGATATATCTAGACTTATAAGCGTGGCAAAACGTGGTCACGATCTTGTGATTGGAAGCAGATACCAGAAGAAAGGTAAGGTGATTGGGTCCACCTTGATGCGAAGACTGCTTAGTCGTGTTGCCAACCTCATCGCTACGGCTACTGTGGGTATGAGAATTCACGATTGTACAAGCGGCTTCAGATGTTACTCCAAGAAATACGTTGAAAAAGTGCTACCTGAACTTCACAGTCAAACCTATGAAATTCAGATTGAAACCCTCAAGCAGGCTCGACTGCATGAATTCTATGTCAAAGAAATCCCAATAACGTTTGTGAATAGAAAAAGGGGAAAATCGAAGTTAACTGTATTCGAATTCGAAGCCTTCCTGGCCTATGTTGCAAAATCAACGTTTGCAAATCTAATGTCGTTCTTGAGTAGAATAGTAAAGGTAAATCGCGACTAGACAACAGGCTGAACATGTCCACATAAATTTGCTACAAACTGTTCGCGTTTTGAATCCTTTAACGATCGAAGCATTTTTTGGGATGATAAGTTTGGGCTACATGGTTGAACGTTCCTAGTACTGCCAGATGTTATGCTTCCACGAGAAAGCCAAAAGTAACATATACTGGATACTGACGCTAAGAAAAAGGGAAAAAAGATTGAACAGGCTAAAGATTGGCTTAGTCTCCTCTTTTCCTCCCACAAAGTGCGGCATAGCAAACTATTCCGCCAAGCTAGTTGAAGCCTTGAATGGCCTTCTTGACTCAAGAAGTGTATTTGTTTTTGCTGATGCCACTGATCGCCCATTAGAAATTGAAAAGTCTTCAAACATCGTAAGAGTGTGGAGGCGGGATTCCTCTCAATGCTTCCTTAGCATTTTCGGGCACATCATTTCAAAGAGGGTTGACATCGTCCACATCCAGCATGAATATCTTCTGTATGGTGGAGCCTACCATGGCGGCCTCTTCCCTGTGCTCCCTCTTTTGCTACGGCTCTTTGGCAAAAAGGTGGTCATAACGATGCACAGCATTATGCCGACATTTTTCCTGACATGGCCTCTTTTTGAAAAGTATGGAGCAGGCCATAAGTTGGTTGGTCTTAAAAGGCTTTTGACAATATTCGTGACGAGGCTCACTGGTATCTTTTCCTCAAAGGTGATAGTGCACACTGAGGTGGCAAGGAACACGCTAATAAGAGACTACGGTTTTGCGGCTGAAAAAGTTCAGGTTATGCCCCATGGAACTGACCTTCAAGTCTTCAAATTTAGTGGTAGAGATGCTAAAAGACAGCTGGGTTTGGACGGTGTCAATGTTCTTCTCTTCTTTGGATTTATTCATCCGAGGAAAGGCGTGGAAAACGCTTTGAGGGCGCTGCCAAAGATACTGAAGAAGTATCCAAACACCAAGTTTGTCGTTGCAGGAACCTGCCATGGATATGTTAGCTCGAAAGGAAGAGCGTATATGAACTACCTTGAACGGCTCTCAGAGAGCCTCCAGTTAAAGCCTTCCGTTCAATTCAACAAGAAGTTCATTCCCGATAATGATCTTCCACTATACTTTGCAGCTGCCGACATCTTTATACTGCCTTATACCGAGGAAGGAATTATCGGCGCTAGCGGTGCTTTGTCGATGGTTGCGAGCGTTGGAAAACCAGTTGTGGCTAGCAAGATATATCGATTCAGCGATGTGATCGACGGAGAGAACGGGCTTCTAGTTCCTTGTGGCAATGCGGACGCCTTGGCCGAAGCAGTAATAGGTCTTCTAGCTGATCCATCTCTTCGAAAAAAGATAGGTCAAAACTTGAGACGTTTTGCGAGAAGAAATTGCTGGAAGAATGTATCCAGAAGAACGTTAGCTTTATATCTTAAACTACTGAATAGCGCGGAGAGAACAACTGTCAAGAGTTAGATTAAACATGAAGAGAATCCTACGGCAGACCAGAATTTCCATAATTGGTTCAGGAGTGGAACGTGAGACAACAAGAATCGGTTTCCAGACGTATGGGAATGAAGTTATTTTTTGTGATATCGACCTAAGGAAACTTGTTCTTCTTGAAATCTGCATTGCGTAAATGTTACCTGAAGGTCAGAAGTTATGAAGCAAATCTTTCAAAATATGCTTGTTTTGATTCCATTGGCTCTAGGGATCGTAGTGGCCTTTAGGGTGGTTTCCCTTGGGGAGACCGGCCTGTTGGGATCCGACGGCGTCATCCACATGTACAAGACTGACTTGCTAGTCGAACAGATGAAGCAACAACCCATATTGCTCTGGGGATCGTGGGACTGGAATTGGTTTTCTGGATATCCGTTTCTGAAAGTGTACTCCCCGTTCTATTATTTCTTGGTGGCTCTCATCAGTCAAGCTACCAACGTTTCAGTTACGTTTTCTATGGAGTTGCTTTACCTCATTATTTATCCTCTATCAGCGGTAGCGGCTTATTTTCTCTCCTATGAACTTACAAAGGACAAGATTCTGTCAATTATAGGTGTATCAGTCTATTTTAGCTGTCCCGCGATCGTTGCGGAGATTACTTCTAACGGGTCTATACCCCGCTTACCCTTGTATCTGCTTATGCCTTTGTCGCTTTTTTTTATGGAAAAACTAACAGAGGATAATGGAAAAAGCGTTAATTTTTTTGTTGCAGCTGTATTGGCGTTTTCAGCTCTTATATATACTCACTTTGGGTATGCTCTCATATTGACCCCTAGCATGGCTCTGATTATGCTCATAAAATGGATCTTTGTCAAACGTTTTGATGCGAAGGCTTTTCTGCTGATCCCTTTGAGTATACTTATATCGTCTGCTTCAACATTGCCTTTGATCCATTATATTTCAACTGAGGGAGAGGCTTGGCCTGCTTCTGCGCCTGTAATACCGTTTTCAAGTCCGATCGAAATCCTCCATTTCTTCACCGGAAAAGGAATAGGTCTAATAACATTTCTTACGATGATTGTTTCGTTTTTACTTCTATATAAGTCTACGCTTCATCACAGGAAAGTCGTGCTCTCAACATGGAAAAATAACAGATACGTACCCTACGTCATTACTGCCGCCGTCGCGTTATGTTTGTATTTCTCAATTTACGGCCTGTATAAACTCTCTCCGGCGCTTAACCTAGTTTCTGGTAAATATGCAGTTTTCGCCATGTTCTTTATTTCTCCAGTTGTGGGTTGTTATGTGGCGACCGAAATCCGAAAAATGGTAGCTTCCGAGGCGTCGTTTTTTCGATACAAAAGAAAGGGGTGGATATATACCTTTTTTATGTCGAGACCCATTTGGGCATCAGTGCTGATCACTCTTGCATTCATTACTGCAACATTTTCCCACTATTGGTTTCAGCCTAGCCCCTCTCGATGGTCAGGAGCGTACAGAGCTATAAGTGAGTCGATTGAAGCGTCGGGGAATTCATCTGCGCAAGGCTGGTTTAGGGTGGAAAACATACCTAGGCATCCTTCTCAAATTGTCATGCAAATGCGAATGGGAATTCCAATGGTTACTGGCTGGTTTGGTCATGGTGGTGCAAAGAACAACAAAGATTTCCTGCGCCTTGCAAACTGGGACATAGGTCATCAGGATCGAGAACTGGAAGAGAAACTGTTCCACGATCCCAACTATGATCCGGACCCTTCTATTCGTGCTTGGAGAATCTTCAACGTCAAATATCTCTTATTCGATGAAGCAGATCCTGTTTCGTCTGCGTTCTCAAGAGAGACAACCTCTAGAATCGTCAGCAGCTTTAACAAGTCCCGTCTCGTGGAACTTTTTTACAAAAACGGTTCGATAGTCGTTTTTGGTATCGAAGATGCATATCCTGTGATGGCTTCGACGAACGCCTTTGTGATGGCCCAAGAGAACGCTGTCTCTTATTATGAAGTTGTTTCCAACGAGTCCTTCACGCCATCCGTTGGTGTGTTCCTATCAAATAGCAACGACCTTGAAGGGTTGTCGATCGAATGGTGGAATAGAAACTTCGAGAACGACGGCTATGTAAATGTGACTGTTCATGAAATTGAAGCAAAGGGCATGAGTGTTGAGTTTTCCTTGACCGTTGATCGTGATTGCTTCATTTCGATACCAATTTCTTACTCCTCTTTTTTGAAAGTTGAAATAGATGATAGTGAAGTGAAGATGTTTAAAGCTCTACCCGATTTCATCGGCGTTCAAGTGGCAAATGGTATGAATCGAATAAAGGTATCGCGCGTAGTTACTCCTCTCGAAGTTTGGTCTTTATTGGTTTCCATTTTTTCACTTGTAGGCCTGATTGCGCTGTTGCCCCTTTTACATTTAAGAAGAGAATGACAATGTCAAGGTCACAGAGAGTTTGGGAAAAAGCATACGTCTCACCGATTTTGAGTTTCTGGCTAATGTATGTAGGTATGAAAAAATGAAAGTGTCGGTTATAATACCCACAAAAAATAGACGGCGTTATCTAGAGGATTGCCTCAAGTCACTGGTTCAGGGAAATACTCGCCCCGATGAAATCATTATCGTCGACAACTATTCGAGCGATGGTACTGAAAAAGTCGTCCAGCTTTATCCTGTAAAGTTGCTTAGAAACAAGGGATCTCTGACAAGATCAAGAAACCTGGGACTTAGAGCTTCAATTGGAGATATTATAGTGTACTTAGATGATGACGTAATTGTCGACAAAAATTGGTTAAAGCATCTGCTGTCCGCATATTCTTCTTCCAAAGTTGGTGGGGTGGGTGGAAGAATTCTGCCGTTTGGTAAAGATAAGACCCACTTTATGCCTGCTTGTGGCGACGTGGTTGGAAAAGTCAGAAACGATGGGGTAGTGATTGCAAATTTTGACGTTCCCTTAAAAAAGCCTATCGAAGTTGATTGCTTCCAAGGTTGCAACATGTCTTTTCGACGAGAAGCCTTATTTGACGTGGGAGGATTCGACGAAACTTATCAAGGCATTTTCAGACATGATAGTGATATATGTGTAGCAGTAAAGAAGCTTGGATACAAATTGATTTACGAACCAAAGGCTGCCGTGTGGCACAGGGAGGCAGGTAAGGAGCGCCCAATCTATCGCAGTAATTATTGGGTTTACTGGTATACACGAAATAGCACTTATTTCTACTTCAAAAACGTGTTTCCAGAAAACAAACGCACTCTTCCCTTGTTCTTTCTGAGGCTATTCTTCCCGCCGAGAGACTACGTTAGCAAGTCAGGCGTGAAGGTACGCCTAACTCTGTCCATCTTGTTTACTGCCATCCGAGGAACGGTTGGCGGGATATTGATATCTAAGCAGGCTAGGAAAAAGACTTTCCTTTTTATTAATGTTGAGAGACGAAACAACCAAAAGAGGGATTCCGCAGACATTAAACACATATTCGAGCGAGAATATTTTTCGGGCAGGCTTGGTTCTTACAAGCGCGGCTACTCGCGTCTAGCGCATTGGCACAAGTATTTAGCTTTCATTATGAACGTGCGGTTCTTTCTAAAGGGGAAAAAAGTGCTAGATGTAGGATGTGCTACTGGATCATTGGTGTATTTCATGCAAAGAATGGGGGCTAACGCACTCGGAATCGACATTAGCAGGTGGGCGATGAAAAATTCTGTCAGTAAAGATTTAATCAGAGGAGATGCGGAATATCTACCTTTCAAGAACGCCTCATTTAATGTTATTATTGCTCGTGAACTGATTGAACATCTTCCTGACCCCCTCAAATTCTTTGAAAGAACCAAGAAAGTTCTCACTGAAAATGGTTCTCTTCTGATTAGCACCCCAGATGGAAGAAGAGAAAAAGATGTTGATCCTACGCATATTAACGTCAGAGCACACAATGAATGGATGAACTTACTCAGAAATAACGGATTCTCAGTCGACAAGAAACGTCTTCTTCCGATGTCTAAGATTCTTAAGATCTTGAGTAAGATTTTGCCAAGCTTATCTTTTTGGCCATTCTATCGTCCTTGGATAGTAGGTCACATCCTCCAAAAGGAACACAGTTCCGACCTCTAATTCTTCTCGATGGATCCATATGACACTGCATTTATCAAAACATGTGAAGATTTATTTTCCTACAACACAAACTAGAGAGAAGGTGACGATGATGAAGCTGAAAAAGGTGGCTGTTTTGGGTGCTGGGCTCATGGGCCACGGGATTGCTCAGGTTGGGGCTCAGGTGGCGAAATATGACGTTAGTTTAAGAGATGTTGAGCAGGAGTTTCTGGACAAGGGGATGAAGATGATACAGGGCAGTTTGCAGAAGTTTGTGGACAAGGGGAAAGTATCAGGAGAGGAGATGAGCGAAACCCTAGATAGAATCCATCCAATAGTGGATTTAAGAGAAGCGGTGGCAGACGCTGACCTCATAATTGAGGCGGTTCCTGAGAACGTTGAGGTCAAAAAGAGAGTGTTTTTGGAAACTGAAAAATACGCTAAGGAAGACGCTATAATAGCTTCGAACACTTCTTCCATTAGCGTTACTTTACTTGCATCGGCAATGCGTAGGCCCGAAAGGTTCTGCGGTATGCACTTCTTCAATCCCCCACAACTGATGAAGTTAGTTGAGGTTATCAGAGCGCCCAAAACATCTGACGAAACCGTTAGCGCAGTGATTGAAGCGGCTAAAAAAATGGGGAAAGAACCGGTTGTCGTAAAGAAGGACTCCCCAGGTTTTATCGTGAACAGAATTCTGATTCCAGCGTTAAATGAAGCTCTCTACCTTGTTTGGGAGGGAGTTGCAGATCAAGATGAAATCGACAAGGCCATAAGGCTCGGTCTTAACTGGCCTATGGGCCCACTTACATTGTTAGACCATGTTGGCTTAGACACAACACTAGCCATCCTACGAGCTTTTCAAAAAGAAATGGAAGATACAAAATACAAACCTTGCCCGTTGCTCAAGCAAATGGTTGAGGCCGGTCTTTTGGGCAGAAAAACTGGAAAGGGCTTCTACGATTGGAAAAAGAGATAGACCGTTGGTGAGGATCAATGGAATTCGAGAATACTCTTTATGAAAAAAGCAAGAGAACAGCAACTATCACGGTTAATCGCCCAGAAGTGCTCAACGCTCTAAACGAGAAAACAATACTAGAAATCTTGTCAAGACTTCAGGATGCAAAAAAGGACAAAACTATCAGGGTAGTAGTTATCACAGGCGCTGGAGACCGCGCCTTTTCCGCGGGCGCTGACATCAAAATGATAAAGAACATGAATTCCTCAATGGCGAGGAATGTCTCCAGACTTGGACATAAACTATGTGACAGAATAGAAGAACTTGAAAAACCTGTGATAGCTACGATAAACGGCTACGCTCTAGGAGGAGGGTTGGAGTTAGCCATGGCCTGTGACATTAGAGTAGCCTCAGAAAACGCGAGGTTGGGACAGACGGAGATAAACTTAGGGTTGATTCCGGGATGGGGAGGCACCCAACGTCTCCCAAGATTCGTGGGAAAGGCGGTGGCAAAAGAAATGATATTCACGGGCAAGATAATCGACGCCAAGACTGCTGAGCGGCTGGGTCTATTGAACGCTGTTGTGCCGCCTGACCAGTTGACGTCTGTTGTTAGAGAACTCGCGAAAGAGATTGCTGACAAGCCTCCCACGTCAATTAAGTTGGCTAAAAGATTGATTAACAGTAGCTTGGAAACCAGTTTAAAGGTTGGCGAAACCCGCGAAGCCAAGGCTTTTAGCATCGCCGCTTCCACAGAAGACTTCAAAGAAGGAGTCTCCGCCTTTCTTGAAAAGCGGAAACCAAAATTTGAAGGAAGATAGCTAGGATTATCGTACACTGTTAGGATTTATTCGCACGCGTGAGCTGGAAATAGTGAGGGTAGTAGCGAATCTAAAAGACTTGGTCCTCTTTTATCCACTTCGGAAACCATTTATAATATTCCAGTGGCTTCGTTTGTTTCAGTCCCTTGTAAGTCGCTTTGGCCAGCGCTATTTTACCGCGCTTACCTCTATACAGAAAAGCCAGTTCTTTCGCCTCCAGCGATGTTAGCAGTTTGTCCAGCTTCTCGTCGCTTATGCCTACTAGCCTCTCTTTCATGTCTTCTCGGCTAATATAGAGGTCAGGGTTAACTCGATAGTCTTCGGCAAGCATGTCCAGTATTGATTTCTCACTGATTTCGGTGGTGGTCAGTGGTTTGGCGGTGGAGATGGGAACCCCCAGCTTCTCGTGTATGCGTCGATGTGGCATCCTTAACTCCTCAGCCATGGTTCTCAGTCCCCGTCTGTAGATAACCGTCCTCATGACCTCGCTGGTTCCAGCCGCCATTTCATTTACCTTCGCGTCTCTTAGAAAAGATTCAACCGGATAGAACCGCGTCCATCCGTCTCCACCC
>Ga0209636_10004841_pt1 | contig 13747 bp, 10 predicted proteins | sample DeeMarSWOR152_54_FD_187464 | JGI IMG/M metagenome (GOLD analysis project Ga0209636, IMG submission 187464) | Marine sediment microbial communities from White Oak River estuary, North Carolina - WOR-1-52-54 (SPAdes) (version 2) | ecosystem: Environmental > Aquatic > Marine > Intertidal zone >...
GAGAAGGCCCAGGAGGTCTTAAGGAGTGATCCCACGCTCTCCGTATCTACCCAGATGCCCATTGTTAGAGAAGAATTAAAGGCCGACCTTTACGGTGCTGCTGCCGCTCCGGGTGTCGTAGAAGGCCTGGCCAGGGTCATCATGGGTGCGGATCAGCTGTCCGAGCTTAAGGAGGGAGAAATCCTGGTTGCCCCGGGCACCTCCGCGGCATGGACAGTGGCCTTTAGCTTCATTAAGGGGCTTGTAACCGATGGTGGGGGCGCGCTATCCCACCCCGTCATCATGGCACGGGAATTCGGCATTCCCGGTGTGGCCGGTTGCCTAGAAGCGACCCAGAAGATCAAGACAGGTCAGAGGATAAAGGTTGATGGCAATTTAGGCGTGGTCTACATTCTGGATTAGTGAATCGCCTTACCATGACGCGCGGAACTTCGGCCACGTACATGGAACATGCCCTTTATCATAAAAAAAGCCACCCCGGTGAACCGGGGTGGCTTTGGCATTTATAGCAAATTCGGTCCAGCACCTCCTTCCATTCCTTAAAATGATCGCATCCACTCCTGCCTGAGCCCGATTTCCCCCCTCAGGGCGGCGTCGATTATATCCAGGAGCTCCTGCTTGCCCTCTGGGAGCCACGCCCTGATGGGCAGATAGTTGGATGCATGATTCGAGGAAAAGAGACAATGGCTCAGGTTGGTGTGGACGATCATCTCCTTCATCTCCATAAGCAGACCCCGCTCATCCGGCATATGGAAATCACCCCTCTCATATTCTTCCCAAAGGGGCGTGCCGGGAATCAGCATCACGGTCAGGGCGCTGGCAAAGTCGGGATCAATGGCGCTGACGAGTTCTCCGGTGGCCCTGGCATGGTCCAGGGACTTTTCCTTCCCCCCGATTCCCAGAAGGAGAGTGATCGTAAGCTGAATACCCGCATCCTTCACCCTTTTGCCCATCTCGAGGCATTGCTTCGCGCTCGTACCCTTACTGATCTTTTTCCGGATCTCATCATCCCCGGTCTCGACACCGAGGTAAAGCATGCCCAGTCCGTTTTCCCGCAATTCGGTCAATTCTTGAAGGGATTTCTTGCTGATGCTTTTTGTATTGGCATAGGCCCCGACCCGTTTAACCCAGGGGAGATGTTCCTTGATTCTCTCAAGGATCCACAGCAACCTCTTTTGGGGAATAATCAGTGCATCCCCATCCATGAGGAAAACCTGGTCCTGTCCTTTCATATACTTCGAGGCAAACAGGATATCGCTCAGGATAATGTCATTGTCCTTTATCCCAAAACGCTTATCCTTATAGGTCCCGCAAAAGGTGCATTTGTTATGGGAACATCCCAGCGTTACCTGAAGCAGGATACTGTATGCCTCAGGAGGGGGTCGAATACAGTCCCCTTCATAATGCATCCCCTCGCTTTCCCTTGTGCTGTCCATTGATTTTCCTTCTCCTGTTTCCCGTATCAAACCTGATCGAGAGATCAGCTCTTAAAAAAATATATCCTCATTACTTCCCTCATACTCCTTCCCACAAAATCACATTCCTATCAACTAGAGTTTCCTTAATTTTTTGAGAACATCGTTGTCCCGGAGCGTAAATTGCTGGAGAGGTGGGGTACCCATCGAGGGTGAGCAGAGCTTGTCCTGAGCGGAGCCGAAGGAAAGGGGAAAGCCGGCCCTTTAGAGGCCGGAAGGGGTAAATATTCCCCGCCTGCGAACCCCGAAAGGGTCACCTCGGAAGCGCTGAAGTGAAGGGACAATGGTGTTCGATTATGAAAATGAGAATGGTCAAAATCGCTTTTCAGAAAGCGAAAGATGACTTGAGCAATAGCCCCTTTACAATTGATCATCCCCATAAAAATAAAAACATCAAGGCAATGGTCTTGCGATTTCCCTGATGTTTATCGTCCCTTGTATTCCGGCTTTCTTTCTTCTTTTAATGCTCGAAGTCCTTCCTGATAATCCTCGCTTTGAAGCATTTCCTCGAAGAATGCCAGTTCCAGGCGTAATCCATCTTCCAGGGCCATGTTCCTCCCCCGAATCATGGCCTCCTTGGCTCTCCGTACTCCAAGGGGGGCGTTTTCACAGATCTTTGCTGCCCACTCCTTGGCTGTTGGCAAAAGTTGAGCTAAAGGGACTACTTTATTGATTAGCCCAAACCGGTAGGCTTCTTCGGCGCTCATAGGGATGCCCAAGAAGATCATCTCCGCTGCTTTGGCCGGAGGAACCATCCGCGGCAGTCTCTGCGTCCCACCCCAGCCCGGTATCAAACCCCGCCCTACCTCGGGCATTTGTAAAAATGCGTTCTCGGAAGCAATCCGAATATCACAGGCCAGTGCGATCTCAAGCCCGCCGCCCCTTGCTGGACCGTTGATGGCAGCGATAAGGGGCTTCCAAATATCGAGCCCTCGCGTAATCATCGGGGGCACCTGAAACGACTTATCAGCCCATGGTAGCAACAGCTTGTCATGGTCGGCACCGGTGGAAAAGACCTCACCAGCGCCAGTGATAATAGCGACCCACGCCTCTGGATCGTCTCGAAAGTCCATTAACGCACTGCTGAAGGCTTGGAAGGTTTCAGCATCAATGCGATTCAGCGTCTCGCCGAGATCGAGTGTAATTATTACAATTCTCCCCTCTTTTTCATAGAGGACAGCCATAATGATTTCCTCTCTGTTTCTCGTTCTTATTCAATGATGACCTCGTTACAAGTCAGAAATGGGACGGCAAAGTAAAAAGTTCCAAATGCAAGGCTTGCGAATCTTGAGGAGTGAGGCGTACTTACCAGTACGCCGCAATGACGAAAGATGAAGCATAACGCAGCCCTTCGGCTTTGCTCAGGGCCATGAGTCCTTCGGCTATACTCAGGACCGTGAGCCTGTCGAACGGCCTGTCGAATGGCAGTTGGACTTTTTACAAAGCCGTCATTAATAATTATAGTAAGGGATACCGTCCGGGTCAAGGAAGTCATGAATCGCATGTAAATTGTGATGAGCCTTTGACATGGGGGGCTGTATTAGGTATGGGTGCTACTGGAGGTATTACAGTACGGTATGGCCAGAGATCTCACTTTTTGTAGACGGAAGAGCATGATATTGCGATAGTACCCATAAACGCACACCATCTGTTTGTCACTGTTGGGAACATGGGAACACACGGAAGCAATTCACTACAAGGCATTATAAAACTGGTGATTTTGAAGCGGTTATGAAAAATGCTGCCCACCTCATTTTACAGTTGACAATTTGTAAACGATGCATGATACTCCATGACACCTAGAGAATGAGTGAAAAGACTGAAAGTGATTATAAATATATATAACTACTTGTTATTCAATCAAAATATCACATAATGACCTAAACCTCCATCAAGCCTTAGTGTATCACCTGGCAGGATGGGGAAGACAAAAAGATTCTCAATATATTATCTGGAAGCAGAGTCAACTCCATTTACTCTATTAAGCTACTGATATTCAATAGGGCAACCCTTCCAGCATTTGGAGATGAGGAAAAAAGAAAAGATGCAGAAGGTCTACGCAAAACACCTCTATCGAGAGGTTCTCTGCCGGCCTTATTCCTATTCCCTACTCAGCATTCCCTTAGCAGAACATAACGTTTTCATAACTCTTCAGATCACCAATAAGGGTCATTGCAGTTGTCAGGAGCCATAGCTCGCATGTGATTTCGGGGAGGCAAAACCCGTTTCACGAGAAAGGAGGTGATGGATATATTTTTCACGGAGGGGATTATTGAGGACAAGAAGGGAGGTGGTTTACACATTTCTCCAGCAAAGGATATTGGTAATAACCACTGTCTTTTTTGAGCGGTTGATCTTCTTGGATGTCTAAAAACGGATGGAAGAGTACAATAATCAATTAAAAAAGGAGGGAAAACATGAACGGTACGGCAAAATATGGAAAATGCGCAGTTTACATAATGATATTCGCCTTGCTCATAGCGTTTCCTTTGACTGCTCACTCGAAGGATACAATCCGCATCGGCAACCCAATTGCTTTGTCAGGTGTAAATGTCGCGGGGGCAATGATGTCGCAGATACGGGCCTATGATTTGTGGGTTGAAGAGGTCAATGCCGAAGGCGGTATATACGTAAAGGAGTATGGCAAAAAGTTACCCGTAGAGATAATCAGATATGACGATAAGAGCGATGTAGGAACCACGGTAAAACTGACCGAGAAATTGCTCTTGGAAGACAAGGTTGACTTCATACTCCCCCCCTGGGGCACTGCCTCACACTTCGCCATAGCCCCGTTAGTTACCAAGTATAAGTCCCCGGTGATAGGGATTACCGCTTCTTCCATAAAGCTCAAGGAATTGGCGCCCAAAACCCCTTACTTGTTCATATTGTTGAACCAGCCCGATGTACAGGGGCAAGCCCTTGTAGATATTTGTGTAGAGCTAGGTGTTAAGTCGGCAGCGGTGATCCATCATACGGACCTCCACGGCATAGAATGTGCCGGCGCCGTGCTGCCCCAACTCGCAGTATCTGGGATCGATGTAGCCCTTTACAAGAGCTTTCCATTCATGGCCAAAGACTTGTCTCCTCTCCTGAAAAAGGTCAAGGCCGCCAATGTCGATGCCCTTATCGGCTTCTCTTACCCCCCCGAAACCTTCCTGATGACCGGACAGATGATAGCGATTGGCTTAAACCCCAAGCTCTTCTACACAACTGTAGGCGTAGCTTATCCCTCCTATAGGGATGAATTTGGCGCAAAGACAGTGGAGGGTATTATGGGTGCTGGATGCTGGAACCCGAAACTGCCTTATCCCGGAGTAAAGGAATGGTACGATAGGTATGTTAAACGATGGGGTATAGAACCTGACCGCTGGGGGACCGCAGGAGGTTACGCCACAGTTCAAATTATGCAGAAGGCCATTGAGATTGCGGGAACCCTTGATCCGATAAAGGTGAGGGATGTAATAGCCAGCGAGAAATTTGATACCGCTCTAGGCCCGACGAAATTTGAAAACCAGTTTAACATAAGCTATCCAGGCCATGTTGGCCAGTGGCGAGACGGGGAGTTCCTCGTTGCAGATAAAGCGACTCGGCAGGCAGAACCTCTCTACCCCAAACCTGCATGGCCCGAGAAGTAGGGATTTTAATATCAGGATGACGCTTTAATAAAGAATTCCCCTTCTAAGGATGTTTTGCCATTCATCCGAGCAGGCTGCCCGGAGAGATCTCCTGACGAGGGAGATTAATTAAGCTTTGAACATTGTTTCTCTCCGGCCAGCCTGCAAAGTCTTTGTTGCTGAAGTGAAAAAGGCACCATTATGTTTATAACCTTCCTCGATGTAGTCATTGGCGGCTTAATCATGGGTGGCATCTACGCCCTGATCGCCGTGGGTCTCAGCCTGCAGTACGGTGTCGGTCGAGTACTGAATGTCTCACATGGTGAGTTTATTATGCTCGGGGCCTTTGCCACTTGGTCACTGTATACCGTCTTTGGCATTAGCCCTTTAGTCTCTCTCATCATTTGCGGTCCTGGTCTGTTCCTCATAGGTTTTCTGATCCACCGGACTCTCTTTCAATACCTGAGAGGCACATCAGAATCTATAGGCGCCTTTGCCGATAGCTCTCTCCTCGCTTCTTTTGGTCTCCTCTTCATCATTCAGAATCTGGCATTATTAATATGGAAGGCTGACATAAGGGGATTGTCTTATTTAAACGTCCCGGTTAGTATCCTTGGAGCCATATTTGAGGCAAATCGTTTGATAGCCCTTTTGTTTGCCGTCGGAATAAGCCTGGCCTTCTATATCTTTCTCACGCGCACGCGCTTGGGAAAGGCGATTCGGGCAGCCGCTGAAGACCCGGCGACCGCCCAGGTGATGGGGGTAAACATTCGTCGGGTGTTAGCGATCTGTTTTGGCCTTGGCGCGCTGATGGCTGGTTTTGCCGGCCCGCTTATCAGCATGATTTACGAGATGCAACCAACGATGGGCCTCGAGTATACCATCATCGCCATCATCGTGGTTGTCCTTGGCGGATTAGGGAGTATTACCGGTAGTTTAATTGGTGGTTTTATCCTGGGCCTTATTGGCAGCGTAGTGACCAATTTCGATCCAGGCCTATCCCTTGTCGCCTACTATGTGATCTTCATACTCCTGCTCCTGGTAAGGCCAACAGGACTTCTCGGAAAATCGTGAAATGGATAGTACGAGAGTCATATATAAAAGACCTTTTTCCCTTGGGATACTTTTCTTAATCTTAATCCTCTTGGCAACGATGCCCTTCTATGTCCAGCCTTATCTTGTCATATTGCTAAGCAGCATCTTTATGTATGTAATCATTACCCTAAGCTGGACTATCTTCTCCGGACCCACCCGATATATCTCGCTGGCGTCGGCTGCATTCTTCGGGGTCGGCGTATATACTTCAGCTATACTGGGGCAAGCATTACCCCTGCCCGTTGTTATTGTCATTGGTGGTCTCGTCAGTTTTATCCTTGCCCTCTTCATTGGCCTTCTCACCCTGAGGCTAAGAGGCATGTATTTCATCATATTCACCTTCGGGATCAGCGAACTCATCAGGCATTTTCTCCTGTGGTGGGAGGCTAACTTTACGGGCACGGTTGGCAGGTGGGTTGTCATCGTGGACAACACGACGGTTTACTACGTCATGCTGGTCATCTTTATCATGGCACTTCTTACCGCCTATCTCATTAGACGCTCCAGATTTGGGTTAGCCCTGCGGAGCATCGGGGAATATGAGGAGGCCGCAACTCATATAGGCATAAATGCAACTGTGGTGAAAACTACTGCCTTTGCCATCAGCGCCTTCTTCATGGGACTCGCCGGAGCAATCATGGCGACACGATGGACCTATATTGACCCCAGAATAGCCTTTGATCCGCTCTTTTCTTTTATGCCGGTCCTGATGGCCATCTTCGGCGGTACGGGGCAATTGTATGGCCCTATCTTCGGCGCCGCCATTTTTGCCTACCTTGAAGAAATACTGATAACAAAGTTCCCCTACTACTATATGCTCCTTTTCGGCACCATCTTGATAATCGTTATCATGTTCCTGCCTCATGGCCTGGTAGGCTTGGTACAAAAGTGGCGGAAAGGGGGTTCGAGGCGATAGAATGCGAATACTTGAAGGAAAAAAGGTCACGAAACACTTCGGAGGGCTGGCCGCTTTGCATTATGTCGACTTCGACATCAAGCAAGGCGAAGTTGTAGGACTGATTGGCCCAAACGGGGCTGGGAAAACAACCCTTTTTAATTTAATATCCGGTTCTCTCCCGACTACAGCAGGAGAAATACGATATAAAGGTAAAAAGATTACCGGGCTGAAACCGCATCAAATCTGCAAGATGGGAGTGGCCAGGACGTTTCAATCAGCTCAACTCTTCGCCGGATTGACCGTTTTTGAGAATGCGCTTGCAGCATCGTTATTCGGGAAGAAAAGGTCAATATCTGTACCCGATGCCGAGAGGGAGGCGATGGAATTACTTGAGTTTGTCGAGTTGTCACCGGTAAGCACGATGCTGGCGAAAGATCTGCCTGTCGCCAACCAGAAGCGCCTTGAGGTGGCCAGAGCGTTAGCCACTAAGCCAGAGCTCCTGTTGTTTGACGAGGTAATGGCGGGGTTAAACCCCACTGAGGTAGCCCAGGTGATGGAGCTGATAATAAAGATCCGAAATACGGGGGTAACCCTTTTCTTGATCGAACATGTCATGAAGGCAATTATGAGCATATGTGACAGGATTATCGTGCTCCATCATGGTGAGAAGATTGAAGAAGGAACACCACAGGAGATCGCCGCCAGCCAGAAAGTGGTTGAAGTATATCTGGGGGAGTAGGCCCATGACGGAAGTGAAGCTCTCCGCCCCCAGGGCGGGGCTTCCGGGGCACTTGCCGGTCGATAAAATAGATGCTTTCAATTGTCAGGGGAGATGGAGGGAATACATTCGAATCCCTCCGCTGTTCGAATATCCCTTCACCTTTTAAAACGGGCCCTCATGGATTTCACCACATTGCAGGCCTCATAGAAAATCTTGACAATGCTTCATCCATAGACACCATATTCCTTGATGGTATCTACCATTGCCTTCACATTCTCGGGTTTTGCCTCATCTGGAATGCCGGTAGCCCCATCTAGGATAAAACCGCCACCCTTCCCCACGATATCAATCAGTTCTTTACAGTAAGCCCCCACATCCTCGCGACTCCCGACGCAGAGCAGAGTGCTCGGCACATTTCCCCGAATACATACGGTGTCTCCCAATATTTCCTTGGCTTTGAAGATATCCGTACGCTCAAACCAGTAGATTGCCTTTCCCTGAGGGATATTCCTTATCGTCTCCAGGCGAGACGTGCAATCCCCTTCCCAGAGTACCATGGGGATAAACCCTTCCCCAATCAGGCTCAGGATCACTTTTTTTAGAGGGGGCCAAAAGAAGGTTTTGAACTGATCCAGGGACATGAAGCCATCCAGGCCTTTGTGCATGGGCATGAAAATGAAGGGAATCCCGGCCATCTGGGCCGGTGCAATGGCACCCTGGAGGATAAAGGGAATCACCTTTTCCATGGATTCGAGGAGCTTATCCGGTACTCTATACATATCGAGCATGATACCCCGGGTCCCCCTGAGAAAATCGCCGATGTAATCGAAGGGGGCATATGCCACACCGCCGATCTGAGAGGGAAAGCCCAACGTTGTCATCTCATCCGCAAAGGCCTTCGCTCTCGCCAGCATCTCCCGGGCCTCGGTACCCGCCCTCACAAGGACATCGAGGGCCCCTGAAACCTCGGGACTCGCGAAGGCCGCCGTGCTGGTCAGGAATCGGGTATAATAGATAGAAGGCAACGGGGGAAGCTGTTGAAGCGGTTCTAGGCCCCCATAGACCCGTGGAAGAAACTGCCTCAACATGAAGCCGGTGGGATCAAAGAGGAGTTCGTCATATTCCGCTGCCGTGGCATACTCCCTTTCCACAAACTGGTATGGCTGATGGGAACTGAGACCACCGCCGGGCCATATGAGGTACTTGCAATCCAGGGTTTCCAGGATGGGCCCCAGTGCCACAAGGGCAAAGGGATTATTGTACATGTCCGGCTCAAAATCCAGGATGGTCTTTTTGGCGGCCTTCGCGAGCTTATTGTAGTCATACATGGCCTCCTCACACGTGATCCCCCCGTAGTTGGCGTGGAAAAAGGTTAAGAAGGGCATAAAAGGGACCCGATCAGGGACCTTTAATTGAACGGCATCCAGGACCCTCTTAGTCCTCTCTTCATACAGCGCATCAGGTGTCTTAGCCATCTTCCCCTCGCTCCTTTCGTTCGTTATTATCGGTACATTCGCCGTCAGATTGCCGAGAAACTACTCTCATGATTCAATCCATTCACCATCTCACCTGTCTCAAATCTGGAAGATCGCAATGTGCTATTCCATATGGGGATATCCAATTGATATACCGAGAACGAGTCACTTTGTTTCGGGATACGCACGTCATCTTTTCGCAGTATATCATGGGCGGCAATATCATTGAAGATGGTATTGCCGGCAATATATTCCTCTGCCGATCCATGGGGAGCAGATATGCAAAAAGGTAATAATCGATTGTTGATTATTCACATTTTTCACCTCCGTAGCATCCCCCTCCACCCTCCTTGAATTTCCCGTATTTCTCGATTTGACGATGAGATGAGATGAAATTTCCGGTCTAAGAATAGGAAAATGTTGGCCTTTTCAGGATGAATTTCCTGGTAAGTGGCGAGCTGATCGAGAAAAAAAGAATAAATACCGATTAAAAAATCGGAAGCTGGAATGATATTTGCTAATTAAAACGTTAAAATTCGATATATCCCCGATGACCATGGATTATGGTGCACACAATCTACGGAAAGGAGTAGAAAATGTTTAAGTTTTTACCGGCTTCAAAGTTAATGAACAAATTGTTTTTCGCTTTCCTGCTCGTTGCACTCGTGCCGCTGGTGAGCATGGGTGTGTTCAACTATAGTAGGAGCAAAGCGGCCCTCAAAAGAGAAATTCTGTCTGGGTTAGAAGTTGTAGCGTATGGTGCTATTGATAAAATTGGCCAGGCTATGCATAGATCCTATATTGATGTACAGGAATGGGCTGAACTCGATGTTTTATATGCGGCGCTCGTTTATGATTGGGGTGTAAGGACCGATGCGCTTTTCAGTCATTTAACGAAAAAAAACCGACTTTATAAAGCGATAGTCCTCTTTGATAAGGAAGGCAAATTGTTTTCCACCAGCGATTCTTCATTCAGGGATAAACCAGAAAGTGCACAGCGGGCGGAGTTTGACCGGGAATACCTCGAGGGGACCAAGGAAGGCGGTCCGGTCTCTGTCCGTGATTTCAGATATTCTGACCTAGTGGATGATTATACCGTTAGTTTTAGTTCGTTGGTTAAAGATTTGGAAGCAAAACCTATCGGAATCGTAACCTTATTCATAGATTGGGCAATGATTCAAGAATTCGCTACCGGTGAGCAAATCAGAGGTGATGGGGGCAGGATTGGTATGTTGTTGGACTCCGATGGAAAGACCATCATTGCTCATCACAATCCTTCTTTTATCGGCACACCGCTCAAGGACCTATTGCCGATAACCCCTTCTGACCTCACGCTTATGGGTAAAAGAGAGGGATCGGGTGAAATTGATAGAGAGAATGTAAGAAAATCCGTGGCTTTTCGCAGGACTCACGAATTCCAGGGGATTAAGCCCTTTGACTGGATATCCCTTGTCTTTGTGGATTCGGGGAGACTGCTTACCCCTATCAATGTATTGAAGTATAACATCCTCATCTTCGTCTTCATCGTCATTGGATCAGTCCTGGTCATTATCTATTTCGTCGCCAGGGGGATAGTTAAACCCGTAGGAAAGCTTACCGCTGCTGCTACTATTGCAACAGAAGCGGGGGATCTTGGACAACAGGTGGAAGTCAAGACCAAGGATGAAATTGGACAATTGTCCAAGTCCTTTCAGGAGATGATGTATTGGATGAAGGAGATGGCGGGGATTGCTACGAGTATTGCTGAGGGGAATTTGGACCAGAAGGTGGGGATGAAGTCGGATAAGGATACCTTTGGCAAGGCTTTTCAGTCTATGATTATGAGCCTAAAAAATGCGCAGGAGGAGCTGCGCGAATCTGAGGAAAGGTTTAGAACGCTCGTTACCAATGCCCCCTTTGGGATGAACATCATAGCTGAGGATGGCACGTATGAGTATATTAATCCCAAGTTCGTCGAGATCTTTGGATATACCCTGGAAGATGTTCCCACGGGCAAACAGTTTTTCGAGAGGGCATACCCGGACCCAGAGCTTCGGAAGAGGGTTATCGGAATCTGGAAAGGGGATGTCAAAAAGCTAGAGGAGGGAGAAACCCATCCTCATGAATTCACCGTGACATGTAAAGACGGTTCACAGAAGGAGATACTGTTCACGCCTACTGCCTTAAAAGGTAGTAGATACTTAGTGACCTACCAGGATATATCCGAACGCAAGCGGGCGGAGGAGGCGCTGAGGCAAAGTGAGGAGCGCTATCGCGCTCTGGTGGAAAACGTTAACCTTGGCATCAACCTCATCGATTCAGACCACAATATCATGATGGTAAGCTCTGGACAAACCAAACACTTTAACAAACCCCGTAATGAGACGATTGGAAAAAAGTGTTACCGGGAATTCGAAAAACGGGATGCCGTTTGCCCACACTGTCCTGGCGTTCAGACAATGGCTACTGGTAAACCTACAGAGGCCGAGGCTGAAGCTACAAGAGATGATGGGAGCCATTTTAATGTGAGGATTCAAACCTTTCCCATCTTTGGGAATGATGGTACCGTCACCGCCTTCATAGAAGTGGTAGAAGATATCACCGAGCGCAAGCGGTCGGAGGAATTATTGAAAAATATGGTTAAACAGATCCGCGATGCAGGTCTTCAAATTACCTCATCTGCGGCACAGATTAGCTCTTCGGCTGAACAACAAGCCTCGGGCGCTGCTGAACAGTCTTCTGCGGTTAGCGAGGCCTCAACCACCATCGAAGAACTTGGTACTACTGCAACTCGTATTGCTGAGAATGCTGAAAATGTAGCAAAGATGGCAGAGAACACCTTGGCGGGGATGAAGGAAATTAATACAAAGGTTGGTAATACTGCGAAAAAGATTCTCTCTTTGGGTGAGAAATCTCAATCCATAGGAAATATCACCAAACTCATCGATGATATTGCTGAACAGACAAACCTCTTGGCCTTAAACGCAGCTATTGAAGCTGCCCGTGCGGGAGAGGCAGGAAGGGGTTTTGCGGTTGTTGCACAAGAGGTGAGGAAACTTGCCGAGCGCTCCTCCGAATCCACTGAGGAGATCCGTCAGCTCATAACGGAAATCCAGGGGGAAACCAACTCCACCATCATGGGTATTGAGGATTCGACCAAGTGGGTGGGAAAAGGCTTGGAGATGATAGAGGAGACGGCCAAATCCGCAAAAGAGATTTCCCTGGCTACCCAGCAGCAGAAGACTGCATCAGAGCAGGTTGTGCAGGCAATGAGGAACATAGATTCAGTAACAAAACAATTCGTTTCCTCAACGAAACAAGCAGCAGCATCCGCAACACAGCTTCATGGATTGTCGCAGGAGCTTAAGAGTGCCATAGGTGAGGTTGAGCTGGAAGGAGAGGAAGGACGAGAAGAATGACCGAGAAAAAAGACCTTATCGCAATTTTCAAGGTAGAAACTGAAGACCACCTGACCAAACTGGATAAGGGGCTGGTAGAGTTAGAGAAGCAACCTGACAATATAGAGCTTGTAACTGGGTTGAACAGAGAGGTACATACCTTGAAGGGTGCAGCTCGGGTTTTTGGATTTTTTGAAATTCAGGATATAGCACATAGAATAGAGGATATATTTGAGAAGGTTGCCCAAAAAAGGATGATATTTAGTTCCGCCACTACTGAGAGAATATTTAGAGGACTTGACGCCATCAGGACTATTCTTAAAAAGATCGTACAGGATGAGAAAGTAAATATAGATGTGACTGATGTATGCAGGGAACTGGAGGAATGCATTACTGAAAAACCAGTTAAAGGAACTCGGAGGACAGAAGACAGAGGACAGGAGGGGAAGAAAGAAGTTGCTGGTAAGCAGAAGAAGGAACCACAAAAAAAGCGGATGAAAGATGCGGTTGGGAAGACGAAAGACGAAGTGCAACCGCAGAGAGCGTATCAAAAAGAACCACAGGAACCGGAGGGAAAAGAAAAAGCTGACACCATGGAAACGGAGGGAGAAGTCGCCCGTCCTCTCACCGAAGCCGCCCCCACTCATCCATCGGCACCAATGGAAGAATACATCCGCGTGCCGTTAAGCAGGGTGAATAAGCTCCTCTATTTGGGTGGGGAGTTGGTTATTAATAAGATGAAGTCTTCTGCCAAGATTGCTCAGGCAAAAAGGCTTTCCAAGCTCAGTAATGAAGCACAGAAGAGTATTTTAGCGGTAACCGAAGCGATTAAGAGGGAATTTCCTCTCCAAGATGGAGAGGTTGCAAAGTTACTCAGTCAATGCGATGCGCAGATACAGAAGCTTAGGGAGGATACTCTAACCCTCTATGATAATGTCTCCACAGAGGCGTTTCATCTTGACCCGGTAATAGATGAACTGCAGGCCAAGATGAAAGAGATAAAGATGTTGCCCCTCTCTACTATCTTTGAAGGGTTTCCCCGCATGATAAGGGATATAGCATCCCAGCAGGGAAAGGAAGTAAATTTAGAGA
>Ga0209636_10004842_pt1 | contig 13747 bp, 13 predicted proteins | sample DeeMarSWOR152_54_FD_187464 | JGI IMG/M metagenome (GOLD analysis project Ga0209636, IMG submission 187464) | Marine sediment microbial communities from White Oak River estuary, North Carolina - WOR-1-52-54 (SPAdes) (version 2) | ecosystem: Environmental > Aquatic > Marine > Intertidal zone >...
CGTAGAGGTCTTCAACTGTCTTGATGAAGTGGGCCATTCCTAATATTACGTTGCAGTCTTTAGGCACTTCTATTTTTACCGTTTTAAGCTCCACTCATCTCACCGATTTAGGTTTACAAGCCACTATTAAAAGAGACTTTCTACCTCCACAGTATTATCAGCCAATACTCAGACAAACAGTATCCACAGCCACCACACACATTCTCTCAAATCGTTCTCAAAAGCGCTGATAGATGGACTCATGGCGAGAACGCAGGGACACATTCAGTCCAGCGGGCGAACATCAGACCCCAGAATGTTTCAACTCCCTGAAGCCCTCTCTTTAAGCTCCATCACAAGCACATGCATGATCGGCCAGAGTCTGGTAGCCTCAGCCAAACTGGAGATATCCTCCGCATATCCCCTTTTTTCTACTCTTGTGTTGTCGCATGAACGTTTATAACGCGATCGGAATATGAACTATTGGAGTTATCACTCGTATGCAGATTTTTCGCTTGTGCTTGCGGCACAGAGTTCAGAACAAGAGACGAGATACGAAAACATGTTAAAACTTGCAGTAATGGTAGTGCTAGAACCAATCATGTATGCTCTTTTTGCACAGAAACTTCAAGGGTGCTTCTACCGTATGACACCAAAATGGTTTGCCCATTGTGTGCGATTTCGTTTGAGAAACCTACACTTGTTTTTGGTACACCAATGATTAACCATATGGGCAAAAAATACGATTACATTTTTCGTAAGAAAGTTGGACTCATGCTTAAACACCTGAAAATTAACAAACTCTCAGAATTAGGTATAAATGTTGTTTTAATCACGTTCTCTCAAGGCTTTGATTTCTTTAACCATTCACATAGTCCTAGAGGGGAACTAGTCTTCGTTTTCGCCAAGACCGAGCAACTTCGAGATAAAGAAGATAAGGTTTTCCAATATGTCATAAACCACGAGGTTTTTCATGGTTACCTTTGGAGTATGAAAATAGGAGTCACTTATCTTCTAGAGGGGCCTTTCACCTTCATTGAGCGTTTTGCAGGTAGTTTTTCAGAAGACATATAATTGGTGAAGGTTGCAGTAGATAGAGAAGTGAAACCTCTGATAAAGGATGAAATTCGACGGGATTATGTTTATTACAGAAATTTGCCAGTCCCACCAGAAGCATATTGGAAAACTCTTCCTGAGGGAACAAGGTTCGTAGCTGAGATCTCCACAACACTAGCTTATGCGACAGAACTGTGGTTCGAAGACGTTGTCAAGGATTCACACTCTAAAAAACTAGCAAAGAAGAATATTAGACTGATTTATCCTCACTATTCTCTGCATGGAAACGACAAACTGAAGAACCTAATTGAAGAACTCTATATGGAGAGTCCCGTAAGAGCGGAGGGAGAAAAGCACGTGATGTTTGAGAGAGTGCTTACTTACTTCGATGAATTGGCAGATGATAATGGTTTCGATTTGTATTGATCAACGTGTTAATGACTATGGAAACTGAACATACATGCACGCTATTTAGGAGTACGAGCTTTTCTCAAATCGTTCAAGAAAAACGGGAGATTCCTCTGTGCATTTTCCTTCCACATATGTGACACAAGCGGATCGGCTAGCCCTGTTGCTGCAGAAACAACATTACCGACAACGGGCACTAATGATACACCCGCGAAGATCGAACCCTTGAGTAATTGTTTTCCCAAGTCCTTCCAAGTTGCTTCTTCTTCTCCCAACGCATCCTGATATTCAGATATCACCTTTTCCTGCATTTCTTTCCTAAATTGTCCGACGTCAGTTCCATACGCAATTTCACCGCATAGCTCAGCCAGCTTGTCCATAGCATTATTCCATCTTTTGTTTCGCCGAATCTCCAAAACCTCGTTCAAAGAGAAGCTATCAATTGAGTCCTTTTTCACAAAGGGCATAACAACGTTCAGGCCTTCTAGGTACCTTCTAGCATCCTTTACTGCGTAATTCCCCAGTTTGTACTGATAATAGGGAAGCCAAGCTGAACGCACAAATAACGCTGAACTAACAGAAGTTTGCTCAAGCAAAGCCCTATTTCTCCACTCCAAGCCATGCCTTGTGGGACCCCTGCCTCTGTAATGCTTGTATTCCATCTCAGTTATTTTTCTTACCTGAGATATAACATACCTTTTAAGGTCATCGGGCATCGCGTCAAATGGGATACGATCATATTCGCGGATACTGTCTAACCACTTGTTCTCAATCCCTGTGCGAACAGCTTCATCAACTAACGACAGAAAACTACTGTCTTTACGGTCTCTCTCAGTGCTCTCTCTAATTATCCGTTCAGCATCCTCCGGAAGTTTTGGTGCAGCAATAACTTTTTCAGCGTTATGGTAGATATACTCCCATAACTCCCTATCCAAACTATAATAGATTTTATCCTTTAAATCACTCCGCAAACCATCTGGGGTGTGACTGATTTTCAAGATGTCATTCCTAAAAAGCCTGAGTGTTGGACCAACTAAATCTGAGTGTTCTACTACCTCAGAAAGATAACTCTCAAAAACCACTACGTTCTTCCAGAAAAAGGCACAGGCCTTAAGCTTTTCAATCGTTGGATCATCATAAAGAAAAACGCCTTTTGCTCTAGCATTACCAACTTTCACAGGTCATCATTTAAACTAGGGAAGACAACCCAAAAAAGTGTATCGCCCAACATATAGGATAAATATGCGCACGCAACCATTTCGCGGTGACCATGGCTTAGGTGTTGTCCCACGAGATTCCTCTAGGAACGGGCAGCCTAGTAGCCTACAGGCTTGTGGAGCCTAGCGCCCGGGTTCAAATTCCGGCCTCGGCCCTCAGAATCCGCCTTGCTCCCGAGGCCCGTCTCTGGCTCCGGTTTCTCCAATTGTCTTATTGCATCCAGCAAGGCGTTTTCGGAGACCTTGCTGATGTTCAGCCCCACTTGCTTGGCGGTCTCGACTACTTCCTAATCCAAATACAAGCATGTAGACTTCCTGCTTCCCATTTTTCACATACACCCACACGATTTCATGCGTGATGGGCTATTTATTGCCCCCTAAGGAAAAAACTGAGATGGCAACGCAGAAGGCGTGTTTCTGGAATCCAAGCGTAAGCCTTTACGCACCACGAAAAGACGACATCTTGAACCATGGAGACTGTGCATTAATAGAGTTGCTCTCCTAAATGGTCGTGAAGCTTCTAATATTACCTTTGAAAGACTTTCCTGCTACTGTAGTGCACGTGCAGAACAGGAGATCAAAAACGCTGGAAACACTACTATGAGTGGAAGGAGCTGGCTCAAAAGCAATGTTTATGCCATCTGGTGTGCGGTGTATGTGCATCAAGTGTGCGTACAAAATTCATGCAAGAACTTAGCACATTGATTTCTGGATCGGGTACTCCCGAGTGTACCCCACAGAGTTTCGTACGTACTAAACGCTGTCATCGCCGGATCTACGCTAGAGCAACATACACACAATTAGCGCTTATCAGATTGTACCCAAAGTCGTTTTACGAGCGACATGATTCCTTCAAAATTGGATGTTGGTCCTAAAGGAGTGCCTTCTGAATCGCCTATGGTTACATATGGTCTGTTGGCTTTTCTGTCATACTTTGGCGCTGGCTCTTCATGTTTCGAATAGGGTACGGAATATTTGGTGAAAAGCTCTTCGATCTTTTTGCTTTTGTCGCTATTGTCTATGTATAGGTTAACTACAGTGTTGTTCATTTTCTTCTCTCTAACCATTTCCTCAGACCTTCTATTTAAATTTGTAACTGTATAGCAAATCTTAAACATTACGACTTCGCACTTCATATTTGTGATTACCTTTAGAAAGACTTAAAATGCACGGAAACAACAGAGAATCTGGATCGGGATGTATCAATCTAAACACTATGACGTAATAATTGTTGGGGCAGGACCCGCTGGATTAACGACCGCACATGAGATTCTAGAAGCCACTTCAAGTTCAAGAATTCTGATAGTTGACAAAGGACCCCCAGTAGAAAAAAGGACATGCGCTGTCAAAAAGGGGTTGAAATGCACCAATTGCATTCCATGCAAAGTTGTATCCGGTCCTGGCGGCGCTGGGGCTTTCAGCGATGGAAAGATTTTCTTTGATAGAGTAGGTGGATATCTAGAAGATGAAGGCGACCCGCTCACCAATTCTCAACTGATAAAGCTTGTTCGAAAATACTTTGAATCTCTTTTTCCGGAAGGGTTACCTGGAAGGGTGCTATCCCCTAATCTTTCACCAGATTTAGAAGACAGAATAGCCAGAAGTGGTCTCACCTTCAAAACCACTGCTCCACACCATCTAGGTACGGAGAATTGTGAGGAATTCGTGGTAAGAATAATGGCAGACCTTCGAAAGAGAGGAGTTACCTTTCTTCTAGAGAGCAATGTTACGAAAATAAATCCTAAAGATGACCATTTTCTCATTAGGGCTTCTTCTGCTGATGCCGAACATAGTTTTAAAGCTTCCAATTTAGTCTTGGCAATAGGTAAAGGTGGGTCAGAGTGGCTTTCCAAGCAAATGAATGACTTGGGAATAGAACCTGTGAAGCAACCATCACCCTATGTCGGTGTTCGAGTTGAAGCTCCACGCAAAGCTCTAGGGCAACTAACACAGCTAGGAGGGGATCCTAAACTATATTACGAGAGGGGAGAAGGGACCGTTGACAGAGTCAAGACGCATTGTTTTGCTGACGGTGGGTACACTATTCAACTCAACTATGAGAATGGCATTACGCTAGTGGATGGGTATTCATACATCTGCCCCGAGAAACAATCTCCTTGTAGCAGTGTAAATATCCTGGTCAGAACAGCCGAAAATACATCTTATGAGGCATGGCATCATTTGCTTAAAGCCTTCAAACTTCTGGCTAGAGAAGGCTTTCCTGTCCTTCAACGCCTAGGAGATCTTTACAATATCAAAGCTTCAACTGAAGAGCAGGTGCTAGCTAATGAGGTAAAACCTACTCTGAAATCCTATAACCTTGTAGACATAAATCGAGTATTTTCAGGTAGAGCAATCAAGAACATCATAGAATTTCTGGATAAATTATCCGTCGTATTGCCTGATGCAATTCAGCAAGATACTTTGCTATATGCTCCTGCTGCCGAGTGGTATGTTCCTAGATATGTTCCGTCTCCAGCTATAGAACACCGTATGCGCCCTAAAGGATTTGAACACTTGTACATAGTTGGAGATGGTGCGGGTTTAAGTCAGGGCATTGTTATGGCTGCAACAACAGGAATTGTCGCAGGTTGGGCAATTGCAAATGAGTAGCCCATAAGAACTCATCATAAGGTTGTGATTCATGAACTTGGTCAAATACAATAAACTTCCTCGAAGTTTCTTCGAAAGGGATTCGTTAATTGTTAGTCAACATTTGCTTGGCAAAGTGTTAGTAAAGGAGACAAAAGAAGGGGAAATTGCTGGAGAAATCACCGAAACAGAAGCATATATCGGTCCTTATGATAAGGCATCCCATGCGTACAACAATAAGAAAACCAAAAGAACGTCTGTGCAGTTCAAAGAGAGAGGATGTGCATACGTTTTCAGAATATATGGAGTATACCATTGTTTTTGTGTGGTGGTTGGGCCATTGTATCTACCAGCCGTTGCCTTGATACGATCTGTGAAGCCCACAAAAGGGATAGAACTAATCATGCGAAACCGAAATCTACACAAGAACATTCCAATTCATAGGTTAACCGACGGTCCATCCAAGGTTTGTCAGGCTTTCAAGATTACAGCTGGACTCAATGGTTTGGATTTATGTAGCGGAGGCTTCTTCATAAGCGAAGGAAATGGGTCAAAATTTGATATTGAAAGCTCCACCAGAATAGGAATTGACTATGCGGAAGAGTATAGACATGTTCCATGGCGATTCTATATAAAAGACAACAAGTTTGTCTCCAAAAAGAAGACCTCAAAACTACATGAATGTGTGTAATACTGCCTATCTTATCGCTCGCGCTCCTCTATGCACCTAAGGGAATTTGGCGGGTTGTGCAACTCAATGATTTATCTGAGTCTTGGGAGCATACATATTGGCTGTCTGGGTGAGCATTAGCTTACGGTACAAAAGGTGCAAAAGTGGCTCGATTTCTGGGAAATCCAACCAGGTGAAAGTCAGCGCGGGCTCAATCTCCAACCAAATAGAAAATGGGGAAAAAGTTGCCACTTTCGTACCGGCGATGAGGATTTGCTGGACGGTAGACAGAAACATAGTAGGTTGATCCCCAGAAATCTCCAAGTGCCTGCGTGTACGCATTCACCAGCATGCCACGTGAAATCTAGCGGTTTCCACAAGAATGCTTGGGCACTAGGTCTACATCTGGATAGTCTTGAACTCTACCCGCCCCTCCTCTATCCCCCGCTTTATCCGCCTCTGCTCATAGGTGAGGGTGGCCTCACCCGTCTTCACGTCTGCCAGCACAACAGCTATGGCACTGTCCTCTCTGCGCTCCCTAACTTCGGTGTAACCATCGAAAATCACGTAGTCCACCGGGTCCCCTATGAACCTGGCGTCGCTAGGGTTGTAGCCGAACACCTTAAAGAGAGGTGCCAGCTGCTCCGCAAGCCTTCCTTTGAGGGCAACCCGGCTTCTCGCAAGAGCGTCTGCCCTGAGTTCCTTCTCAACATCGACTTTCCACTCCGCCAGTTTGCCCCGATACTTCACCTCGATGGCAGCATCAAGCTCGGCCTTGTTCTGCTCGAATACCCTCTGCCCGATCTCGTCCCCCAGCCTCCTGCCCATCAGCTCCACCTTGGTCCTGAAGTAGAAGTAGGCAAACAAAACCCCGATTGCGATGCCCACTATAATGGTTAAGATGATTTCAATCATGATGGCTCATCAGCAAAAAATTGTGCGTCCAGCTTAAAATATCTCTCCGCCCTAAACCCGCAAACGTTCCTAGGCTATATCATTAGGCAAGGTGGATCGGCGTCGAGGCACCCTAGGATTTCACGAATTATTGATATACAATATTCTACATATAGTAGCGATACTCAGGACGAGGTATAACTTCCTGAGGTACGTATGCGAGTATCTTACCTACTTCGCGGGAATACGCAAGAGTTATCGGTTCCCGGATACAAAAATCAGCACTGTTCCAATTCATTTTTGTCAACGCAAAAATCTCTCTGCAAATCACCTCTAAAGGAGAATCGCCATAGTGTTCCACAACTTCCAAGGGAACTGGAACTCGCAAACCAGGATAAGTCTGAAAATACGGTATCCAGCCTCTAGTAAACAAAATATAATCTCCCTTTCCAATCTGAACAATGGTTCCCCTTATTGGCGGATATTTCCCCTTTTTGCGCATGAATCTTATACCCCGAACAAGAATCGCGACAAAATCCATCAAATTGATGCCTTTTGCAGCCTGCTTGAAACCGTGAATCTCCTCTGGCCAAAATCTTGAACTCTTATGAACTACTAAGCGCATTGGGAGCTGACCCATCTGGTTTTTGTAAAGCTCAATAGTATCAGTTATAAGATTGAAAGAAATTTTCTCAGTTAGATGTGGAGATCTTGTAGTTTCATCAAGAACTGCACGTCCACCTCTTAAAACGAGGCCTTCTCCCGTATGTGTGAAGACTTGAGCCATGCTTGTTCTCATATTTCCTCTGGGGTCTGCAAGGTCTCTGTAGAATGAAACTCCAACATAACAGGTGCCAGGTGACATATCTGCCAGCTTCCAAGGATAACCTTCTGCCTTATAGTAAAGAGCTACACAGAAATTCCATGCTCTTGTTGCTTCGTCTTGAAGCGATTTTTCCCTAGCGCCGCCTGCAAAAGTTGTGGGCTTTGCCAACTGTGTAGGAATACCTAATGACATTGCTTCAGCTTTTATGAGACGTCTAAGATCACTTGCTTCCGGAATCATATCCAATGTTCTATCGTCAAAGGGAACAAGTGTCGTCTGACCAGTCTTACGATGTTTTTTGATGATTTTCATTATTTCTCTTTCTTCTGAAGTAAGCTTAATGCGGGTTTGGAGATATCCTCTTATCTTTGTTCCGCAACTATCCACAATCTCTTGGGGAAGAGCGCAGATTACTACATGAGGTCTAGGCTCTCGTACTTGTAGATTGCGAAGTTTATCGATGAACAAATTTGCGGTGCTTCTTACTCTTTGATGAAAGTTTGCTATTTTCAGAACTTGTCTAGTTTCAGCTTCTTTCAACACTTCTAAACATTCACTTCGAACCGATAGTTCAGCACCGAAGATTCTTTTGAAGCCAGGGAAAGACTGAAAAAGCAATGGGATTTCAGTTTTTCCAGCGATTTCACCTCGACATTTATTTATCCACTGCTGTGATAGGTTTATAGTTTCTCTTGAGCCGACAATGCCTATTCGTATTGTAGATGAAATTGCTCGTCTGTTAGGCAACATACACGGTCCGTATGCCAGCAATCCCATTTTTGGATCAATATAGTGCATTCGTTCCCCAAATGCCAACATAGGCTCTTCTATAAACAAACTTGAGAACTCTGTGACCAATCACGCAACCTCCTCATTTCGGGTATTCTTTCTCTTTCGAGATTTGGCCAATAGAACTGCTTCTTCTGCGATTCCAACATTCATCTGCGTGACCACTGGAGTTGCAGCGACCTCTATTTTTTGTTCCCCCGCTGGGATGGATATCACAACATCAAGTTTTGACAGATACTTCGCCCAGAATCTTACTGTAAGAAGATATGAGCTGTTATATTGCCTGGGAAGCCATCGGCTCATCAAAGAAGCAAGTTTGCTTAAACGAAATGTATGATAGCCATCACGAGTGAAGGTTATAGTTGGCTCGATTTTCAGAAATAAGTCATTGTCAATAAATATGAATCTTAGGTGGGCAGCGTAGTGCCTGCAATACAGCAAATCGCCTTCTTTTCCATAAACACGTTTTGCGACTTTTCTTCGCACAAATTTCGATCCAGCTCTCCAAGTGAAAATATTGTCCTTGTCATTTTCTAGAAGGCACACAAATCTGCGGTGATCTTTATCATAATACATACCTCGATTTAGACAAAATTCTCTAAGAAGGAGGTTATAAAGGCGAATCAAGTCATTCCTCATGTCAGACTTATCAATCCATTCAGAGACTCGTTCTTCTGCGATATTTTCGGTCGAAATAATTGGACGAAACGGGGATGATATTTTCCTCAAGTTGTCAAATGTATAAATCTTCTTGCTCTTGAGAACAAAAGGATAAGAGATAATCTTAGCACCAAGTTGTCTGAAAACATCCAAATCTACCCTAGCTTTAGTTGGCGCACTAAAGATCGTTAAGGGGTGTTCTCTGACAGGAAAAAGATTAGATAACAATTGCTCTTCCTTCTCATCACCGTGGGGGATTTCGGGTGGTGTAATCCACTTCTGACGTGGAGTAATCTTGGCTTGTGATTCAACTTGTTTGATGAGACTCAGGACAATCTCCTTGAATTCTGTCTCTAAATAGTGAACGTCTTCAATTATTCTTGTACCATCAATCAATTCACCGTGCATTGCTACGCCTATTCTTCGTTGTGAAATGGCAATTTTGGAAAATTCTCGTAAATAATCTTCCTTACTTAATATTCTAGGACTGCCTACGACTATTTTGACATTCGCATCTGATTGCTGAATCATACTCATATCTCTGTGGAAATTGCGAGATGTAGGTGACCAAATGATTTCAACGTAAATGCTGACCCCATCAGGAGTAACCGCAAAAACATCGAGTTCATGACCTGAGGATGGGTATTCATCTAAGCTTGCTCCGGTCCACTCACTCAATCGAGTTGAAATCAAATCTTTGATTTTTTTGTGTTCTGAGGATTCTGATGGAACCATAGAATAAATACCACATCAAGCTAAACCATTTGAAATCTAACTTTTAGATATTGTGGTTGCATTATTTGTACACATGAGATTGAACATTTAAATTATTGACTAATCAACTTCGACGATTCTTGCTGTTTCCAGAGCCGCAGAGATTTGCAAATTGATTTGCTATATATATCTAACGAAGTTCATAGGCACTTTTTGAATCTGCTGATTACAGTTCCTTCGTACAAGACAAATAAGACAAGACAAGTGGCCAAAAAACCAGAATTTTCCTATTAGCGCGCAATCGAGTCAGGCAGCATATTCAGTCTAAGCGGAGGTTGGTCGTTTCTTGCCGTCTGTCTTGTCTCGCTCGTCTTGAAGGCTAGGTCGACCCTGCAGAAATCATAAAAGCCGACAAGCAACCTGTCATTATCACAGTTGCCCGGTCTGTGGAGCCTAGTGCCCTGGTTCAAATTCCGACCATGGCCCTCATCGTCCTCCTCTTAGCGAAAAAGTTTAGTTCAACGTTGTTGCTCATGAAATGCGGGCGGGCCGGTAGTTCAGCTTGGTATGAATGCCTGGCTTGCATCCAGGAGGACGCGGGTTCAAATCCCGCCCGGTCCACTGAAACTCTTTATAGGGTTTACAGACCTTAGAATGGGCATAAAAGAATAAAGATTTTTTAGGAAACGTAACTATCTGTTTTGATGTGGAAAAGAAGGAGGGAATCCTGTGAGCGGGGCATCGAGAGGTGGAAAAAAAGGAAGAGAAAGAGGAGCAGGGAAACCTAAGCCACTTAAGAAGAAAGAAAGGAAAGAGAAGAAAAAGAAGAAAAAACTGGCCAGATTAGAGAAGAGAATGCTTCGATAAAAAAACGTAACAAGTTTTTACGTTGGGAAAATCATTTTAGTGGGCCCGGGGAGACACACATATAGAGAGACAAGCGAGTAGAGAGTTCTATATACCAGAGGGGTTATCGTCTCTTAGTGCTAAATATTTGTCAGCTAACCTAATTGTTATAGGCCTATCTTTTGTTTGAATTGCGACGCCAGAACGGACGAGTATAGCGCCAATCCAAGTTGCTCGCATGGGAGGAATCGTTCCCTTGTCGTTTCGAGGCCTAACCACGTAGTCAATTGTTCCTATGATAGGATTGCTAGTTTTTGTTGGTCGTAGTTCAGCACCTTCCTTACCTCTTTCATTTAATAGTTTAAGTGCTAAGCAAAATAGATCTTTGGGATACTTGTTGTCGTAAACAGATATTGTCAGATAGTTTTGGGCAACCTCAATTATTGTGAAATGTGTGGCTTTCTTTCCCTTTCCTAAGGTCTTCAATTCCGTGGCGTTTTCTTGCCATTTTTTCGCTTTGGATAGTATATCTTCCCAAATTCTATCGCATAATGTATTCATAATAGAATCAGATCTCCAGTTCAACTTACATATTTAAGTTCAAACGACTTCTTAGCTCTATCTATGATACTAATCTTAGATAACTACGCCAAAAACGGGAGAGTACAACAAATAGTGGAAGCGGTTCAGCAATACACAAATGAGCCGTTAAACGTCATATCTTTCAAACGAGCGAAAGAAAATGATTCTAGCAAAATATCCTGTCTTATTCTCTCAGGATCAGCACACAATCTTAGCAATAAAGAGGACGAAAAGAAATACATTAATGAAATAGAATTCATCAAGGCATGCCAAGCACCAGTATTGGGCATATGCTTTGGTCATCATATCTTAGGTCGAGCCTATGGTAGCAAGATTTTGCAGGGAGGTTGGATTAAAGGAGAAAAAGGCATCAGAGTTCTGAAGAGGAACGAGATTTTCAGTTCATGGAGTGTCGGTGAAAAAATTATCGTTAACGAGTCACATCGCGACTACGTTGCGCAACTGCCAAAGGGCTTTGTTTTACTCGCTGATTCAGGAAGTTGTCAAATTGAAGCGATGAAGCACAATGTACAACCTCTTTATGGAATCCAATTTCACGCAGAGCGAACAGAGGATGGTAGGCAGGTTATTGGTAATTTCATCAAAAATGTAGTTAACCCGAATAAGCACGACAAACCTCTCAATCATGCTCTTTCTGGAGATAAAACGTAGATAAAGTGTCATTGGATGATGGGCCCGGGGAGACTTGAACTCCCGACCAACAGGTTTCTCTTCTTTGCGACTATGAGCCTGTCGCTCTAACCTCTTCAGGACTAAAGCAGTCAAGCTCTAATCTAGCTGAGCTACGGGCCCTCCAACATTAATTCCACACTTCATTCTGATTTAAGCATTTTCCGTCCAGTCTCCAAAACCCCTCAAAAAACCTTCCATCCCCTTCCACTAGACCCTCTCAGAAGCTCTCCTGAACCCTTATCCGCGTCTGAATATGAATTCTAGCTTCATAGATGTGATATAAAAGAAACTTTTATTACATATTAAGACATAATATAAAGTGGTGCATATCAGTATGACCTCGATATGCCAAGAAGTTAAACTCGAACCAACCAAAAGGATCTCAGCTAATTGCACCCATTGCAGGCACGCTATTGCTTCGTGCAAAGGCTTCTACTGCGTCAAACTCAAACAACACGTAGAAAACACAACACGCTGCCACTATTTCGAACCAGAACCATTGGAATACAAACTATACAAACGAATGTAGCTGAAACTCCTTTCAAAATTTGTCAAGAAGAAGCATCCTCCATGTGGATATACCTATTTTTGCGCTTGGCTCTCCTTTTAGACGAGCCTATACCTGTTTGTTTGTCTCAGCTTAGCTTAGTTTTCTCAACTGTTTAATCGTTCCCACGAAAGTTCCGTCCAGAAGGTAGGTCTCAGCGTTGTCAATGTCGACGCTTCCGTAACGCAAAACTGGACCGATGAATGCCCTCGACCTCACGTCTTTCCTCAAAGCCCTTTTGTTAATGATCTGCCCCCCAAGAAAATCGTTGAACGAGGGCATTATAAGAAACTTTGATGAAGATCTTGCGCTCACGTTAAAGCGTTTCTTGAGTAAAGCAACAGGGTCGGTGTCAGCCTTGATTCGCATGTGCTTCAGGAGAGGTTCAGCTAGCTTCGCACAGTTGCATGTGGCTTTAACCCATACTTGTCTCGTTATTCGGAAACCCATAGGGTCTCGGAAGGCAACCATAGGATGAACATGAGCGGTAACGAGGTTACGGCATCCCAAAAGCTGTGGGGCTGGCCAAGCGTGTCCATGAAAGAACCCCACATCATGGAAGGCAACACCTTTAGAGGGCAAGATTTCTACAGTTTTGGGCAGAAGCGGTGTAAGGTTTCCATCATGGTTTCCCGGGATAACCTGAATGTTCGGCACTTTCTTGCTGATAGTTTCGAAGAAGTCCGGGATATCTCGCCATTCTTCCATTGCAACCTTTGCAATCGCGTGTTTCACGTCGCCAAGGAAGATTAAACTCGTTGGCTTGCACAATTTGATTAGTTGAAGCATTTTGTCTAACATCTTTGCTGTTTGAGATGGAACATGGACTCCTCTCTCTGCTAGAGCGACTTCCCAGCCGATGTGTAGGTCTGCAACCGCTAAAACTCGTTCAGAGCCTCTTCGTAATAGCAGAGCTGGAAACGGGCTTACAGGGGTTATCAAACCGTAGGACGCTCCTCATCATGAATATCGTAGCTCTAAGTTAAAACCGATATTGTAGGTTACGGTTAATGAGGACGTAAGAGATTCTTAATGGTTTCATACAGCACCTTATTCGCAGTTGCGATAAACGATACCCGTTGAGTTGTAGTCAATGGCGCATCCAGTTCTTCTCCTTCTAATGTAACCATTATACCTCCTGCTTCACGGAGGATGAGATAGGCGCCGGCGATATCTGTAACTCGCAGCTTGCCACGTAGGTCTATGAAGGCGTCAGTAGTGCCGTCTGCAATGTAGCAAAGTTCAAGGGCGTTGGCTCCGAGATGACGGAGATG
>Ga0209636_10004843_pt1 | contig 13746 bp, 10 predicted proteins | sample DeeMarSWOR152_54_FD_187464 | JGI IMG/M metagenome (GOLD analysis project Ga0209636, IMG submission 187464) | Marine sediment microbial communities from White Oak River estuary, North Carolina - WOR-1-52-54 (SPAdes) (version 2) | ecosystem: Environmental > Aquatic > Marine > Intertidal zone >...
TCATACCATGGGGTTTGGCCCTTGAAGTTAGTCCTGATTGTCTGGAAGTTATCCATGGCTTCTGGGTAATTAGCCTGCTTAAAACAGATCTCTCCCCGGCGAAAATAGGACTCGGCCAAGACCCGCTCATCGTCAGTGTCCAAGGCCAGGGTGAAAGCATCCAATGCCTGTTCCAGCCTTCCATCGTTGAAGTAGATGGTTCCCAGTCGAAAGGAGGCTATGGGGATTAAGGGGCTACCCGGAAATTCCTTGATGATCCGATGAAAGACCTCCTTCACCTTTTCCAGGTCTCTCCGGAGTAGGTAAATCTTGCCCAGGTTAAACAAGGCATGGGGGGTCCACTTTCCGGACTTGTTGAGCTTTATTATCTGTTGGTAGTTTTGAATTGCTTGATCGAAATCCTCTAACTTTGAAGATGCTTCCCCCTTTATGAAGAGGAGCTCCTCCCTGTTCTTGAAATCGGGGTATTCAAGGGCCAGGATTTCGAGATTCGTTAAGGACTCCTTGTATTTCCCCTCGTAGAAATAGCATTTCGCCATTTTGAAGAGGGCGTTCTCCCGGTAATCGGGGATATTGATCAGGTTGAAATAGTAGGGGAGGGCTTCCGAATATCTTTTTTCGTGAAAGTACACCTCACCCAACAGCAGTTGGGACAAACTCTTCTCCCGGGCATGGGCGGGAAGCTCGAGGATTTTATGGGATATTTTAGCGGCTTCCTTGAATTGTCCCAGGTTGAGATAGCACCATCCCATAGAGAGGAGGGATTGGCCAAATAAGGGATCTTGAGGAAAGCCCTGGACTACCCCCTTGAATTCATCAAGCGCCTTGGCATAGTCTTCCTGCTGGAGGAAGATTTCCCCCAAACGGAACCGAACCTCCGGTAGGAGTTTCGAATCGGGAAATCTCTTTTTGAACTGCAGATAAGTCTGGATAGCGCCTTTTCCATCTCCTGATCTGAATTGCGACCACCCTAACCCACACAACACATCCGGGGACAAGGCGTCATTGGCAAATAATCGGGTAAACGCGAGATAGTCCTGTCTTGCTCCTTGGTAGTAAGCCAGCTTCAACCGACTTTCCGCAAGCAGAAAGAGCGCCTGCCTGAAAAGGGGCTTCCGAGATGAGGATGGGTTATCCACCACCTTGTCCAGGTGGCCTTCGGCCTCACTATATCGTCCCTGATTGAAGCAAATAAGACCGAGCCAGTATTCCACCTGAATCAAGGTATCTCCGGCAACGGGAAGCGACATCAATTCCTGCAGATAGTATTCAGCCTCTATGAAGCGTTTCTGTTCTACATACATGTACCCCAAGTCAAAACACGCATCGGCCAGGTGTTCGTTCTCATGGTGCCGAAAGACCAATTTCCGATAGTATGTTGCAGCTTCCTCCTGGTTTCCCAATTCCAGCCATGTCCTTCCGAGCCAGAAGAGGGCATTTCCCATTTCCTGGAATGAGGGAAATTCGTTGACAATTTTGTGGAAAACCTCCTTGGCCTTCAGGAGTTTTCCCTGGAGATAGTAGGTCATTCCCAGGAGGTAATAAACCCTGTCGATATCGGAGCTCCGGGGATAGGATGCGATATATTCCTGGAATTGACTTTCGGCAAAACTGTAGAGTTTGTCGTTGAAGGCACCAATGGCAACGGTCAAAAGCTTCTCTCGCGATGTAGGTGTGGCTGAGGCGATGCTCCAGTGAACGGGAAGGTGAAAACAGAAAAGGAGAACTACGAGTGAGAGCATTCTCAATGGCATGGATTCTCCTGTTTGCCCCCTGTCAGGATTTCCCGTACCTCCTTCATTTCTTCCTCGGTATTGACGTTTATGAGCGACCTCATATGAGGGTCGAGCTTCCTTATCTCGTGTTCCCAGATATATCTTACCCTGACCTGGTGAAAGAAATTGACAATTCTCAGGTCACCTCGGTCAAGAAGGCGCCTCATGGGAGTTAAGCATTTCTTGGAATAAATGGCGTGTAAGGGGTGGAGCCCATCGCGGGTTTTGGGGACGATGACATCGTATGCGTCCCTCTCTTTCACCATGTATTCGATCACCCTCGGATTGAGAAGGGGCATATCGCATGCGGCACAAAAGGCATGATAGCTGGCCGAATGAACGATTCCCGTATAGAGACCGCCGAGGGGACCCTTGTCCTGAAGAATGTCCTGTTGAAGATGGGCGCCATATCTCTCAAAGGGGCGCGCATCGTTGGTCACGATGATGATATCCCGAAAGATCTCCTTGAAGACGCCATAAACCCTTTCGAGGATGGGAACTCCGCCGGCATCGATAAAGGCCTTGTTTTCGCCCATCCTCCTGCTTTTTCCGCCGGCTAAGATAATACCCGTCATGCAAAATCCTTAAGGCAGTTAATAGCATTTTTTGGTCCCCAAATCAATAGAACCGAAAACCGGAGTTTCCGGACTTTCAGACCGTTTGTTTCCGTAATCCCTTGGTAATCCTTCCTTTTTCGACCTTTGGAGGAGAACACCACCGTCCCTTCGCTCCAGTGATATGGGCAACAGCCCGTGAACATATTTTTCCATGCCGGAGAAGACCCTTGTCCCTTCGCTTCAATGCCCTTTGCGGTCTGTTGCCCGAGTCCCCCTCCGCTCACTGAAAAGAATCTTGGACCATTCTAACGTTCGCTTCACTGCAAATCCAAAACTCGCCCTTCGGGCTCAGACAATTGGATTTGCGGCCGTTCCGCTTCACTGAGAATGGTTAGCCAAAATTCTTTAATGTTCCTCCGGGGAACCCGGGCAGCGACCGCTAAGAAATGCTATCCCGCTCACCCTCGATGGGTACCCCACTTCTCCAGCAAACTTCGCTCAGAGACAACGGTCTTCTCCATAGGTTCGGGAAACTGGAAAAGAAAAAAATCTTTAATTCGCGCTCAGAGCTCGTTTTTCCATTTTGAACCAATAAAACCAATCAAACGAATACAACCAACCAACTAATTGTCATTTGGCATTTGAGCTTTGACATTTGACATTTCTCCCCTCAGCCTCCAACCTCTCCCCTATAACCTCACACGTCTTTCGCCTTTCCGACTGCAACACCGCAGCACCAACTGTCTCAGAGGTCTCCCGATTCCCCCTTGACACCGGGGAATGCCTTATGGTAGGGGAAAAAGGTCCTACTGGTGATAGCGATGAAGATCGGCGTCATTTCCGATACCCATCTCATAGAGCCGTCCGTGGAGTTGGAAGAGATCGTGTTCGCCCATTTCAGTGACGTGGATATGGTTTTGCACGCGGGGGACTTCGTTGGCCAGCGGGTTGTGGATTTCTTTCAACGGTGGAATTTGATCGCCGTATGTGGGAATATGGACGGAGGGGAGATTCAGTTTTTCCTGCCTCAAAAGAGGACCATTGATGTCTCGGGTTTCAAGATCGGCCTCATCCATGGTTGGGGATCGCCCATCGGCTTGGAAAAGCGCATCAGGGCTGAATTTCCCTCGCTGGACTGCCTGATATATGGTCACACCCATTACCCCGCCAACCACGAGAGGGGAGGGCTTCTCTTCTTCAATCCCGGGTCGCCAACCCGATCCTTCACAGGTCGTAATACCATTGGCATCCTTTCCCTGGGAGAGGAGATTACAGGGGAGATCATCAAGGTCTAACCTATCTCGTTAGGGCCAACGGGAGTTCTGTCCCTTGTCGCAAATCTCGAGAGTTCCGCCAGAGTTATCGAATACTTAGAGGAGACATCTGAAGAGGAAAATGGTTGACAAACATCCGTTATTTGACAATAATTAATTATTCGAGGAAGTTGAGAGAGCCGAGATGCATTACTATGAGATACTGGGGCTCGAACGAGAGCCCTTCTCCAGTTCCCCTGACCCCGCCTTCTTTTACCTCTCAGATGAGTATCGTGAATGTCTCCAGAGGCTAGAGATTTCAATTCGCCTCAAGAGAGGGTTGAATATCGTCCTCGGCCAAGTCGGCACGGGCAAGACAACCCTTTCCAGGGTCTTATACCGTATGTTCCAGAGGGAAAGCCGGGACTTTATGTTCCACTTCATCCTCGACCCCAGTTTTCCCACGGAATTCCAATTCTTCAGCAGCTTGGTGAAGTTGTTCGATATAACACCGTCAGGACGCTCCACCTTCGAGTACAAGGAGACCATTCAAAATTACCTCTTCCAAAAGGGAGTGGAGGAAAAAAAGACCATAGTGCTGCTCATTGACGAAGGGCAAAAATTATCCAGACCCCATTTGGAGATACTGAGAAATCTGCTCAATTACGAAACGAACGAGTACAAGCTGCTTCAGCTCCTCATCTTCGCCCAGATGGAGTTTTCCGAGAAAGTTAAGGGGGTGGAAAATTTTCTCGACAGGGTAAACATGAAATACGCGTTTCTCCCACTAAATGAAGCAGATACGAGAAAAATGATAGAATTTAGGTTAAGAATCGCCGGGCTCAACAGTGGAAGGTCCTTATTCACCGATGATGCATATATGGCAATCTATTCGGAAACCCTGGGCTTCCCGAGGAAAATTATAAACCTCTGTCATCATGCGCTCCTTACCATGCTCATAAAGGAAAAGAACATCATTGACCGGGAAATTGTTCGGATAACGGCAAAGGCGAGAGGGGATCAGATTTGAGGGAAAAGGACAAGGACATCGCCGCGACCAATCGGTTGCTGGAGGTGATTCGGGGGAAGAGGGATTTCGAGTCACCCCCTATGGATTCCAGCCCCTCCCGTGGGGAGGAGGCAAAACCGGGTAGATTGCCGATACCCGAAAAGAAGAAGGCACAAAGTTCCCTTGGTTTTCTCTCAAAGAAGACTCTGGGGTTGGACATCGGCTCTCATTCGGTAAAATGCGTCCAATTGGAGAAAAGGGGGACGGGTGTCTATAGACTGCTTTCGGCGGGGACGTGTGAGATTGCACCGGAAGGGATCGACCTTGAGGTGGATCCAAGACAGATGACCATATCGGCCATTAGGAAAGCCATCGAAGGCATAAGTCTCAAAAAGACTTCGGTTGTCACCGCCATTGGTGGGGTATCCACTGCCATAAGACAGATTGAACTCCCCTATATGACGGAAAAGGAATTGACCTCTGCTATCAAATGGGAGGCCCGAAATTACATTCCCTTCGACATCAACGATGTGGAGCTGGATTACCAGATTATCAATACCTCCAAGGCGAGCAACAAATTGGATATCATCCTGGTCTCCGTCATCAAGGACTTCGTGCGATACCACATCGAGCTGCTTCGGGAAATCCCCATTGAGCCTCAAATCATCGATGTCAATGCATTAGCCCTGGTGAACGCCATCACCTTCACTGAAGAAATCGAGCGGGATGAATTCGCCGTGCTGATTGACATCGGGGATAAAAATACGACCCTAAGCATTTATAGTGAGGACGGTCATTATTTCGTGCGGAACATAATGATATCCGGCAATGATTTTACCGACGACATTATGAGGGGAAACGGACTCTCCTACGCAGATGCCGAGAGGTTCAAGAGGAGCCAGGACACGGGCTTAATTGAGACGATCAAACCCTCCCTCGACAATCTCGTGAGGGAAGTTCGAAGATCCTTGACCTTTTACGAAAACCAGGCCAAAATAAAGGGGTTTAGCATGATTATCCTCACGGGGGGGAGCGCGGTCCTCAAGGGGTTGGACGACTATTTGAGCTCAGAACTTGGTTTGCCCGTGAAGATACTTAACCCGTTTCGAAAAATCAGCGTGGAGCGAGCCACCCTGTTAGCACCTTTTGAGAACGACCTGTCTAAATTGGCCTTGGCCGTTGGCCTCGCGATAAGGGGGTAAGTGGGTGAAATTTCAGATCAATATCTATAGGCCGGGGAAAAAGCGGCCACCGAGAGTTCCCAGGCCAAGAGCGGAAGGGGAAGAGAGACGGATATCCGTGGCAATCCTCATTCCCTTGATGTTCCTCCTGCTCCTGGGAATTAGCTACGCCTATATGAAAGCTTCCTCATCCCTCGATCAAAAAATGCGCATGAATCGCCACGAAAAGACTTACCTGACCGGTCAGCTGAAACAAGCGGAAGAGGAGTTGAAAAAGGCGATGGAAGAGCGGGGCCTCATCTCTAAGCTTCAGGTAAAACGGGTTGAATGGTCCCAGAAATTGGCGGATCTGGGCAAGATCATGCCGGATGATCTATGGCTCACCGACCTGTCAATTAAGACCACCGAGAAGAGGAAGAAGGGATCAAAAGAGATCGAGGAGGAGAGCTCTCTCGTCATCAAGGGGGCTACCGTGCCTGTGCGCGCTGATAGCATTCGCCAACTCATATCGTCATTGAACAGCTTGGATTCATTTCAGCGGGATTTCGAGCCGGCTAGCCTCGTTAAACAATCCCACCTTTCTCGGGGGAAGGAGCGCGAGCTCATGGAGTTTGAGATCTCCGCCAAGCTCAAGGGTGTGCCCGGGGCGAGCGGGGGAAAGGCCTCGAAATGAGATCGACGGTATCCATAAAGGGCATGGCTTTGACCTTGGTGATCTTTTTCATCGGGGCATCGTTGCTCTGCTATCTCTTCCTCTACCGGCCCAAGGACAACAAGGCCACAAAAGGAAAGAACGAGGTAAATTCCCTCACCAAAAGGCTTGAAAAGACCACCGCGGAGCTCAACAAAATTCGAAAGGAGATCGAGGCCAACAAGGGGGATAGGAACCGTGACTATTTCAACCGATATCAGATACCCCCGGAAGAGCGGGAGTCCACCTTTCTGAAGATGCATAATGAGCTCGTCAACCGTCTGGGAATCAAAACCGAGATGGTAAAACCCGAGCCCGAACAGGAGACACCCGAGTACATTCGATATCCTTTTCTGGTCGGGAGCAAATCCAAATACGAGGAAATCGTCAAGTTCGTCGATAGCCTTGAGAACAGTTTGGGGCTCAATGTAGGCGACCTTAACATCCGGAACGATCCGAAGGAACCCCTCTGGCATCGCCTCAAGTTCACCGCAAGCACCTTTAAATTGAAAGACGCCATGCCCTCGGCCGCCGACAAACCTCCCAAGGAAGGGCTTCCTCCCATCACGGTAAGGGATATTGTGGTCAAGAGAGACCCTTTCCTGGAGAAGGAGGAGGAGACGAAGAAACTGATACCCGCGGCTATCCCTAAAGAACCGCCGAGGAGGTTCGCCCGGTTGAAGCTCAACGGCATCATCCACATCGGGAGCACGAAGGTGGCCATCATAAATGGCACGGTCGTCAGGGAAGGTGATTCGATCTCTAACCACCACATCCTCCAGATTGGCGAGGAGGAGGTGATCACACTCTACCGCGGGAAAGAGCGGATTCTCAAAATCGAAGACTTGATCAAAACTCAAAAGAGGTAAGAACCTATGAAAAGGGCTGCTTTTCCTATTCTGCTGTGTCTCGTCTTTCTCTGGGCTTTTTCATCCCCGGGGTTGGGACAACCCCCCCCATCCAGGGATCCCTTGGAAAGTGATAAATGCTTTTCCCTGAAGGTGAGAGATGTTGATATTCGGGATATCCTGACCATCATTGCCGAGGAGTATGGCTTGAATCTTATCCTGTCGCCGGCGGTCTCGGGAAGGATTACCTATGATATCGAGAACACCTCCCTGAAAGATGGGTTCAGCGCCATACTCAGGAGTAGCGGTTTGACGTATGTCATTGAGGGGAATATCATCCGGGTGGATGAGCAATCGGAATTGCGAAAGAAGCTGAGGGCCGAATTGGATATCTACAAGGCACGCCAAGAGCTGAGAGAAGCCCAGAAATTGGAGAAGCCATTAGAGACGGCCTACGTCAACCTCAACTATATCGGAACAACCCTGTCCAAAGAGAAGGGGGGGGAGACCACCGATTTACAGGAGGCCATGGAGAAGTTGCTGAGCCATAAGAAGGAGAAAGGGGTTGATAGGGGAGCCAATGTCAGTATCATCAAAAAGACCAATACCCTGGTCATCACCGACGTTGAGGAAAATGTTCGCGAGATTGCGGAAATGGCCAAGAAATTGGATCTGCCCACGGGACAGGTGAGGATCGATGCCAGGATCGTCGAGACCAACCGCGATTTCTCTCAGGAATTGGGCATCAAATGGGGTTTTACGGCGGTGAAGCGGCGAGGGAGAAGGGAAAGCCCTACGGGCACCTTCACCATCGATGGTTCTGCGGCGGGCGATGTGGTCAATCTCCCCGTGCTCAGTCCCGCGGGTACCATTAGCCTGGGTTGGATCTCCTCGGCCGTGGGGCTTCAAAGGCTGGATATTGAGCTGTCGGCCTTAGAGGAGGCGGGAGATGTGAAAATCGTCTCCAAGCCCTCGGTGCTGGTCGTCCAAAATCAGGCGGCGGAGATATTCGTGGGGGAGAAAGTCCCCGTTGCCGAGGGGTACGATGCCGAGACGGCCCAGGTCAGCATACGCCTGGAAGACGTGGGTACAAAGCTAAAAATCACCCCCCAGATCACCCGGGAGGGATCGATCTTTATGCTCGTGGACGTGGAAAAGAGCGAGATATCGGGTCAGACCATACTTCAGGGGCAGCCCTATGACACCCTTGGAACCAAGAGGGCGTCAACACAGGTTTTGGTGAGGGATGCGGAGACGGTGGTGATTGGGGGTCTCTTGAGCACCCGTAAGGAAGCAAATCGAGACCGCGTCCCCTTTCTGTCCAAGATTCCCATTGTGGGCCTTCTGTTCAAGAGCAAGGAGGATGTCTCCGAGTATCGGGAGCTCATGATCTTCATCACCCCCCAAGTGGTCACTCAGGCAAGCACGGGATAAGGAAGAGCCCCGGTAATTACGGTGGATTGAGCAATAGCCATGACCAAAAGTTATACATTGAGTTACAAATCCCTCGGCGCCCTATTGGTGGACAACAAGGTGATGACGCAGGAGCATCTCAACAGGGCCCTGGATCGCCAGAGGGAGAAGGGGGGGTTGTTGGGGGATATTATTGTTGAGATGGGCTTCGCCTCAGAGAGCCAGGTCCTCACCGCCCTAGCCCAACAGCTCAACATCCAGTACTTGATGCCCGATGAAGTTATCTACATCGACCCCGAGATCATCAGGCTTGTCCCCGAGCGTATAGCGCGGCAATGCATGGCCATTCCTCTTTCCATACAGGACAGTGTCCTGACCGTGGCCATGGTGAACCCCTTCGATATCATCGCCATTGACGACCTCCGGACCGTCACGAATCATAAGGTCAATACGGCCATCATATCCAAATCAGGGCTCGAAACCCTGCTCAATCGATTTTACGGTACCCGCGGCCAGGAGTCGAGCCTGGAGGACGTCCTAAAGGACGTATCGGAGACCCACCTCGAACTCAAGAGTGAGCTCGACGAAGAGCGTGAGGTTAACCTGGAGAGGCTTCGCGAGCAGGTGGAGGAGGCCCCTATCGTCAAATTGGTGGATTACATCATCTCCAACGCCATCAACGAGCGGGCCAGCGATATCCACATAGAGCCCCAGGAGAAGCGCCTGAATATCCGCTACCGGATCGACGGGGTGCTCCACGATATCATCGGCCCGGCCAAAGCCCTGCAGATGGCCATCGTCTCCAGAATAAAGATCATGTCGAACATGGATATCGCCGAGAGGCGGCTGCCCCAGGATGGCCGGTTTACCATAAAACAGGGCTTTCGAGAGGTTGACCTGAGGATCTCGACCCTTCCCACCGTCTTCGGCGAAAAGGTGGTGATGAGGCTCCTGGAGAAGGGAGCCCTCTCCCTCGACATGAACAACCTGGGATTCGCGGATGAACAGCTGAAGCTCTTTCGAAAATACATAGTAAACCCCCATGGGATGATCCTTCTCACCGGGCCCACGGGGAGCGGCAAGACCACTACGCTGTATTCCGCCTTGAGCGAGATCAAATCCTCTCAGACCAATATCGTTACGGTAGAGGACCCGGTGGAGTATCAGATCAAGGGGATCTACCAGGTCCAGGCCAACCCCAAGATCGGCCTCACTTTCGCCAACGGGCTGCGGTATATCCTCCGCCAGGATCCCGATATCATCATGGTGGGAGAAATTCGGGACCTGGAGACAGCGGAGATGGCCATTCGCTCAGCGCTGACGGGGCACCTGGTGTTCAGCACGCTTCACACCAATGATGCCGTGGGAACCATTGTCAGGCTCATCAACATGGGGGTGGAGCCGTACCTTGTTTGTTCATCGTTGACTTTGGCCGTTGCCCAGCGCCTGGTTCGGAAGGTTTGCCCCCACTGCAAGGAGACCTATAGCCCCACTAAGGAGCTGCTTCGCAGCCTCGGAATGGACGGCAAGCCTCATAAAGGCCTTCTGTTTAGCCGGGGCAAGGGGTGCCGTAGGTGCAAGGACACGGGCTATTACGGCAGGACCGCCATCTGCGAGATCTTGGAGTTGAAGGCTCCGGTTCGAAACGCCATCCTTAACGGTGCCGATATCGAGGGTATGCGGCAAGTGTCCGTTGGCATGGGAATGACCACCCTCAGGGAGAGCGGCCTGCAGAAGGTGCACGAAGGGATCACGACTCCGGAGGAGGTCTTACGGGCGACCATCGAGGAAGACTGAGGACTGAGAATGCCGCTATATTCATACACGGCCAAGAGGGGCGACGGAAGAAACGTAAGGGGCGATCTGGAGGCAATCAGCGAACTGGAGGTAATTGAGACCTTACACCGGCGAGACCTCACCGTCCTGGACATCGTGGAGAAGAAGAGAGCCCGGGAAAAGGGACTCCAGCGCCGGCTCACCATGAGGACCTCGCTTTTCGGCAGCGGCGTTAAACACGATGAAGTTCTGCTCTTTGTCAGTCAAATGTCAGCCATGGTTGAAGCTGGCCTGCCACTGCTCCGATGTCTGACGAGCTTCGGCAACGAGGTAGAGAATCCGCAGTTCAAAAGCGTGATCGATACCGTGAGCATTGAGGTCGAGGAGGGGAGCACCTTTTTCGACGCCCTGTCAAAGCATCCCAAGGTATTCAACAAGCTCTTCATCAACATGGTCAAGGCCGGAGAAGTGAGCGGAAGGTTGGATCAAACCCTCGCGCAATTGGCCAGTTACCTGGAGAGGAGCGCTAATCTCCGTCGGAAGGTAAAGGCAGCCATCACGTATCCCATTTTCCTCATTGGATTCACGATCTTCGCCATCATCATCCTGGTGGTCAAGGTAGTCCCCGTATTCGAGAAGATATATGCCGGGGGTAAGGTATCCCTTCCCGTCCCTACTCAGGTTCTCATCGCCAGCAGTAGTGCTATTCGGGATTACTATTGGCTGCTGTTGTTGATCGCCGCGGCGATCGGGCTTTTCATTTACCTCCAACTTCAAACTGAACGTGGCCGGCTCTTTTGGGATACATACAAGCTCCGGATTCCCATCCTGGGACCGTTGTTGCGGAAATATTCCCTGACCAAGTTTACCAGGACGTTGGGAGTTTTAATCAACAGCGGAGTTCCCATACTGGCTGCCATGGATCTGGTTGCGGAAACCTCCGACAACAAGATGTTGGAAATTGCCATCAGCGAGAGCTCAACCTCCATCGAACAGGGAAGCGGGTTCGCCGAAGCCCTTGGCGAGAGGAGAACCGTCTTTCCTGAGATGGTGATTCAGATGTCCGCCACCGGGGAGGAATCGGGGACGTTGGACAACATGTTGAGCAAGGTGGCGAATTTCTACGAGCAACAGATAGAGGCGGCTATTACTACCCTGATGAACCTCATCGAGCCAATCCTCGTTATCTTCATCGGATCGGTGGTGGGGGGAATCCTGCTCTCCATCTTCCTCCCTATTTTCAAGATGGGGAGGGCGATGCGCTAGCCTGGGGAATGCTCGTTCCCGTAATGGGAAGCTCGATTCTGAAGACCACGCCTTTTCGTTCCCCTTCCTCCTCGTTCATAACCCTGATATGGCCTCCATGGGCGGTGACGATCTGTTGTGCAATGCTCAAACCGAGCCCAATGCCTCCTGGCTTCGTGGTGAAGAAGGGGTTAAATACCCGTTCGCTATCCTCGAAAGAGATCGGATCTCCCGTATTGAAGACGTCAATCACGACCCGCCCTTGATTTGAATCGGTGGGACCGTGGAGGCCACGAGTATCCTTGTCGCCGTGCGGCTGAATGAGATCTGTCCTCACCTTGATGGTTCCTCCTTCGGGGGTAGCCTCCATTGCGTTGTTGATGATATTGAGGATCGCCTGGGTCATCTTATCGGGTTCAATGGCGATCCGGGGCAGATCTGCCCGGTAATTCTCCGTTGTGGTCACCGTTTTCTCCGGAAATCCCGTTTTCGCAAGGGAGACCGTCTCCCGCACGATCTCCTCGATGTCACGCTCTTGAAACCTGTAGGTCGAGGGCTGAGCAAAGGTCAACAGCTCCTCCACGACCTTGTTCAACCTATCGATCTCCTTGATGATTACCTCAACGTACTCCGCCTTTCCACCCCTCTCCATGACGTCCTCCTGGAGGAGTTGGGCCAGACCTTTCAGGGACCCTAGGGGGCTCCGAATCTCATGGGCCAACCCCGCCACGAGGCTTCCCATGGAGGCCAGGCGATTGATTCGCTCCATTTCCCGCTCGATTTCCTTGATTTCTTGCAGGTCGCGGAAACTGGCCACTATCTCCAGCAACTTTTCCCCGGGGCCGCCCAGCAATGCCGTCCTGACCCTCATGGAGAGCTTCTTGCCCTTGTCAGTCGTGACTATCACATCTTCCAGTGAGCTGGGCATTTCCTTGTCAATGCCAAGGAGTATCGTGTCCACGAGTGCCTTGTTAGACTCATCGATGGGAAAGAGATGGGTGAAGTGCCTCCCCACGGCTTCCCGCGCGTCATGGTCGAATATGGTCTCCGCAGCAGGGTTAAAGGTCGTAATAATTCCGTCGGCGTTGATGGTTATAACCGCGCCGGAAGAGCTCTCCAGGAGATATCGGTTTAGCGAGGAGACCATGTGATTATAGGCCTGAACCAGTTGATTGATTTCCTCATGGGGAAAGAGCTCCAAGCTCTTGCTGAGGTCTCCCTTCGCGACGGACTGGACCCCCATGGTTAGCTGTTTAATGGGTTTCCTGATGGCATAGGTGAGCACGATGCCCGACAGGCAGGCCATGAATCCTCCGATCAGAACATAAATGCGCATCTGTTGCGTCGCCTGCATGATCTTTGATCTGCTTACTACGTCCTTCGTTCGGTCTTCGAGCAGCTCTCGTCGATTGATCTCAATGGCGAGGAATCCCGTGGCGAGGACTAAGAGGGTAGTGAAGACTTGGATTGCGATGAAGATGCGGATTCCGACCAGTCTCGACCTTCTCTTCACAGTCGGATCAATCCCCTTGTTCCAAAAGGTATCGGACGAAGATATCGACCAACTCGGGGTCGAACTGCTTCCCCGTCTGCTCCTTGAGAACGGCAACGGCGTTATCCTTGGGGAGGGGGCCTCGGTAAGGCCGCTCGGTGGTCATGGCGTCATAGGTGTCCGCTATGGCAACGATCCGAGCCCCCAGCTCGATGTCCTTCCCCCTCATTCCATCCGGGTATCCAGTACCATCGAATCGCTCGTGATGGTGACGAACAATGGGCAGGGCAGACTCCAAGAAGGGGATTACCCGGATAATCCTCTCCCCCTTGGCAGGGTGTTCCTTTATCTGTCGATATTCCTCCTCCGTCAGATCGCAATCCTTCTGAATGATGACATCGGGGATGCCGATCTTCCCGATATCGTGCAGCACACAGGCGTGCTCGATGGTGGAGATGGTTTCATTTGGAAGCCCCAGTCGTTTAGCGAGTTCAACGGCATAGGTC
>Ga0209636_10004844_pt1 | contig 13746 bp, 18 predicted proteins | sample DeeMarSWOR152_54_FD_187464 | JGI IMG/M metagenome (GOLD analysis project Ga0209636, IMG submission 187464) | Marine sediment microbial communities from White Oak River estuary, North Carolina - WOR-1-52-54 (SPAdes) (version 2) | ecosystem: Environmental > Aquatic > Marine > Intertidal zone >...
TCAATCCGGACTTGTTCTGCAAAAATTCCTTCAAACCGAGCTCTTTCTTAAACTCTTCCTCTTCAAAAGGGATATTTCTTAAACATTCAATTTCTTCAGGAGAGGGAGTCAGAACATTATCGTAAAAGCCTTCAATCAGGATGTTTTCTTCCTTGTCCTTCAAAAGATTCAATGCCCAAACGAGACGCCAAGCCGCGTTCAGGATCAAAGGTGCGTTTGCAGAGTGAACGTCTCTAGATGCACCGTTAGCTTTCAGTTCTACCGATAAAACTCCCTTTAATCCCAGATACAGATTTGGTCTGCCACGCCTGTCTGTTCCACCGAATTCCCAAATGGCTGCATCGGCAGAAAAAAGCTCTCTATACTCCTTTATTACAGGTTCGAGATTTGGACTTCCGATTTCTTCTTCTCCTTCAACAAAAAACTTTATGTTAACTGGCACACCGCCTGTGACTTTTAATAATGTTTGAACAGCCTTTAACCTTGAGACAAAGTTGCCCTTGTTATCGGATGCTCCTCTTCCATAAACTTTTCCGTTCATTATTTTGCCACTAAAAGGTTCGCACATCCACTTTTCAAGAGGTTCAGGCGGCTGCACATCGTAATGGTCGTAAAAAAGAATAGTCTTGCCAGACTTTTCTGATTTGATTTCTCCGTAAACAACGGGATGTCCCCTTTCTCCCTGAATGATTTTCGTTGAAAAACCTACTTCTTGGAGCATTTTCTCTACGAGTGTTGCGCATTCTTCTATTCCTTCACCTTTTGCCGAGACACTAGGTTGTCGGACAAGCTTGACAAGGTCTTCAACAAAACTATCGGCGTGGACATCAATATATTCGTAGACTTTCTCTAGACTCATTTTTTCTCCTTCCTAAACCTTTTTTGGGGCCAGCCAGTTAATAAGTTCTCGGGGGTCCTTGCATTCTATTCGAACTCTTATTGGACCTAAAGGAGATTCCGCCAGCTCTTTAGAAAAGGATACGTGACCAGCGTAAGCAACTTGCTTATTCAAACAGAAACTGATGACATTTCCCTTCAATCCTTCAAAGAGAACCGCTCTTGCAGCACTACGGATGCGTTCTCTACGCAGTAAATTCTGGAGTTTGGTGAGCACTTGCAATCCTTCGACTTTGGCAACCATCAGGCTTCCTTTATGTAAAGGTTTTATTTGTACAGGTACGTTGCCAAACATGTTTTCGACAGCCTCCTTTACTTTGTCTTCAGATTCTGTTGGGTTAATCTCAACTTCTACGTGAACACTTACTTCATCCATTTTTCCTCAATCCTTCTCAAAATCTCCCTAATCTTCTCTTTCACAGCTACTAATTTTCCTTCGTTTATTATTATGTATTCAGCCATGGCTATGGCGTCGCCTAATCCTACGCTTAACTCTCTCATGTCCCTTTCATGAAAGATTTCCCAATTTTCTGGGTCGTCGCTTCTTCGGCGACGGTAAACCCGTTTAAATCTTGCTTCTGGAGACGAATGAACACCTATGAAACAGAATTTGGGGAAAGTCCTTTTAAATTCTTCAACTTCGCTTAGGCTTCTTATGCCATCCACAATGATCTTAGACCTTGTTGTTTTCTTTATTTTTGGGATGGATCTCTTGGCTATGACAGCTGTTCCTTCGTTTCGCCTTAGTTCAAGCATTATTTTTCCGAGATTTTCTGGATTAGGCTCTAAACGTCTTCTTTCAGCTTCCTCTCTTATCACGTCACCCATAACAATAATGTCGTAGCCGCTTTCTTTTGCGACTTCAACAACTACGGATTTTCCGGATCCAGGCATACCAGCCAGACATATGATGAGCTTATCGTTCATTTTTAGTCGTCCTTGCAAGTTCTTAATGTGAGACATTACCAGGATTACATTAAAACTCTTAACGCTAATCCTCAGCTTTAAGACTGTATTTTGCAGTCATCTTCTTGACAAAATCTTTTATGGGCTGTTCTTTACCGTAAACAAGCAGGCAGCCGTCGTCTTGTAGATTGTGTGAAAGATTCAATTCGTTAGCTAACGCCTTTAACCCTTCAATGGGCAACTCAGCGGAAGGTTTGACACGAATCCATTTTTGTTCCCGTGGGACCCCAGAGACAAACCTTGTCTCCTTTTCCTCTTCTTCAAAAACTTTCATACTTGCCTCATCAAGCCGCTTAATCCATTCTTCCACATACGCTGTTCCAAATCTTTTCTGTCCTTCAGAAACAAGATAGGATTCAACACTACGAAGATGTTCCTCAACTTTTTGACTGGTTTCTAGATGACTTGGGTCGGCTTTCAAAACGTTGATGAGAGTTTTTGCATGTCGTAAGTTGCTTATTATGTCCCGTGGAACGGTTATCCCTTTCTTTCGGAAATCCATAATCATTTCTTCCAAAACTTTCCAAGCAGCAGAATAACCCATCTAAAGATTCACCATTCTATAATAGTTGAGCAGTTGGCATTATAAAATCTTTAAATGTAGATGACAGAGTCCAGTTAGGTTTTGGCCATGTCTTGTCTTTTCCAGTCCCAGAACTTTTCTGCGTACACTGCCATCGGACCATAATGTTTCTCGCACGGGAATTCTTGGCATTCACCACAAGAATTTATCGCTTTATTCTCCACGCATTTATAGTATGGGCATTTAGCTTCTTCATTGGAGCATCCCTCACACTTCTTTAGTACAAAAAGTCTGCAAGCACCGCAATAAATTCCACACTTACCAATAAGATCTCTTCTAAGCTCCAATTTCGACTCTTCAAACTCATATTTCAGACTTGCATTAAAAGGATTTTGACGAAAATTCAGAAGGTAAAGATCAGTGGAAACAAACTTGAGAGTTCAAAGCTTTATCAATGATTTTTCGTAATCGGCAACAACATGCTTTTTGCCTTTCTGAACTACTTTATGTCCTTCTTTCTCCAAAATCTCTTTCTGCCCCTCAACTCCGCCGGGATATTTTGGGTTTATTACTCCGCCGGTCTTCAGAGTGCGCCAGTAAGGAGTAATATCTTCTTTCCCTTCTTGTCTTTGTTCTTCAGCTGCCCTTGCCGCAATCGAAGCGAAAATGCCAGTGGTTAAAGGACAACCAATCGTTGCCTTATGTTTTTTCGCTAGGGCTGAGCGGATTTCATTAATGGTGACAAATTTTCCCTCAGGCACCCTTCTCATCATTACATTCACTTCCATTGGCGCTGGAATAACCACTGTGCCTGTACCCCACCTTTTACTCATTTTCTCAGTAATCTTTTCTACTCTGGGCAAACCTTTGTTATCGGCTAATTTCTCAACCCAACTCTTCTTTTTCTTCGTCATATCTTTAACGCTTCCCTTTCTCTATCCTATAAATTGCACTTTAATAGCCTGTCATTATAAACGTTATGCTGAAAAACGCTTAACATCTTTTCAAGCTTACTATAGATCAATAATTTGTCCGTTTTGTTGGTAAGATATCCTTGAGTGCATTACTTCAAGGCTAGAAAAGTCCCAAGAACATGGGAAAAGGCTTTCGGTTAAGCTGTTGGAGACGTCTTTCGCGAGATTCGCCCCTTTTTGTTTGTGTTTCGCATTTCCGCTTCCATGGAGCCTCCAAAGCCTTTGCAGATTTGTAGGATGCATACACAGAAACGCGCACGGAACCTTAAAGAAATACAGAGACTTTCACGCATTCACATTCGCATATGCACACAAACTAAAAGTGGAAGATTCTGAATAGTTGTTGCGTGAAACCATTGTGAGTAAGCCTAAGCTTTTTGATAAGTCTGAATGTAAAAACTGCATTTTCAAAGGAAGTAGCTATTGCTGGAACCAGTGTCCATATAACATTTGGCGAAAGCGATAAATCAGGGTATAGAATAAGCGTTAAGTTGTTTACCTTTTTCCTCTGATAACCATCATTGTTGTTGCCGATTGCACTCCACTGGTTCGCTTACCATTGGAGGCTTCAGCCTGACCAGTTCGCTGGATTTATCACATCCATGAAACGGCGTGTTCTTTGGAAGCTGAAAACCAAGCTTCGTTATGAGATGAACCATGAGTTTTACACCTGCCAAAGACCAGGCTATATATGGTTGCGTCTTGGGTCCTTCAAAAGCTGAGTGCTTTCACAAGTAATGTATAACCAAATATCACTGTTACTCCAATAATTCCATATTTTGTCGCAGTTTTCTGCATGTTAATGACGGTTTTTGTTGAGGGTTCCTTTAACATGTCAACATAACGCTTGATCATGGGTACGGAAAGGGGAAAGATTGCGAAAAACAGCAATAAATGTGAGTAAGAGAGTAACCCAAAAGCTGAATAGATGAATGGCAACAAACCTGCCAATAGAAACATAAGTCCAGCCACGACGACGCCATTTTTCCTTCCGTACCTTACGACAAAAGTGTAAACCCCCATTTTGCGGTCTACTTCATAGTCTCCAACAGCTTGAATGACATGGCCACCGCAGTGAATCAGTATCAGCGGCACGACACCTAACATGATTAATGATATGTCGAAGCTTGGCTTGCTGGTTAACTCCAACCCCATTAAGAATGGCATTAAGCCAGCGCCTACACCTGAAACCACGAAGTCTATAACTGGTACACTTTTCAGTCTGAAGGGAGGAGCAGAATATGCGGTCCCAAACACAAGATAGATGAGAAACAAGGACAAGAGATTCATATCAACCAAAACTACCAAGACTAAACACAAAACAATTAATAAAAAGGAAAAGACTAACGCTGTCCGAGGCGCCATTCTTCCAGAAGCAACAGGCATATTAGACTTAAACGCGTTCTCCTGATCTTCCTTTCGGTCGAAATATTGATTCAAAACGAAGATACTAGCAGTAGCACACGAGAAAGCAAACAAGATAGCAAAGAAGCGCTCAGGAGGGGGTAAACTTAGGAAGATGCTTCCAAAACCGAAACTAAAAATCCATCCAAGCCAACTCCCAACTCTCGCAACCTTAAAGTATTCCACAAGCGCCAAGAATCTGTAGAGTTCCTGAAAAGTTTTCACCAACCCTCACAATCTAAACTCTAACACCACATTCAGTGAACAACACTTAAAAGATTTCGTTCAGGAACTTCCTAGTTTTCCAGCGTGCGCTACATCCATCAACATTCATTTCTCTACATCTACCGATATCACAGCGTATTTGTGTATTGATATCCCGACGTTGGACACTACAGAGCAATGGTTTTTCCATCTTCACTTATCCAGACGATCTTAGCTCTCCCGCTGCCACATTTCGGACAATGGTGCTGCTCACCGACTTTGAATCCCATTTTTCCATTCCACTCTGAAGAATAGTCAAGTTGGTTTCAACTGGCAAAAAAAAGGTGGGTAAAAGCCTGATGGTTGAAGGTTTTTCTACTGTGTCGTGTCAACGATTTGAGCTTTTGGAGCGTTTTCCTTAATTGACGCTATTCCGTTCTTGCATCCGTCTTTTGACTCGTAAGCTTCACCAGAGGCTATGATTTCACCGTTAGGAGCTTTCAGTCTAAATCTGAACTTTTCAGCAGCATCTTTGTAGATTTCGAATTTTGGCATTTTTTCCGACATAAAATATCGCCTTGAACCTAATGTGAGTTATTCTTTAAATGCTTCCTTTGACATATCCGTGTGGAACATTTTAACGTGGATAATCAACGTTTTCAAAATCCCATAATGATTATAAAAGTTCTTCTTAACATTATAATATAGCTCTCAGTGTCTCCAAAGTGAAAAATTGAAACAAATATCGCGCGCTAAGATGGATAAAAAAGAAGGACACAACAGCCTAGAAGAATTTCACAGGGCTTTAATGGAAATAAACGGCAACTAGGATCCCGAACAGATTGTAACTGTTTACGAGTTTAAGGTCATACAGAGGAGATTGGAAACCCCTCCGGATCTGAGTCCACTCCTGTCGACTAGAAAGCGCACACCAGAAAAATGGACTCCACCACTGGCTCCAATAGTTAAGGGATCATGCCCTCTTTTTTGGGAGTTGGCTAGATGCAAGTCAAATGACACTAAATCGCTACGTTTCTATTTTTCATATGATTCAGCAGCGAGCCGGTCCTCATCAGAAAGAGAAATATGAAATACTAAACTAAAAGCGAGAACACATAGGAAAAGGTTTTTAGTTTAGTTGTTATATGAAAGTCTGCAAGTGAGTTTAGAATATATTGAGGTAGATATTTAATGTCTGTGTTTGCGGCACCAGGAGCGTACGACCGTGCAATAACCGTTTTCTCACCAGACGGTCGGCTGTTTCAAGTTGAATACGCAATGGAATTGGTTAACCGAGGAGCAACAATTTTGGGGATACAATGCCGTGAAGGAGTGGTTTTAGGGGCAGAGGAGACAGTTGATCCCCTTGAGGAAGCGGAATCTTCTTGGAAGATTTTCAAACTTGATGATCACATTGGAGCAGCCATAGTGGGCTTAAGCTCAGACGCGAGAGTCTTAATAGATAATGCACGGATATACGCCCAAAGTAACAAGTTAACATACGATGAGTCAATAGACGTAGAAGTGGTAACGAAAAGAGTGTGCGACATAAAACAGCTCTACACACAACATGCCGGCGTGAGACCCTTTGGAATTTCAATGATTTTCGTTGGGGTGGACAAAACCGGAAACCATGTGTTTGGTACACATCCAAGCGGAACATACAGAGGCTATAAGGCTAGAACAGAAGGCGCGGGAAGAGAAACAGTGGTCAAAATGTTGAGAGAAGAATACCGCGAAGAAATGAGCCTTGAAGAAACCACAAAACTTACAGTGAAATGTTTGGCAAAAGCCTTAGAAACTAGACAGCTGCCGCCTAGAATAAAAGTAGCAGTCATTCCTTCAGCAACCAAAAAAATGGAAATGGTAAGCAACGACAAAATTGGAGAATACATGAAGGAATTGGGCTTGGGCAAGTGAAACAGGGATGGGTGAAAAATACACAATTGCCCGTTTCACAAAGGATAACGGACACTTTGAGGTTCTCGTAAAACCTGAAAAAGCATTAGAATATCGCATGGGAAAAATGCCAGCAATAACAGAAGCTTTGGCTACTGAAACCATATTCTCAGACGCAAATAAAGGCACAAAGGTCTCAGAAGAAGCCCTGCGCAAAGCCTTCGGAACAACAGAACCGCTCAAAGTGGCGGAAATAATCCTGAAAAAGGGAACAATACAACTCACAACCGAACAACGCAGAAAAATGATTGAGAACAAAAGAAAACAGATAATAGCCTTCATATCAAGACAATGCGTCGACCCGAGAACAAACCTTCCACACCCACCATTACGCGTAGAACAAGCCTTGGAACAAATCCACTATTCAATAGATCCCTTTAAACCAGTGGAAGAACAAGCAAAGGAAATAATCAAACTGCTACGCAGTGTTCTACCATTGAAAATGGAGCAGGTATCGGTTGGAGTTCGCATACCAGCAGAATACGCATCCAAAGCCTACGGAACAGTCAAAGGATTTGGAACAATAAAACGTGAAGAATGGCGCGGAGACGGTTCATGGCACGGAGTCTTAGAGATGCCAGCAGGCTTGTACGGTCCATTTCTAGAAAAAATTGGAGAAATAACTAGAGGAAGGGCAGAAGCGAAAATGCTCTCCTAGAAAGGTTTATTACGAATTTATGGATGTGTAGACTATGCCAACCTTTTTTGAAAGAAGACAGCTTGTAACGCCCGGAGATTTGCTTGCGGAAGGAGCATATGTTACAGGCGAGAACACGTACAAGGAAGACAACAAAATCTATGCCTCAAGGCTGGGGCTTGTGGATTACGAAGACAAAAAAGTGAATGTTGTTGCGCTCAGAGCCTTTTATATCCCAAAACTGGGAGACACGGTCATAGGAACCATCATGGAAGTTGGTTTTAACGGATGGACGGTGGACATAAGCTCGCCGTACTTGGCCATTTTGAGGGCTTCAGAAGTCTTGAGCAGGCCTTTCAGACCCCAGGAAAACGATTTGTCCAAAGTTCTTGACGCGGGAGACTTGGTAATTGCAAAGATAATAGCGTACGACAGAGCACACGATCCACGACTAGCAGTGGACGAACCTGGACTTGGAAAAATAACCCGTGGACAAGTTCTAAAAATGACTCCGACAAAGATCCCCCGCGTGATTGGCAGAAAAGGCTCAATGGTGTCCATGATAAAACAGGAAACAGGCTGCCACATAATTCTCGGGCAGAATGGAGTTGTATTAGTTACCGGCAAAAGCCCCGAAGATGAACAGTTGGCAATGATGGCCCTTCGTAGAATTGAGCATGAATCTCACACATCTGGTCTGACGGACCGCGTAGCCCAGATGATTAAGAAAGAAAAAGCAAAACAAAAGGAGGAATTAAAGAATGAGTCAAAAACCTGATAAATTAATTGATAAAAAGGGTTTAAGATTAGATGGAAGAAAACCAGAAGAATTAAGATCAGTAAAAATTGAAGTAGGTATCTTACCGAATGCTGATGGGTCAGCATACATCCAGCAGGGGAAAAACAAAATTTTAGCGGGTGTACATGGTCCAAGGGAGATGCATCCTAAACATTTGGCACTTCCAGATCGAACAGTTCTGAGATGCCGCTATCATATGGCACCTTTCTCTGTTCAGGAACGTAAGTCGCCGGCACCGTCGAGAAGAGATATAGAGCTTTCAAAAGTCATTAGACAAGCTCTTGAACCCACGATTTTCCTTGAATACTACCCGCGGACAGGCATAGACGTTTTCATCGAGATTCTACAGGCTGATGGAGGAACAAGATGCGCAAGCATTACAGCAGCATCAGTAGCCTTAGCAGATGCGGGTATTCCAATGCGAGATTTGGTTGCTGCCTGTTCAGCCGGAAAAGTCGGGGACACTGTAGTGCTGGATTTGATGGACACCGAAGACAAAAAAGGAAACGCTGACGTACCTGTGGCTTTAATGCCGAATCTTAATGCAATCACACTGCTACAGATGGATGGAATTTTGACCTTTGAAGAGTTCGAAATGGCTGTAAATCTTGCCCTTAAAGGATGCAGAAAAATCTACACAATGCAAAAGGAAGCGTTAAAAGCCAAATATGTGGGTGTTGAGGAGGCTAAAGATTAATGTCGTCCATAATTGTTCGTGTAAAGCAAAAGCAGATTGTAGATCTCCTCGCGAAGGGAAAAAGGGTGGATGGTAGAGGTCTAACAGATTATCGTGAAATAAAGGTTGAACAAGGAGTAATCGAACGGGCCGAAGGTTCAGCACGGGTTCTGCTTGGAAAGACAGAAGTTATGGTTGGAACAAAAATTGAAATCGGAAAACCATTTTCAGACACGCCTGATGAAGGCGGTCTAACAGTAAACGCTGAGCTTGTACCGTTAGCGTCACCAACCTTTGAGCCTGGACCGCCGAATGAAGACTCGATAGAACTTGCTAGGGTTGTTGACAGAGGAATAAGAGAATCAAAAACCATTGACTTCAAGAAGTTGTGCATAAAACCCGGTAAGAAAGTGTTTGTGATTTTTGTGGATGTTTACGTGCTTAACCATGATGGAAACCTAATAGATGCCTCCGCATTAGCTGCTCTCGCCGCTCTGCTTAATACGAAGATGTTTAACTATGAGATAGAAGAAGATGAAGTGAAGATAAAACCGGGTTACACGCCGCTGTCGGTGAGGAAACATCCGATTGCTGTTACTTTTGCGAAGATAAATGACAAGCTTATTGTTGATCCGTGGCTTGAGGAAGAGCAGATAATGGATGCCAGGTTGACCATGACAATTGATGATGACGGCAAAGTATGTGCAATACAGAAAGGAGGCAGTGGACACTTTACACCGGAGCAGGTGTTAGAAGCTGCCAAAATGGCTATGGAAAAGGCTGAGGAAATTCGAAAGAAGCTAAAGTGGTGAAACAGGCGTGGGAAAGAGAACAAAAAAGGTGGGACCGACACGCGGGTTAGGCTCGCGTTACGGAGCCACAGTCAGGAAACGTTACATTAAAGTAGTTGAGGAAATGAAAAAGCCTCATAGATGTCCGCAGTGTGGGCTTCAGCGAGTCAAGAGGGTAAGTGTTGGCGTTTGGAAATGCAGGAAATGCGGGTTCACGTTTACTGGGGGAGCCTATACTCCAACTACTAAGCTTGGAATAGTGTCAAAGCGTGCAGCTAAGGGAGCAGTTGCAGAAGAGGCGGTGGCAACCGAGTAACAGCGTTTTCTAACTCTGCTAGTGATTTGGACATTGGCTAAAAAATCGTTTATATTATTGACTACTTCGCGTAGACCCTCGAAGAACACGAGAACACTTTGCAGAGACCTTTCAAACACTTTTCCAAACGTTGTGCGGATAAATCGCGGCAAATTAAGCCTCGACGGAGTGGCTGAGAAGGCATTAGGGCTTGATGCAGAAAAGGTGATTGTTATTGGTAAATGGAGGGGAGACTTGGGAAAAATACGGTTTTTCAGAATAGGTGAGAAGGGTTTGGATGTTGTTCTACCATTAATTTGCGTAAAGGGCGTAAGGCTGCGTAGGGATTTTGAAGAGAAGGTGTCTAGAGAAAGGAAAATGAAGTCTGTTGCAATCGCAGCTTCAGAGAGAACTTCTTCAGAGGTTAAGAGGCTCGAAAATGTTTTGTCAGAATTCTTTAACATTCCAGTTTTTTCGCTCAAGGAGATCTATAGTACAAGAATTGATGCTGCAATGCAGATTTCGGCAGATGCGCCAAACCGCATAGTTATCACGTTTAAGCTTATCCCAGACCTTGTTGAGGTCGGTCCGCAGATTAGAGTATCGCATTTGGTTTGGGAGCTGAACAGATGAGAGCTAATGCTGTCTTGCGTTTGAAGTTTCCTTCAGAGAGACGCTTGGAGATCATTTTTGAGGCGTTAGTCCCAGAGGTCAAAAAGACCCCGACGATGCGTTCCCAAGCATTTCTGGAGAAAGAAGAAAATTTCTTGGTCCTGAAGATTGAAGCTAACGATACAGTTGCTTTGCGTGCATCAGTAAATGCTTATTTGAGATGGATAAACTCGATAGTGAATGTTTTAGAAACCTTGGAAAATCTTTAATTAATCGCTTTGATGTATTGCTGTGCAGACGGAAGGATAAAAAAAGTGACTGAAGAGATTTCGAAACTTCCACCTCAAATTCAAGAACGTCTGTTGAGACTTCAACAGCTACAACAAACACTCCAAACAGTCTTGGCGCAAAAACAGCAAGTAGAACTCGAACTAACAGAAATCGAACAAGCCCTGAGCGAATTGCAAAAGACGGCAGATGACACAGTCATATACAAAGCAGTCGGCTCGCTTCTGGTAAAATCTGAGAAAACAGAAGTAACCACCGATTTAAACGAACGGAAAGAATTGCTTAACGTTCGAGTTCAAGTTCTTGGAAAGCAAGAAGAACGGCTACGAGGACAATTGAAGGATTTGCAGGCGAAACTTCAAAAAGACTTAGGTCCTGTTTCTCCCTCCTAACCTCAAAGACGCTTTTGGTGGAAAATTGTGGAACTAGGCATTCCAGAGCTAGACAGTAGGCAAATTGAAGAACTCTGCTCAATCGTGGAAAAAAGAGCCAGAGAATATGTTCTATCGAAGGTTCCTCCAAAAAGAATAGAAACGCTAAACATAATCGTGGAAACTGAGGGAACAAAACCCGTAAAGCTCACGGTTGACATCGACGCCTCCTTATCACCACTAATGAAAAACTTCAACGTACAGAAGCTTGTTGACGAAGCAATGAGAGAAGCCTTCACCTCAGCTGAAAATTATTTGAGGGAACTGAAATGTCATTCCAAGAAATAACCAAAATCCTGGATGAGTCAGATGCCAAACTTGTTGTTTTATTATGTCACCACAACGCTGACCCAGACGCTATCTGTTCAGCCTACGCCTTCAGAAGCCTACTAAAACACTTCAAACCCAATCTTGAAGTTGAAATTGGAGCAGCTCACGGAATAAGCCGACTTTCAAAACATCTACTCAAACATTTACCCATAAAAGTAGAAACACAACCTAACGTCGAAAATTCTGATGTGACAATTCTATTAGACACCAACACAATTCAACAACTGAATAAATTGGCTGAAAAACTGAAAACCTCAAAAGCACCTATCATAGTTATCGATCATCACACACCTCACCCAGAAACACAACAGCTAGCAAAACTATACATAGCAAACGAAGAAGCCTCTTCAACATGCGAAATCGTCTCCAACTTCTATAAGCAAACAGGCGTCAAACCAGGCGAAAACGAGGCAAAAGCACTGTTTCTGGGCATAGCCTTCGATACACGCCACTTCATCATAGCCAACTCATCCACACTAAAAAACGTTGCAGAACTAATTGACGCTGGTATAAATGCCCAAGAGACGATGTCTCTTCTTTCACTGCCAATGGACTTCTCAGAACGCATCGCAAGGCTAAAAGCCTCTAGAAGAGCAAGGCTCGTTAAGATTGACGAATGGCTTATCGCGTTTTCACACGTCAGCGCCTACCAAGCCTCAGCAGCAAGAGCAATAATCGAACTGGGCGCACACATCGGAGTTGTGGCCGGACAAAAGAATGAAAACCTAGAAATTAGCCTGCGCTCAACCCGCGAATTCTATAAAAGGACAGGTATCCACCTTGGAAAAGACATAGCCAGACCTCTTGGTGAATATCTCCATGGTATGGGCGGTGGACATTCGACAGCCGCTGGAGTCAATGGGGTAGGAGACATTGAAACCGGGCTTAAGCGTTGTTTAAGGCTTTTAAGGGAAAAATTAACCAGAAATTAAGTAGCTACTCTTAAATGAGAAGATGAACTCGCTTACAAGCAGGCAGGCGCCAACAGCATGTCAATAATAGAAACAGAGAAGCTCACATATACTTATCCTGGAGGAGCAAAACCGTCAATTAGAGACGTTTCCATGAAAATCGAGAAAGGAGAATTCGTCCTGATCACTGGCCCAAGTGGATGTGGTAAAACAACCCTTTGTCGATGCTTTAACGGATTAATCCCACATTTCTACCAAGGCGAAATGGAAGGCGAAGTAACGGTCGTCGGACTTGGAGTTTCCAAACGGCAAATCTACGAATTGGCAAAGCATGTAGGACTTGTTTTCCAAAATCCGGAAAACCAACTTTTTGCCTTATCCGTAGAAAAGGACGTGGCCTTCGGGCTTGAAAACCTTGGAGTCCCAAGAGAAGAGATGCGAAAGAGGGTGGATTGGGCTCTTAACCTCACGGGAATATATCACTTGAGGGAGAGAGCGCCACATGAACTTTCAGGCGGACAACAGCAACGCGTAGCAATTGCGTCTGTTTTGGCCATGCAACCAGAAATAATTGTTCTAGACGAGCCAACATCTTTTCTTGACCCGTTGGGTGCAAAGAAAATATTTGAAGTCATTTACGATCTAAACAGAAAACTTGGAATCACCGTAGTGCTTGTTGAGCACAGACTTGACCTAACTGCAAGATATGCAAATCACATTGTCATAATGGACGATGGAAAGATCGTTCTCGACGGAGAACCACGTAAAGTTTTAAGCTCTGAAGAAGCCCGCCTAATCGGAGTAGGAATTCCAAAGCCAACACGCCTCTACCAGATACTCCAGAAGGACAGGGTAAGCTTGAGCAACACGATCCCGTTGTCTTCAGATGAAATGGCAGCCATGCTAAGGGAGGCTCTCGAAAGCCAATGATCGAAGCAAAAGACGTTTGCTTCACGTATCCAAACGGTGTAGAAGCATTAAAAGGAGTATCGTTGACAATCAAAAACGGTGAGTTTGTAGCCATAATGGGAGAAAATGGCGCTGGAAAA
>Ga0209636_10004845_pt1 | contig 13744 bp, 11 predicted proteins | sample DeeMarSWOR152_54_FD_187464 | JGI IMG/M metagenome (GOLD analysis project Ga0209636, IMG submission 187464) | Marine sediment microbial communities from White Oak River estuary, North Carolina - WOR-1-52-54 (SPAdes) (version 2) | ecosystem: Environmental > Aquatic > Marine > Intertidal zone >...
TCGACTGGCGCATCGATTGCCAGAAGAATAAACTCCTTTTCCTTCCTCAGGTATTCGACCTCTGAAGGATTGCGGATGCTGTCGATGACAGTCTTGTCTTCTACTTTTTCCATGGCTAGTCTGGCCAAGATATCCGGTCCATACTTCTTTCTCAATTCGTTTCCCTTTTCGATGAGGTTATCCCGTGTGTCCTCTTTTCCGTCATTGCGGAGCGCATCTCGAATCACATCGGAAAGGGAAAAATAAGCGTATCCCTTCTTTTTAAAATAAGCCGCAGCCTCACCTTTTCCCGAGCCGTTTGTCCCTGTCAATCCGATGAGTCTTGCTTCTGGCTTCATTTCCTGAATATCGTTGGAATATTTTTTATTAAATTGAAGAGCGGACTGCCCGCACGAATCCTCGACCTGTGAGGTAATAGGGAAAACACAGTCTTGATTTTTTTTATGGTTTCCGGGTTGTAATCGGGAGCCTTCCGGATAATGATTTTCTCTTTGTTCCTCATTCTGTCGGTAAAAATTTATGTTTACCCGGCTAAATCTTCCTCAGATTCCGATTCTTCGTCCCTCTCCTCTTTTCTTTTCTGGGCGAGGAAGGCGATTAAAATGCTCACCCCGTAGAGGGCGAGCATCGGGACTGCGACGACACTTTGAACGAACCAATCCGGAGTGGGCGTGATGATGGCGGCGATGATAAAAATTACCAGGACAGCGTACTTGAATTTCTTCGCCATCCATTTCGCCGTAATGAGCCCCATACGGGAGAGGAAGAAGACCAGTGTGGGAAGCTCGAAAACCAGAGCGATTCCCAGGATGACTCGGAGAGCCACACTGGAGTATTCTTCGATTTTAAGGACAGCCTGAAAATCAGCCCCCAATCCGAGGAAAAAGCGGCAGGCAAAGGGGAAAACGATGAAGTACGCGAAGCCGCCTCCGGCGGCAAAAAAGATCGTCGTGAGGAGAACAAAAGGGATGACATATTTCTTTTCTTTCTGGTAGAGGCCTGGAGCGACGAACTTCCAGAACTGGAAGAAAATGAAAGGCGCAGTGGCAAATATGGCCGCCAAAAAAGAGACCTTGATGTAAACCATAAAGGGCTCGGTCAGCTTCGTGAAAGCGAGTGTTTCTCCTGGAGGGAGATACGGTTTAATAGGTTTTTCCAGGATTTCGAAGATCTGTTTATGGAATATCCAGGCAGGAATCACCGCCAGGACGACGGCGATGAACGAGTAGAATAGCCTTTTTCTGAGGTCATCGAGGTGTTCGAGGAAGGTCATACTGTCAGGTGATTTTTTTCCCTTCCTCATTGCCTTCGATGTCCTTTTCTATCTCTTCTTTTATATCTCTCAGCTCATCGGCCTGGATCTCTTCTTCGATCTTTTCTTTGATTTCATCCGAAGTCCTCCTGAACTCTCTCAGGGCTTTCCCGATGGACCTTCCGATCTCCGGAAGCTTTTTTGGTCCGAAAATAAGAAGCGCAAGAGCCAGAATAACAAGTATCTCAGGAAATCCGATGTTACCGAACATTTTCTCTTCTTTTTGAATGACAGATGCTTATGGAAATATAGCCTCATGACTGGGAGAAGTCAAGGAAAAGGGGATTTCATGAAAAGATAACCTTATACAGGTGGGGTCTGCAGATGGGGTCAAGTCTCCATTTTCCGTTGTTGCCCTCGCAGATGAATTATTCTCTCTAATAGGTTCTCTCTTCTTATGCCAAAAAAATAGAAAATGGAGCATCACCTCAAGACCGGATGTCAATATCGACTTTACAAGATGAGAAGGCTTTGGTAGTATAAAAATCAGTGGAGTTGACATGAAGAGAAAGGTCCTTTTTCTGGTTGCGTTAATCCTCGTACTCTTCCTGCTTCCCGCTAATGATGAAGACATATGGGGATACTCTTACAAAAAGATCACTTCCATCGCATCTTTACTCGAGGAATATTATTACCAGGATGTCGACCCTGATCAGTTGACCTATTCTTCCATAAGGGGGATGCTCCAGACTTTAGATCCTCACTCTTATTTCCTGGATCCCGATTATCTGGCTCGGATGACAGAAGACTATGAGGGGAAATACCATGGGCTGGGCATCCTTATCCAGAAACAAGAAGACCGCTTGGTCGTCATCTCTCCCATCGAAGGGGGGCCGGCGTACAGACTGGGTGTTCTCCCTGGAGATGTTATTTCTCATATCAACGGAGAAAGCACCAAGAACATATCGAGCAGCGATGCCGTTCAGAAATTAAGGGGACTTAAAGGCACGAAGGTCGACATCACTATTACTCGAGAGGGATTGGAGAAACCTCTGGAGATGACTGTGACCAGGGAGGAAATTCCACTTCGCAGCATTTCTTACGCGTTCATCCTTCAGGATGATATCGGATACATCCACATCCGCGGTTTTTCCGGTACCACGACAAGGGAATTTGAGGAGAAGATGGCCTCATTGGTCAATCAGGGAATGAAGAGGCTCATACTTGATTTGAGGACAAACGGGGGAGGCACTCTTGTCCAGTCAATAGAGATTTCGGACGAATTCCTTCCGAGAGACGCTCTCATTGTTTCGATGAAAGGAAGACACAGGGATTTCAACAGGGAGTTTCGCGCCTTGAAGGACAATCAGTACGAGACGACGCCCCTTGTGATATTGATCGATAAAGGCAGTGCCAGTGCCCCTGAGATCGTCAGCGGAGCGATAAAAGATAATGATAGAGGTTTGATAGTCGGTGAAGACTCCTTCGGGAAGGGACTTGTGCAGACAGTGTTCCCGATTAGCAATAATGCTGCTGTGGCGCTGACTACGGCAAGGTATTTCACCCCGAGTGGCCGGTCCATCCAGAGAGATTACACACACATCGAGGACTACATTTTGAGCAAGAAAGCCCCTGAGGAAGAAAGAGAAGTGAGGTACACGACTGGAGGAAGGAAGGTTCTGGGGCAGGGAGGAATATCTCCAGACTATGAAGTAAAATCTTCTCTGGATGATATCATTTACTATTTCCTTTACAAAGGAGCGTTCTTTTCGTATACGAGAAAATTCGTGAAGAAGGAAACGCCTCTTTCGAAAATGTTTGTTTTCCCTCAGGAAAAGCGATTAAAGACCGAAAATGTCGGGGGAAAGACAGTGATCGGGCGGGATTTTAGAGCCGGCTCAGAAGTCATCGAGGATTTTAAATCCTTTCTGCAGGAGAGCCAAATAGAATATGATCCAGCTGAATTTGAATCGGTGACGGCGGAAATAAAGAGATGGCTTGAAAGAGAAATATTTTCCGTACTCTGGAGCCAGGAAGATGGATGGTGGGCTTATCAGAGGGATGACCCGGTTGTTTTAAAGGCCATCGAAGTTTTCCCGGAAGCGTCCTCTCTCATAAAACAGGACGCGCCAGAATAGAATTTAGCATCAGCCCTCATTTTTATAATGAACCGTTCTCCCCTGAGAGGAGCACCCTCTTCCCAACCCTTTTTTATTTCATTGAAATCTTGTTATAATGACACATCAAGAAAGGAAGGAAACCGGATTTATTCTTTTAAAAAAGGAGGAGGATGTGAAAATCGCGACGGCTTCGGACCATGCGGGGTATGAACTCAAAAAGGGCATTCTGGCCTATCTCTCTGAAAGAGGGATAAAGTTTGAGGATTTCGGTTGCGGGCCTGAAGAAAGGGTGAATTATGTTGAGTTTGGAGAGAAAGCGGTCAAAAGTGTCTGTTCCGGCCAATATGATCGCGCCATACTGGTCTGCGGTACGGGTCTTGGAATGGCGATTGTAGCCAATAAGTTCAAGGGGATCCGGGCCACTCCCTGTCAGGATGAATATTCAACTGAAATGAGCCGCTGTCATAACGATTCAAACTGTCTGACGATGGGGGGGAGAATCCTTCCTCTGGATGAGGCGATCAATATTGTTCGTATCTGGCTTGACACTGAATTTGAAGGGGGGAGACATCTGGATCGACTCCAGAAAATATTAGAGATAGAAGAGAAAAATTTTAAACCTTAATGGGAGGAGAATGAAAAATGTCATCATTTCATGAGAAAATCCAATCTTTATCGAATAAAATACGAGAGAACAATGACTGGCGGCAACGCGAATCGTTCAACCTCATCCCTTCTGAAACGACACCTTCTCTCCTTATGAAAATGTGTGAGATTTCCGATCCCTCGGGCCGCTACGCGGAACACAGGACCATGAAAGGCGAAGAAATCTATTTTTATCAAGGAACGGATTTCATTAGAGATGTTGAAAAGGAAGCCGAGGACGAACTTGGTCGATTTTTCGGTTGCTCAGAGGTTGAGCTCAGGACGATAAGCGGTCAAATGGCCAACGAAGTCGTCTTCAAAGGAATGGTGCGTTTTCTGAACCGCGACCGTCCTGAGGGTCAGCCGATGCGGAAGATGAGATTGGTCATGAACAATGCGTTGACCAAGGGGGGGCATCTCAGCTCTCAGCCGATGGGAGCTCTGTTCAACTATGTGGCCGAGGATCCAGAAACAGGAAAGGAAAATGTCGTCAATTTCCCCGTTTTGAAGGAGAATCCGTATAAAATCGACACGGAAAAACTCGGTGAGCTCATCGAGCAGCATAAACCTGAACTCGTGGTTTTTGGCAAGAGCATGTTCCTCTACCAGGAGCCGGTGAAGTTTGTATCCGACCTGGTCAAGGACTGGGAGGTGCGCCCGGTTATCATGTATGATATGGCTCATGTTCTGGGGCTCTTCGGGGCGTTTCAGGCTCCCCTTCAGGAAGGAGCGGACGTCATAACCGGAAGCACGCATAAAACCTTTTTTGGCCCTCAGCGGGGAGTCATCGCAGGAAACTTCCCCAAAGGAAGCCCGCTTCGGAAACTCTGGCTGGATATCAAAGGTCGAGCCTTCCCCGGTTCGACGAGCAACCACCATCTGGGCACCCTGCTGGCTCTTTTAATGGCTGTATATGAGATGAATGAGTTTAAGGAGGAATACCAAAGCCAGGTCCGCAGCAATGCGAAAGCCTTTGCCCGGTCTCTGAAGGACAAGGGAGTTCAGGTGGAAGGAGACGAAAAGGATGGATTTACAGAGACACATCAAGTTCTGATGCGGGTGAGAGAATTCGGGCTTGGAAACGAAATCGCCCGCCGCCTTGAAGAGAACAACATCGTCACGAATTATCAAGCTTTGCCCGATGATGAAACATTCCTTGAGGCGAGTGGAATCCGGATGGGTGTCCAGGAAATGACACGCTTCGGGATGAAAGAGAAAGATTTCGACGTTCTTTCAGGATTGATCGCGGATGTCGTAATAAGGAATAAAAATGTTAAAGATGACGTGAAAGAATTTCGCAAGAATTTTCTCGAGATGAAGTTCTGTCTTCCTCCGAAGGAAGCCGTACCCTTCGCTTCGAAAATATTGAGTAGTGTGTTTGTCTACCCAGGTTTCGCAGATATGCTCAGGGAGAACCTGGAGAAAATTATATAAAGAAGAAGAGGCCTGGCTTGCATTGACGAGCAGGTCCTTTTTTGTCAGAATGATTCAAAAATGAAGCTCATTGTAAGGATAAGTGCTTGAGTATGAAACAGAGTGAGGAGAAAATATGAATCTGAGAGTATGGCTGCGCTCCGTTCAGATTTTTAACGCCATTTCCTCCTCGTCCTTCTCGGGCCTGCGGAACTGCGCTCAGTTGTCCTCAACCACGCATCGATATCTGTGCACTTTATTTACTCCCGCCACGACGAATCTCTCGTGCTCAAACAGTCCTCGGCCCCGACTCTGTCGCGTCCCCTCGAAGGACAACTCGAAAAGGCTAAATCTGAAAAGTCGCTTCGCCCATCCCCTCAGATCCTTTCCTTGTTATTTATTCAGGTTCTTATTTTTACAATGAACTAAAAAAGGAAAATAGGATGAAAGTATTAGTCATTGGTTCAGGAGGAAGGGAGCATGCTTTGGCGTGGAAATTGGCCCAGAGCTCTCAGCTTGACAAACTCTTCTGTGCCCCGGGAAATCCGGGGACGATGAGCATCGCTGAGAATATCCCCATCGGTGACTCCGATATCAAAGAGCTGGCGGATTTTGCCGAAAGCCAGCAAATTGACCTGACCGTGGTGGGGCCTGAGCTTCCTCTGACCCTGGGAATAGTCGATGAGTTTGAGAAAAGGGGCTTGAGAATATTCGGCCCGGATCAAAAGACAGCCGAACTGGAAGGCAGCAAAGTGTTTGCCAAACAGTTTTTAGAACGTCACAACATCCCGACTGCCCGAGCCAGAGTGGCGGATTCTTCACAACAGGCAGTGGAGGTTATTAACTCCGGCCAGTTCTCTTTCCCTTTAGTCATCAAGGCCGATGGGCTGGCTGCGGGGAAAGGGGCCATCATCTGCAAGGATCGTCAAGAAGCTGAAGCCGCGATCAATCTGATCATGGTGGAGAAAAAATTTGGCGAAGCGGGAAGAAGAGTCCTCGTAGAGGAGTTTTTGAAGGGAAGAGAGACGTCATTCATCGTCCTCTCCGACGGAACAGATGTCCTCCCGCTTGTGACGACAATGGACCACAAAGCGGTCTATGAAGGAGACAAGGGTCCGAATACGGGGGGAATGGGAGCCATTTCTCCGTCTCCCTTCATCGGTGAGGATTTCTTTTCAGAGATCATGGAGTCTATCGTCTTTCCCACAGTGACTCACATGCGTGAAGAGGGAAGAAAGTATAAGGGAGTTCTGTATGTGGGATTGATGCTCACAGAGGAAGGACCCAAAGTGCTCGAGTATAACTGTCGGTTTGGAGACCCGGAGACACAGCCCCAGGTGTTGAGGGTGGAGAGTGACTTTATTGATGTCCTTCTTTCCATCGTGGAAGAGAATGCGGGGAAGGAAAAGATAGAATGGAGCTCCAACGCGTCCGCGTGTGTGGTTTTGGCTTCAGGCGGGTATCCGCTGGATTACGAAAAGGGGAAGAAGATAGAGGGACTCGCAGAGGCCTCGAGAATACCTGGAATCACGATCTTCCACGCTGGAACAAAGTTCCAGAATGGAGGGTATTACACAAACGGAGGACGAGTAGTCGGGATTTGCGCTTCGGAGGAGAATCTCGACAAGACTTTAGAAAAAATATATAAGGCTATCTCTGGAATATCCTTTGAAGGTATGCATTTCCGGAAGGATATCGGTGCTGTTAAGGAGTAAAGAGAATGAAAGTCGCTGTTTTTATCGGAAGTGATTCGGATTTTGAGGTCATCAAGGGGGCTTTAGATATACTTAAAGAATTCCGGGTTCCTTTCACATTTGAAGTAACATCTGCTCATCGGTCTCCTGGAAGGACGATCAAGCTTATAAAATCCTGCGAGGAGGATGGCGCAGAGGTATTTATCGCGGTGGCGGGAAAAGCGGCTCATTTGGCAGGAGTGGTAGCGGCTCACACTGTCCATCCAGTCATTGGAGTTCCAGTAGAGAGTCCGGCTCTTAATGGCCTGGATGCTCTTCTCTCTACCGTGCAGATGCCAAAAGGGATTCCAGTGGCGACCATGGGTTTGGGAAAATCCGGTGCGGTGAATGCCGCTCTCCTGGCTATACAGATTTTGAGCCTAAAGGAACCTTCCTTGCGTGAGAAATTGAAGAAATATCGCGAGAATATGGAATCTCGAGTCGAGACCCAATCAAAGGACATCCAGAAAAAAATATGACATCATTTTCAATTCAGACTTTCGGCTGTCGCGTGAATCAAGCGGAAGCTTTCTACTGGACAGACACACTTCAGAAGAAGGGATTAAAGTTTGAGAGAGACTCTTTGAAGAGTGATTTCGTCGTGATCAACTCCTGTACATTGACCAGTCGTGCGGACAGCGACACAAGAAGCTTCATAAGAAAGGTATCGCGTCTGAACCCAGCGGCCAGGCTGATTGTTACCGGATGCTATGCCGAGAGAGCCCCAGAGGAGCTTCAAAGGATGCCGCAGGTCTGGCGTATTTTCTCCAACACAGAAAAAAAGAAAATCACGGAAGAGATCCTCTCTCTCGCCAGCCCTATGGATGAAATATCAACCACAGCTTTCCGTTCTCGAGCCCTGGTGAAAGTCCAGGATGGATGCGATTTCCGGTGCACTTTTTGTGTCATCCCCAGCGTGAGAGGAGAAAGCGTAAGCATCGGGAAGAGAGAAATAATAGCACGAATCATGGAGCTCAATGCCCAAGGCTTTAAGGAGATTGTTCTGACCGGGATTCACCTCAATTCCTATGGACTGGACCTTAAACCCCGAAGCTCCCTTCTTGAGCTTCTCCGTGAAATCATAAAAATGGAGGCGCCTTCAAGAGTCAGGTTGAGTTCTCTGGATCCCCGTTTTTTAAAGCCATCCCTGGTTGAGTTCATCACGACAAGCGAGAGAATATGTCCCCATTTTCATCTTTCCTTGCAGAGCGGGTCGGATGAGATCCTGAGCCGCATGGGAAGAAGGAGTAAAGTGGAGGCCTACAATGAGATTCTCTCGATTCTGCGAGAGAAATCCCCGTCTGCCTCGATGGGAGCCGATATTATCGTTGGCTTTCCCGGAGAGACTGAGGAAGAATTTGAACACACGTGCGCGTTCTTGAGACAGTCACCGTTGACCTATTTTCATGTTTTTTCCTATTCCGCTCGCCCTGGCACAGCGGCTGCGTCCTGGCAGCAGGTTCATGACAGGGTGAAAAAGGAGAGAGGGGCGATTCTGAGAAAGATATCAAGGACGAAGAATACGGATTTTCGCCGGAATTTTTTGGGCAAGGAATGTGAAGCCATCGTAGTCAAGAAAGGAAAGACTCAGGACGATGTTTTGACCTCCAATTATTTTAGAGTGTGTGTTCCCTCTTCACGTTATAGTGAAAAAGATGAAGTGAAAGTGTTCATCACACAAGTGGATGAGAAAGAGACAAGAGGCAGAGTCGTCAATCGTCCTCACTCCTGAAACTTATGGTTCGTTCCCAATGATCCTTCCTGTCTCATTTTACGCGCGTCCGACTCTGGACGTTCTGGAAGACCTGATCGGCAAGGTTCTTGTGCGGGCTTCAGAGGAGGGCGTGATATCAGGAATAATCGTGGAAGCTGAGGCGTATTGTGGGGAGGATGACCCGGCCTCCTTTGCGCACAGAGGGCGGACAAAAAAGAGCGAGATGCTGTATGGTCCGCCGGCCAGAATTTTTGTTTACCTCACCTATGGAATGCATCATATGCTCAATGTGGTCACAGAAAGAGAAAATTTTCCTGCGGCTGTCCTCATCCGGGCTCTAGAGCCCCTCGAAGGGATTTCGCTGATGAAGTCGAGGCGAAAAACTGACACGATAAAAAATCTGTGCTCAGGCCCGGCCAAGCTCTGCCAGGCGTTGAGTATTGACCTTTCTTTGAATGGCCTGTCGGTTTCTTCTCCAAAGTCGCCTCTTATTATTAGAGATGGATTAAAAAATGAAAAAAAAGAAATCGAGCTGCTGTGGAGGCCTCGGATTGGCATCAGGCAAGGACGGGAGAGGCTGTGGCGCGTGTATCTTAAAGACAGCCCTTTTGTTTCCTTAAAATAAATGGGATAAATGGGAACGTCCCCTATTGACAAGCCAATCGTTTTTTTATGAAATGCCACTATGTTTGAGTTGGATAGCCGGCAGGATTAAGGATAAAATAGAGACTGTGAAAAATATTATTCTTCTTCCTCAGGAAGTGGCGCAGAAAATTGCGGCAGGCGAAGTCATCGAAAGGCCTTTTTCTGCAGTGAAGGAGCTGGTCGAGAACTCATTGGATGCCGGAGCTTCAGAGGTAAGGACCGAACTTATTTCCGGAGGGAAAAAGCTCATCCGAGTCACGGATAATGGGCATGGGATGTCGAGAAAAGACGCTCTTTTGTGTTTTGAAAGACATTCAACCAGCAAGATTGAAACGATTGAGGATCTCAGCCGTATCGCCACTCTGGGCTTTAGAGGAGAAGCGCTTCCCAGCATTTCTGCGGTTTCAAGGATCGTATTAAAGACTTCGGAAGGAAAAGAAGAAAGGGGAACTCTCATAGAAAGAGAAGCAGAGGAAGTTGTTCAGGTTTCAGATATTGCTTTTCCTGTGGGGACATCCGTTGAAGCTCGAGACTTATTCTTCAACCTGCCCGCACGAAAGAAATTTCTCCGTTCAGAAAGGTCCGAGCTGAACTTGATCGTCAGATATTTGACCTTTGTATCCCTCGCCAATCACGGGGTGAGGTTTTCTTTGATCCACGGAAAGCGCCAGATCTTTGACTATCCTCCTGTCAAGACTCTCAAGGAAAGGATTTTTCAGGTCTATGGAAAATCCCTGGTTGAACATCTCATGGAAGTCGACCATGAGGAGGATGGAAGGAGTCTATTCGGGTATGCGTCGATCCCTCCCTCAGGACGTCGGGACAGAACCCATCAGCTCTTTTTTGTGAATACGCGGATGATCAAAGACCGGACTCTTCAGGCTGCTCTGAATCAAGCGTATAGAGGCTTCTTGGAAAAAGACCTGTACTCTGAAGCTTTCCTTTTTCTCTCCTGTCCTTATGATGATGTGGATGTCAACGTCCATCCTGCAAAGGCTGAAGTCAGGTTCAGGGATTCCCGTCCTTTTTTTCAACTCGTCCTCCACAGCATAGAAAAAGCCATGCTGAGAGAACAGGGAATAAAAGAAGTCTACCCCAGCCGGAAGGGAGAAAAACGCCGTCTGGAAATAAAAGAGGAGATGAGCGGGCGAAGTTTCCCGTCAGCGGATAGAAGGCATTTGGACTGGGAAAGCTTGTTTCCTTCGCCGGAAAAAGATAAAGAAATTTTCCCGAGAGTCCTGGGGCAGTTCCAGGATACTTACATTGTTGCCTCCTCCGAAGACGGAATACTCATCATCGATCAACATAACGCGCATGAGAGGGTTCTATTTGAGAAATATCAGGATATCGATAGGAAAAAGAAATGGCCTCAAAAGTTGGCTCTTTTTCCAATCCTCTTTGAACTTTCGCCTCCCCAGGTGTTAAGCCTGGAAGACAATCGAGGTTTGTTGGAAGAGGCGGGCTTCCGGGTAGAGGCCATGAGCGGGCGGAGCTTCTCATTGAAAGAATTTCCCGACCTGTTCAAAGAGGATGAGGCCCGGGAAATATTTCTTTCTCTTCTTGAAGATTTAAGAGAGAACAAGGCCGAAGATCAAAAGAAGAGAATAATGGCCACTCTGGCGTGTAAAACGGCTGTTAAAGCCGGTCAACCCTTGTCCCTGGCAAAGATGAATTATCTCGTTGAGGAGCTCTTAAAGACTTCCAATTCGTCCCTCTGTCCTCACGGAAGACCAGTCATCGTGAAAATAGACAAAAAGGAGATAGAGAGAGGCTTGAAGAGGGAGAGAAATTGACAACCACTTTTTGTTTTGCTATAAAAATGAGGGACAGAAAAGGCAGAAAAAGGGGACAGGTGTTTATACTCACTAAATAGGCAACACTTTTATTAATGATACTGAATGTAAAAATGTCATTGCGAGCGACCGAAGGGAGCGTGGCAATCTCGTACAAAGAGAGTGTATTTTGGCTATGATTTCATTTCACTGCAGGAGATTGCCACGCTTCACTCGCAATAACATCCAAAAAGAGTTACCGAATTACGGAGCGTGTACAACAGGCTAATTTTTTGGGGGCTGTCCCTTTGAGCCTTATAATCTTATAATAAGGAAGAAAGGGACAGTCCCCCTTTAATAAAAAAGTAGCCTGTCCCCTTTTGTGGTGCCGGGGAGTAGCGCAGCCTGGTTAGCGCGCCTGCCTTGGGAGCAGGAGGTCGTCGGTTCAAATCCGATCTCCCCGATTCGATGATAAGGAGAGCGTGGCATCATTCATGCTTGCAGGTTGAATCAACATAAATAGAGAAAGCGCGCCTGTAGCTCAGCGGATAGAGCAGCTGCCTTCTAAGCAGCGGGTCGGAGGTTCGAGTCCTTCCAGGCGCGCCAGGCTTTCCCTCCCTTCCGGCTGATTTCAATGAAAAATTGAGGGCTGTTGTTTATGCTCTATCATTGGGATCAGGCCTTGTCATGGTGGTTGCCCAGTGACTGTGATCAGCCCTTGAAACCTGAATTCCCGATAAGGCCTGACACCAATCTTTTAAAACCCCAGCCCTGAACCCGAGCTTTCTGAATGAATAAAGACAAATAATGTCAAATTTAATTGGAATGAGAGATTGGCTTTTTTTAATGCCTTGAGTGTTCTTCAATCCTCTTTATTTGTTTCGTTTCCTTTTCTCGGATTCTAAGATTCTATCCTTCAAGAGACAGGAGTTCACCATTCAATTTTACTGGGGTTGAGTCGACTAAACTATGGAGATTCAGCCGCTACGGTTTCAGCGGGGTTTTACTCCCACTCGGAAAGAAGATGAAAGAAAGAATCGAGACGGATTTACTTTCTTCGGGGAAAAGACTCATGCCTTTTAAAGATACTTTATTCGACTTTCATCAGGTGAAAGGATAGTACTATGTTGCAGGATGTGTCTTGGCGTTTGTTCGTGCTATTCATGAGGTTCTTCAAATATCGTCCACCAGGGATAGCAAGGCGCGCCTTGAACAGGATGCTCAGAGTTGCAGCAGATTTTAGAGAGGAGGGATAAATGGATAGAAGATACTATATAAGAGGATATAAAGAAAAAGTCGGTTTCCCGATCTTGTTCGATGAATCGACTTATTCCTTCGAGGAAGCAAGAGTTAAAGCCAGAGAGTATTTCGAGCAGATCGAGCCCCTCTGTAAAGTGATTATCTTTGAGCAGGAAAATGGGGAGGGAGAAAGAGCGGCTAGATTTATATACAGGAATGAATCGGGGAAGCCCCAGGAAATCGGTGATTGGTGGGAGAACTATTGAAGCCTTTCCGAAGTTAATTCAATCTTTCTGATTTTTATGCCCCTCCGGACTTCATTCGACTTTGAAGTGTTCAATCGTCACAGAGATTCCTTTCCCATTCCAGGCTTTGATCATCTGTTTATGTCTCGGCAGATCACTAAAAAGATGACGAGTGGCTGTCTGAAGACGTTCTGTTCATTAGCCGGATTGAGCGGTCCAGGGGCTATCCTCTGCTGCGGTGAACCGCATAGCCTTTATAGATGAGGAAAAGAATTCAAAATTCACCTTAGGAATCCTCCCTACGGATGATTGACACTCTGAGAATTCTCTGCAAACATAAGGAGCTGTTATGGCAGCTGTGCGAATATCTTCTAAAAGTAATGTTTTGGGAAGAAGAGAAAAGTCTGGAGCAGAGAGCGTCTTAGATGTATGAAAAAATAGCGAAGATCTTGGTGATAAAAGTTGACAAATATTGTCAAATTGTATATTTTATTAGCACTCAATAAGGACCCAAAATGTCTTCAAACCTTGGTGAACTTCTTATCCGCGAAAAACTTATCACTCCAGAGCAGCTAAAGTCTGCTGCTGAGTATGAGAAGAAGAACAAAGTTTCTATCGGAAGCGCTCTCGTCGCTTTAGGTCTCATCACTGAGGAGAATATGGCCCAGGCACTAAGCCGACAGTTGGGTTACCCGTACATCGACCTCAGTCAGTTCGAAGTTTATCCGGATGTCATTGAGCTTATCCCTCCGGACATTGCCAAGAAACACATGATCATGCCCATCCATCGAATTCGGTCTTTTCTGACGATGGCCATGGTTGATCCCACAGACCTGGATGTGATTGAAAATGTCCGGTTTAGGACAAGTCTAAGTGTCCAGCCAGTCATTGCATCAGAGTCAGGGGTTTCGGAAGCCATAAATAAATACTATGGCGCTACCGATTCTATGCGTGTCAAAGAGATAA
>Ga0209636_10004848_pt1 | contig 13739 bp, 17 predicted proteins | sample DeeMarSWOR152_54_FD_187464 | JGI IMG/M metagenome (GOLD analysis project Ga0209636, IMG submission 187464) | Marine sediment microbial communities from White Oak River estuary, North Carolina - WOR-1-52-54 (SPAdes) (version 2) | ecosystem: Environmental > Aquatic > Marine > Intertidal zone >...
TGAGGTTGGAACGACTCAGGTCAACCCTCTGAGCTTCGTCCCTGAGAACTTGGACTACATCAGCTACGGGTTCTCAAGCATGGTGCGCTCGGTCCTCTCACACCGGGAGATACGTGGCTATCTCCCCTACAGGGCCTGGCTGGAGAGCCCAATCGGCGCAGTTTTCCTGTGTAGAGGGTGCAACTACAACTGCAAGACGTGCGGAGGGTCGAGATCTGCCTATCGTCGGTTCTTTGGGAGAGAGCGACCTGCCTTCAGATCGCCTGAAAGGGTCGTTGAGGATCTCGCCGACATCAGGGGCTACATGAAGGGTCCAATCTTCCTCATCTCGGACCTTCGTCAAGCAGGAAAGGAGTATGCAGAAAGGCTCCTCAGAGAGATAAGGAGAGAGAAGGTGGAGGGACCACTTGTCTTTGAATTATTCACAGGAGTCGACAAAGAGACGGCGTCAACGCTCGCTCGGTGCTGCGACAGTTTCTCAGTCGAGATGTCGCCTGAATCACATGACTCAGGGGTAATGCGGGCACAGGGAAGAGCCTTTACGCAAGCCTCGGTACAGAGGTCCCTGCGGAACCTGCTGAAGACAGGCTGTGAAAGAGTAGATGTCTTCTTCATGATCGGTCTGCCAACCCAGACGAGAGAGTCAGTCCTGGCAACCACAAGGTACGTGGATCGGCTTCTCAGCAGATTCCGAGACGACAGGTTAAAGCCGTTTATCGCGCCTTTAGCACCATACATGGATCCCGGGAGCATAATATTCGAGAGCCCCGAGGAGAACGGTTACACCGTTTTCTTCAGAGACTTGATGGAGTACCAGAGTGTTTCACAGTCACTCAGCTGGAAACATCTACTCAACTATGAGTCTCGTTGGATGACGAGAGACGAGCTGGTCGATGTGACCTACGATGCGGCCTACAGGATCAACAGGGTGAAGGCAAGGCACGGGTTGATCCCCGAGAAAGAAGCGGAGAGGCAGCAGGCGCGCATAACATTGTCATGGGAGCTCAACAAGGAGATAGACCAAAGGCTTGAGAAGGGAGATCAGAAGCAAATCGAAGAGCTGATGAAAAATATCTTCGCTGAGCCTGGGTTGATCGAAGAGTACAGCCTCTGTCTCTCGACGGACCTTCGTTGGCGGGGCTCCAGAATAAAATACATGAACCTTGTGAAGTCCCTCTTAAAGAGGTAGAGAAAGAACGTCGCCCGTTTTCGATGTGGTTGTTATCGGTGCAGGACCCGCCGGTCTCTCGACAGCTAGGTCGGCTGCGACAAAGGGCTTGAAGGTGATTGTTCTAGAGAAGAAACAGGAGGTAGGTTTTCCCTTGAAGTGCGCAGGATTCCTGCCGTCCCCGAACGAGATGAAGAAGCTACTTCCTGAGGCAGAGGCCTTTCTCGGGCTTCTCGACTTCGGCTCAGATGTCAGAGTTCATCGGTGCAGGGTGGTGGAAGCGGTCTTTCCTTCAGGCCGGAAGCTTTCCGCCAGTTTTGATGGTCAGGCGCTGGATCGCAGTGCATTGGAAAGGTCTCTCGCGCAGGAGGCAACAGAGAGAGGCGCAATCCTATCACTCAGCTCGAGGGTCTGGAGCATTGATGGTAGAACTATCAGAACAGCCGTCGAGGGTGAAGAGACAAGGTTTGAAGCGAAGGTGACGGTGGGTGCTGACGGAGCTCACTCCATCGTTGCCGCTCAATACGGAGAGAGGCACAGACCTGATCAACTGGCCTTTTGCTACGCACACGAGTACTGCAACGCCGACATAGACCCTAACCGCGTCCAGATGTTCTTCGGCAGGAGTTATGCGCCGGGAGGCTTTGCTTGGCTTATTCCCCGCGGCTTGGATCTCATGAACTTAGGTATGGGGATCAGAAATAGGTATAGGAGGCCGGGTGAAAACCTAAGCAGTCTTCGGCGGAGATTTCTCTCTCTACCTCAGGTAGCCGCCTCAGTAAGGCGCGCTCAGCCGCTGGCTCGCATTGCGGCTCACGTTCCCATAGCGGGACCCAGAAAACGCACAGCCTTCAAGGATGCGCTCCTTGTCGGAGATGCAGCCGGACAGGTCTTGTCTCACGTCGGCTCGGGGGTGGCAACATCTATTATTGCAGGAGAAATCGCCGGCTCCGCCATCTACGAGTACCTTACTAACCGGAGGCCCCTTGCGTCGTACGAGACGGATTGGAGACGGACGATGGGCAAGGCCCTAGAGTCGTCTCTCAAGATCAGAGTGATGCTGGAAAAGTTTGTGGAGAGAGACTGGTTGCTTAACCGCATCCCTGACCTGATAGGAGAAGAGGAGTTCCTGCAGCTACTCATGGCTCGAACACCACGGGGGATTCCTCAACTGCTTTCAAGTATCCTTCGGCGTAGATCAAAGGGTTCTCCATCGTAGGCAAGTGGAGAAGGGCTCTTCATGAATTCTCGGAGAACAGAGGTTGCGTAACCACCTCGGGTAACCTCGAGGTAAAGTGCTACGGTGCACGTATCATCTTCGCGAGTTGTCGATAGCAACTTGATGACTGTGTTGTTCATGAACACAGGTCTGTAGGCTCCCTGTGTTCTTGCCTCGGGTAGGCAAGACGTTTTGAAGTCTTCGAGACCTAGTTTTTCCCGATCGAGAATCCTGGCCATCAGTTCTCCCTTGGGTCCTCTAGGGATCTCAACCTCGTACCCCGGGACAGGCAGCACCACAACCAGTCTGCCCTTCTCTACTCTTTCCCGGATGTTTTGTACGTTGTACTGGTTGACCTTCAAGAACTTTGACCTTGCTAGGCCGTAGATGTCTGTCTCTGCAACCAAGTCTCCTGGGACAGGGTCGTTCAGATGACTTCCCGTTGACAGCAGCTTGGAAAGAGTCTGGTTGAAAATGTAGGAGCTGTACGACTGGACCAATAGTTTCCTCAGACGTAGGGGCAAGGCTCTCATCGCCTGTACGTAGTCTTCTTTCCATTCGTCAAGATACGCCATGAGTCTTCTCTCGTATTCCAACCTGGGCGGCAACTCGTTCGCTGTATCTTTTCGACTCCACTGAGCCCGCAACTCCTGTCGAGCGTGTCTTGTTTCTGGCGCCTCAAGTCTGGAGGAGCAAGTGACAAACGTCTTAACTGCGTCGCGTAGCCTCCCCTTCACTATCAATCTCCCGACGAGATGGTTTACGGGCCTCCTTATGCCGAATCTCTGGTGGCCGAAGAAGTTCGGGATCCCTGTAGCCTTCAAGAAGACTAGGGTCTTGGCGACCATCTCCGCCGAGCGCTCGGGGGAATGCTTCACACCTCTTATCCTTACATTGAACTGGTTTCGAGCCAGCATGTGGGGAAAGACTGGCCCAGACACACGCTTGATTGGAACCAACCTCGCGTTGCGTAGAATGATTTTGCTGACGCTCTCAGCGGCCTCACGAAATTTGAGGGGTATTGTTACGAACTGCCGGGTGACCGCCCGCTTGTCCTTCAGACCGCACATCCCAATTGACGCTGGCATGACGCCAATTGCAGCAGCTATTCCTGACAGGCAAAGAAGTGTATCTCTGTTCCTTTTCTCTAATACACAGAGAAGATGATCGCCTGCGCCCGGTATCATATGCGGTGGAACTGAAAAATCATTTGACTTCATGCCGTTGGAGAGAACCTCGTCAACAGCAAAGTCATCGACATGAAGCTTGATGACTCCGCCGATTCCTGGGGTACTGGAGGCCCAGCCACGAATGCCTATGAACTCCTCGACCTCTCCGACTCCGATTCCCTCCAAAGACTTCATCTCTACAGTCTCCTAGAGTAGTGGAAGAGACCCGGTCACTCGATCCACTAAGTCGGAAGGAGCAGGGCCTATCCCTAGAGCAGTCAGCGTGCCGGGCGGAACCTCTGTTAGTCCCATGTCCTTCACCATCGCAGTGGGCAGCCCTAGCTTCCTGGCCCTCATCTCCAAGGCCTTCAGTTCGTTCACGGACTCCACCCCCAACACGATCTTGCGCTGTTCAATCTGCAGCCATCGCTTTGCCCAAGTTGCGTTGTGTTTACGGCATTTCTCAAGCGCCGACACTGAGGCGTGTGCCACTTGTGCTGAGGTCTTGCCCACACTCATTCCCAGGTCGGCCCTGACTGCTATGACTTGTTTGAAGTCAAATGAGCGAATCAATTTCCCTGCCCAGAGGGTAACCACGGTGTATAAGCCTTAAGCATGCTTGGTCAGTAAGCATCTACCCTGCCCCCTTGGGTCTGCTGAACGCTCGGCTCAACCGGATGTCGATCCTAAGAGGCGGTCAAAATGGGGCGGGAGGTCGATCGGTTCTCCTCCTAGGAGACTATTTGGTTTCCACCGCTTTTGCCGTTGTTCTTACGTGGTCGACTGGAACCGATATTGGAAGTGGGAAGGCTGATTCAGCTAGCTCTATTGTTACTTCCTTCTTGGGCTTGTCAACTCTTGCTATCTTTCCAGACATTCCTTTGAGTGGGCCTGCTGTTATCTCTACGGTGTCGCCTGTGTTCAAGGTATCTATGATGGGCATCTCCACTAGGTGGCTGGAGATCTCGTCAAGGCTGACCGGCATCACCGGCCTACTTCTGACATGTCTTATTCCGTGAAGCGTCGTAACGACCTGCTCCCTTCTCCTTGCTTCTACGAAGACGTATCCTCTGACATCTGGAAGTACCACAATAGACAATATGTCCTCCTGACCCGGCGCCAGGCGCCCCTCGATTATTCTCGCCACACTCTTCTCTTGTCCTACGGTCGTCTTCACGGCGAAGAACGTGGAAGTCGCGGCTTCGGTCATTCTTGTCACGACTTCCTAGAAGGATTGGAGCGCGAGGGCGATGAATCGGATTAAATAGGATATTATCCCGATCAGCGCGATCCCTATCAGCGCTATCTTCAGAGATAGCATGAACTCTTTACGTGTCGGCTTCGCGGCGAGTCTGAGCGTCACCGACGCTTCTTTTAGGAATTCCCTCAGCCCCATCTTAAGCCCTTGCCAGGCCAGCGGAGGCGCCTCCGCATCTGGCTAGAGAGAAACCATGTTCCTCCGTCTTCGACATGCGGTCTTAAGACGCCTTACACTGGTTGTAGGCCGTCCGTGCATCTGTCCCTATTTAAACCAAACGTTGAGGTAGCCTGACACAGCCCGGAGACGTAGGCATAGAGTCAGGTACTCCATCCGTTGTCTTCTGTCAATGCTGAGTCAGCGTTTCACCCTGCCTCTGCGCCTCGGGAGGAGGTATCGAAGCAAAGCTGCCTCGCTGTGAAGCCTGTTTTCTGCTTGCTGCCACACCCGTGACTGGTTACCGTCGATTATCTCATCTGTCACCTCCTCTCCTCGATGGGCGGGCAGACAATGCATGAAGATGGCGTCTGGCTTGGCACGAACCATGAGTTTCCGGTTCACCTGATACCTCGGATAAAATGTTCTCATTCGCTTTGGCCTTTCGGATTCTTGACCCATGGATGCAAATACATCTGTGTAAACGACGTCGGCTTGGCGAACAGCTTTGACAGGGTCGGAGAACACCTCTATGTGTGCTTTCATCTTCTCTGCCGTTACTGAAGCTTTGTTGAGTATGGTAGGGTTCGGTCTGTAGCCAGGGGGGCAAGCCACAGCCAGATGTAGACCCAGCTTCCCGCAGATTTCGATGAGGGAGTTGCACACGTTATTTCCATCTCCAACGTAGGCGATCCTGAGTGAAGAGAGCTTTCCCTTCTCCTCTGCGATCGTCATGGTGTCCGCTAGTGCCTGACATGGGTGAAGGAGATCGCTCAGCGCGTTGACCACCGGTTTGCCGCTGTTCAAAGCCAGAGTTGTCACGTCTTGATGGCGATCGACCCTGGCCACGATCGCATCGACGTATCCAGATAGGACCCGAGCGGTGTCGCCTATAGTCTCACCTCTGCCGAGTTGAAGTTCGTTCCAGCCGAGGTACAGGGAGCGTCCTCCAAGCAGCCCTGTAGCCACCTCGAACGAGACGCGGGTCCTGGTGGAAGGTTTCTGGAAGAGGAGAGCAACAAACCTCTCCTTCAGCGGCTTGTCTCTGGGATAGCCGCGAGACTTGAATTTCAGTGCGTCATTTATCAGCCTAGTGATCTGCATGCGTGAATACCCGTCAAGATCTATGAAATCCCTCTTGGTCAAGATCATTCACCCCATCTTTGGGAAGTCGCTATAAATGGATGTTGTTCGACTTTCAAGGATTATGTGAGGAGCTTCTGCAAGAACCACTCCCTGTTGAACTCAACGAGGTCGTCAAGATCCTGACCTGTCCCAAGAAACATGACCGGCTTGCCTATCGTGAAGCCTATTGAGACGGCTGATCCTCCTTTGGCGTCAGCATCGACTTTCGTTAAAATCGCCGCATCTATCCCTACGTATTCGTTAAAGCGTCTTGCCTGCTCGACTGCCACGTTACCTGTCAATGCGTCTCCCACGTAGATCGTGAGGTCGGGCTTCGTGACCCTCTTTATCTTCTTCATCTCCTCCAGTAGGTTTCGGTCGATCTCTGTCCTTCCCGCCGTGTCGATCAGGACGACGTGGGCAGCTGACGATCTTGCACTGGCTATGGCGTCTACAGCGACTGAGGCAGGGTCGGCTCCATACTCTCTGCGGACAGTTCTTATCTTGGCCTTCTGGCCTAACTCTGTCAACTGCTCTATTGCTCCCGCTCTGAAAGTGTCGCTTACGGCCACCAAAGTCGAAAAACCGTTCTTCCTCAGATAGTGTGCTATCTTGATGACTGTGGTCGTCTTTCCGCCGCCATTGGGTCCCACGAAGAGAACGACGGATGTCTTTCCGTCCCTAGCGTTCCTGTTCACAACTTGGAGCAGATGTTCCTCCGGCTGTGCTTGAGTGAGGATCTCTGCAAGCGTCTCTTTCAAGACACTCATCAGAACCTGATCTTTTGCTGAGAACCTAGGAGCTCGTACACTCTGCAACTTCTTGACCATGGATTCGGCTATCTCGTCAGCCACCTCAACCGCCACGTCGTTGCTGATCAGATTCATCCTGAATGCTCCGAGTTGCTCTGACACGCTCTTCTCGGAGACTGGGGCAGTGACCATCCTCTCCTTGAAAGAGGATATGGCTTTCTTGATTCCTTCCAGCAAAATCCAAGACGCCTACTGCTGTCTTATGACCGACCTTAGCTCGTCAGCCCGAGCCAGGTAACCCGTCAGTCTCTTGGCGTAGTTCTCGCGGAGTTTTGCGAGAGAGTCTCTTCGATTTTGGAGCGCGATGCGAGCGTCCGCAGGGGTCTTCTCCAAGACCACTCCTGCCCCAACTCCAACCTTGACGACATCAAAACGTGAAACGCTTCCGTGCAGGTAGCTTCCCCCTCCAATGGAGATCAGCAAGTTTCCTTTTCCCTGGGTCTTCCCAAGTTCTTCGAGAAGAGTAATTGCATTGTCGTGATCCACGAGCGAATTGTCTATGGCCACTACCCTCACCTGAAGCTCAGATGCGAACTGGTCCAAAACCTGGAGCTCTAGCAGGGCTCTACTCCTTTCCTCGTCGCTCGCCAAACATTTCTCCCCCTGGCTCCGCTCAGCAACGCCCAACAAGCCCCCGAATAATAAGTATGGCCCAGGCGGCTACAATATGTTGAGGGCTCTGGAGATAGCCACCATCTCCGGCCCTATGGTCCTGGTGCCTATGGCAGCGCCCCTCTCGTTAGCCACCAACCCGCTTCGCACGAAGGTTACGCCGCCATTCACCGTTCCGACATCTGCAGGTACCTTCAGTACATCGCTCAGGGTTCTCAAGTTCTTTGCATCAGACTCTACGTGGACAAGTGCGCCCAAGTTCGTCGCAACTGCTATCGACCCAACGTAGCTCCGACCAGCGATCTCTGATCTTACTACGTTCACGCCTAAGGTCTCGGATATCTGATCAGCTTCCCTTTCGGTGAACTGGGGGCTCACTATCGCGCCGTGGTCATTAGTCAGAATCAGGTTGCCCATGGCGGTCAGTCGGCTTTGAAGACGAAGTATGTTCACCGATTTCATCGTTGACGAGATTCTTTTCACCTCTTCTTGGAGTGCCACATGAGGCACGATCACCCCGTTGGAGTTGGCTGCCAAAAACACCCCTACGATCGATGTTCCGCTGATCGGAGTGCGGATGACCTCTACACCCAACTCTCTCTCCAGAGACACTCGCTTCCTAGCGCTCAACTCCGGAGGCACAATAGCGTATCTAGATGTCGCCACGATGAAGAGCCCGATGTCAGCGCTTCCGAAGAAATGTTCTAGGTAGAGGGACCCCATCTGACTCAAACCTTCCTTGCTACGGCCCTGATGACGACGCTGTCCCTATCTCCGCGAAATGTAGTACGACCAACGCTGGTTCCTTCGCCTCGTGTTTGAATGGGATTGATCGATCGGAGCCACCTTTGTCAAACAGATCTATTTCTCCTTCTCTTGTTCCTTCTCGGCCTCCTCTTCGGCTTCGCTCTTCTCCTCTTTCACTTGCTCTTTCTCTTCCTCTGGTGGTGGGCCAAGCAGCGACACAGTCACTACATCGTCCTTGTCTTTCTTCATCAAAACCCGAATCTTTCTAGGAGGCTTCTGGATTCCGCGAAACCAGACCGCTTGGTTCACTTCGTTCTCTATCTTGATCTCCGAAGATTTCATGTGCCTCTTCGCGAACTGTCGGATGACTCTGATCGCCTTTTCCGCTCTCTTCGTCCTTGTACCTTTCCAAGCTGCTCTCAGCGGGATCGTGTACTCCCTTTCCAAAACTGAATCTTCACGGGACACGGCTGATCACCATTTCACGGCTTTATTCTTCCGCGTCTCCAGTTTCTCCTCTTCGAGTGGGTTCTTACCTTGCCTTGAGTCTTCAAGATGATCCATGTTGGGACAGCTTTGCTGTGCTTGTGGGCTTTCGCAAGCCTCTTCTTTCGGGCTAGGGTTCTGGGCAAGCCTACTACCTTCTTTCTATCTTCGTTCTTCTCTTGCTGGGGATTAGCTTAGTCAACAGAGCCTTAAGCTCTTCGTCAGTGATGGGAATCCTCACATTCTGGGTTTGAACGATTCGGAGAAGGTAGTCCTCGACCCTGCTCGCCAAGTCAGGTCTCACCAGCCTCATGTTAGCTAGCCGCTCCTTGGCCTTAGGGGTGAGAATGGCCCTCATCGCAGCGGCCTTTTCAAGTTCCCGCTGCTCTCTGGCCCTCTCCCTTTCAGCCCTTCCCTGCAGTTCCAGCATCCTCTGCTGTCTGAGTCTCTCTAGCTCCTCGTCTGACGTGTCTCTTCACCCGATGCTTTCCTCGCCTCACGCCGCACAACTTTCGCTGTGGCGTCGAGTAGACTGCGGCCCTTCGGGGATAGAGCTCTGCCCTTCTTGTCTTGCTTCGCAATGAGCTGAGCTGCTTCCAGCTGCTGCAGAGCCTTTCTTGTGATGCTTCCGCTACCTTTGTGGCGGTGTGGCGGCTTGAGCCCCTTTCTTCTCCTGCCTCCGTACTGGCTTCTGATCCGGGAAACACCCATGGGACCGTGCACGTAAAGCTTCCTCAGGATAGAGGCACATCTCGTGTACCACCAATCCGGATCTGAGGGGATGCGTGTCTTGTGCACAGCAGTCTTGACGTGGCGAGCCCAGTCTGGCGGAGTCACCAATCGGTTACTCTTCAGGTATCCAGCTAGCTTTGATATAAGAAGATCAGCTGCTACATCCCAGGCGGTCGACAACAGAACCCAGCCCCTTTCCAATCAGCAAATTCAGCGACCGGCTTCCTCTATAAAAACTTCAGGCACTACTCTCCATTTTGAACGTTTTCTTCTCAACGACAGGCATGCGTCTGATCCAGCCGCACTTTCTGCACCTGACTACGATGTGCTTCTGACGGCCGCTCCTCATCCTGACAGTTATTGCTTCTGGGGAGAGCAAGGGGTTTCCACATCTTCTGCAGAACAGCACCTTGAATCTACGAGGGATCCTAGTCCTTGTTCTCGTGGAGATGTTTCTCGCAATCGAGATTGCTCTCTCAGACAGCCGGGGATGAGACGGATAGATGAGTCTGGCGTGTCTGAAAAGTATCCTCATTCTGGTGTATGCAAGCGCCTTACTTCTTGGGAATCTTCGTCTCAACCCGAAGCAAACTGTTTAATCGGGGCTAAAAACATGTGGGTTCCGCAGTCGGCGTTGGAGATGGAGAAATTCTTAAGGCTTGTGCTGGTTTTGGCTGACAGTGCTCTGGAGAGGGTCCCCAAGGAGATTCTTTCACACCCATCCGTTCAAGCCGAGGCGAAGAGACGCAGAAAACGCGCTGAGCAACTTCTCTTGGATAGATCGCTACATCATGCCGCCATGAGAAGGCTCAAGAGCGCAGGTCGCCGCGGCCGACCCGACATAGTACACTTCTGTCTGCTCGAAGCCTTGGGATCAATACTCTGCAGAGAAAGTATGCTGGAGGTCTACGTGCACACGGTGGAAGACCGAGTTATCACGTTGAACCCGCGAGTTAGGCTTCCTCGGGTATACGACCGATTCAAAGCGTTGATCGAGACCCTCTACGTGGATGGCGCTGTGAAGAGTAGAGGAGAAACTTTGCTCGAATTAAAGCGCATGAACATATCGCGACTCATTTCGAGCGTAGACCCATCCATCGTTGCCGGAACCAGCGAACATGGATCCTTGATGTCGCCGCATGGCTTGGGCGAGTTGCTCTCTGAGTATCAAAAACCGTTGCTACTGGTAGGTGCGTTCCCTCACGGCGAGTTCAAGGCCTCCACTGCAAGACATGTGCGGATGATGGTGAGTATCTATCGGAAGCCTCTCGAAGCCTGGACAGTTGTCTCCAGAGTCGTTACAGGAATGGAGGAGATTGCCTACTATCGCAAGACCTCCGTAGCGAAGCCTGGGGCTTGACCGATCAATCGGCATCGAGACAGTCAATCGGTCGATCCACATGTGAGAGGCTTCAAGATGGTTCGGAAAGATATATCGTGGTGCGGCCGCCGGGATTTGAACCCGGGATCACAGGCATCCCCTCTTGGCAGAGAATTGGAAGGCCTATCCGCGCCGGAGCGCACTGGGTCCTAGACCAGACTAGACCACGGCCGCGCGTTCACTGCAATTCAGTCAAACAGGTTAAAAAATTCTTCTTGGATGACGGGGTGCCAGTTAAACGGGTCGAATTGATTATGACTAATGCTAAGGAATTTATGCCCCCGGCATGATCGGCCAGCGCGAGCAGAGTCTGTTTGACTGGATGAACGTTTCGGCGTATTTCAGATCTCTTCAAGTAGAGTTGTGAAGGTGTCGTGGTGGTCTTCTTCGTCTTCCAAGATCTGCCTGAAGAGTCTTGCTGTTGTTATGTCCCCTTCCTTTTGCGCTATCTCGATTGTTTGTTTGTACAATGTAATAGCTGCTTCTTCATCTTTCTTGTCTCGCTCCATCATTTCCTTTAAGCTCTCTCCAACGAAAATTGGGTCTGGCTTCGTAGTTGGAGTCCCCCCAAGGTAAGCCAATCTCTCGGCAATGGATTCGGCGTGTTTCATTTCGGTTATCGCAATGCTTCTCAATTCGTCTTTTACAGCGAATGCCTTCACCCCTTTCCATAGAACGTGTTGCCACATGTATTGAACCGAAACCTGCAACTCTCTTGCGATCGCTCTGTTCAACATGTCCAGCAAATTCTTAGAAACCACTTCTTTCTACCTCCTTCATCTATCGTTTTGATAATCCCCGCGTTTCCGCTACTTAAAGTTTAAGAAATGAAAAAGTAGGAGTTCCGGTTTAGCCATCCTCTCACTCGATCGAGGATCAGATCGGAGCCTTCTCCCCGCCCTCAAGGAGTCTCCCCTGAAGAAGAAGGTCGGTGCCGAAACTTCTACGCGCTGGGGTGGTGCGGCCGCCGGGATTTGAACCCGGGTTAGAAGCGTTCTGCGGACTCCATGGCAGGCTCCTGTATACAAGCGCTGTTCCAGCGTCTTAGCCAGGCTTGACCACGGCCGCCCGCCTTCTTGGCCGTCCACTGACCTATTATTGTTTCTCGGTTCACCCTAACCACTTTTACCCATAGTGGGTTCTTGATCGATCCTTAGCTCGATCCTAGTGTCTCTCCTGCTAGTGACTGCAGAACCTTCTTGCCCTCGGGTTCACCCCTCACTATGAGTGAATCCCCCTGCTTGAGTTGGGTGCTGCCACCTGGATGATATATCCACTCTTTTCCGCGCCTTATCGCCACGACCCACATCCCAGTTTCATCGTAGAATTTCAGGTCTTCTAACGTCTTCTCCGCGAGCTTGGAGGCCTTCGGAATCTTGACTCTAGTCACGATTTCATCTGAGGCGTCGATCGCTGCCTGAAGTACAGGGTGTGCATGAAGACCCAGCGCGACCGGCCTCGCCATCACTAGCGCGGCGTCCGCGATATTTTCGGTCGACACCCCCAGCCGCAGCATACCAAGGATGCTCGCGGCCTGGTCCGGAGAAGCCAAATCAGAGAGGACTTTGAGCTCGTACTTGGTGTGGAGCTGATCCACATGTTCCTCGAGCTTGATGACCTCCTTCGCCAGATCGGCGTCATTGAAGAGGAGAGCCGAGTAGGCTAGGTCAACCATGAGCTCCGACGTGTCCTTGAGCTCCGCCAGCTCCCTCTCTACCTCGATCAGGCTTGGCGGACGTTTTGCTTTGGCCGCTGGTCCCCCGCTAGGTGCGGGGCTTGGCTGCTTGGGATTGGCTAGCCTTCTGAGCTCCTCCACCCCTGTTCTAGAGCCATAGGCGATGAGAAAGTCGTCTTTCTCGACCTTCATTGATTCCGAGGGGTCGAGAATCCATTCGCCCTTTCTCCTGACGGCGATTATCGTGGAACCGAACTTAATGGGAAGTCTGAGCTTGGCTAGAGTCTTGCCCACAAGGACCGACTCCTCGAAAACCCTGACTCGCGCAACTCTCTCATCAACTTCTTGGAATGCCTCCAAGACGGAGGGGTGCAGTCCAAGGTTCAAGAGGACTATGTTGGCTATATCGGCAGCGGCATCGGATATCTTGTTTGCAGCTGAGGCAGCCATCGTGATCGGCGCCATCAGCTCAGCGTCTTGAGCGTCTCGAACCGATATCATAGCGTTCATGCCTAAGATATACCTGAGGCGCTCTACCTGGCTCTCCAGCTCTCTTACGTCCTCCGCTATCTCTCGGTCGTTGAACAACACGGCTGAGTAGGCTAGGTCAACCATGAGCTCCGAGAGATCCTTCATCTCCGTGAGGGCTTTTCTAACACCTATGGGTTGGTAGCGAAGTCTTTCCAACCAAACCAGCTCTGCTAATGAGCGGCTCTATGACCAGTGACGTCATCTATTAAGCTTTGGTTCGCTCGGTGCTTGAAGTAGCAACAGGTTTGCCGAACGGTGCTTTGACCCTCCAAAGCCCTAAGTAGCATTGATAGCGCCTACTCCGCCACAGGAGAGCCGCGGCAAATGGGACAACATTGACTACGAGGTACTTGGACGGTGCAAGATACAGATCAACCTTCAGCCAGGCGCTAGTCGCTCTGGCCTTTAATCTAGGGGGACTACTGTCCGGAGCTATAGCGGCCAACCTCACATCGGTATTTGTGAGAACACCGTGGCTGCTGGTTCTGTTCCCAATGATACTAACCGTCAGAGGGGACATAGGTGGCATACTCTCAGGAAAACTCGGAACAATGCTACACTCCGGTCAGATCGAGCCACGCCTAAGAGGGAACACCAGAGATTTCTCCACAATGCTTCAATCCGTCCTCTTTCTCACTTTCATCGATACTCTAGCAATGGGGTTAATC
>Ga0209636_10004849_pt1 | contig 13739 bp, 15 predicted proteins | sample DeeMarSWOR152_54_FD_187464 | JGI IMG/M metagenome (GOLD analysis project Ga0209636, IMG submission 187464) | Marine sediment microbial communities from White Oak River estuary, North Carolina - WOR-1-52-54 (SPAdes) (version 2) | ecosystem: Environmental > Aquatic > Marine > Intertidal zone >...
TGAGGAACGAATACAAATTCAGCATCAGGATCGATGAATCGAGTAACTAACCATGGACATGCCACTCTGTCCACATGCACCCGTTCACGAGTAACCCATTTCATGTTCTCACCAGAGAAAGGTATCATCATGAACATATAAATCTTTCAATAACTTTTCATAATTCCGGACTGTTGATTATGATTTCAGGTCTTTGGGAAAAAGAGCAGTTTATGGAACTTAGAACCAGCGACATTAAAACCCATCTAATAGAAAGAGAGGAGGAAAGTATAGATATTGCAGGATATCTGGGTCTTGAAAAAGAACTGAAAAGGTTCAAGGTGACATGGGTTAAGGATGAAACCATCATTCAGGCCTTGATGAGTGCCTACATGAAGGAATGAAGCAGCAGTCACCTCAAAGATGCCAATATATAAAACATTGCTCATTCCTACCTGATCTGGAGGCTCATTGATGATGAAATAGATGAAGAAGAACGTCAGAGATTGAACCTTTGAAAGAAATTGGTTCAGAAAGCGACAGAAAATCTTTCACTATGCATATTCGATTATTTTGGGTTGTAATCATTATGGGCCAGTACTCATGCCCGAGGAGTACGTATTCTTCGAGAAGCATCTACCACTGAAATAATTGTGTCTGAATTCCGATCATAGTACAGTAGCCCCCATTCCTTCAACGTACGCAACAATTCGCAGAGTTCATCACTTGAGTAAGGGAACTGTTCGCGCACCTCTGAAAGTGTTTTCATTGAATCGCAGAAAACCAGAAGAGCTGTTTCATTGCCATCCAGTTTATACTTATATATTTCCGGTCCTTTTTCCTCAATAAAGGAGCCATCCTCGTACTCAATCCAGGTATAGGAACGGTTTTGCTGCTGATAGGAGTCCAGCATCATTTCGAAAATATTCCACAACGGAAAGTGAGCAGGCTTTTCTGAGGGAAACCCAAAAAATTCAAACCTCTCACCTGCCGGTATGATATTTAAGGGAGCAGCCTCTTCCCACAGCCGCTGATAGGTCAGATTTCTTCTTTTTTCTTCTGGCATCTCCTCAAAAAAGGGAGATCCCTTATACAGTATGAGTTGGGAAGGGAGAAGCGTATACGTATTGAGAAAAAATCTTACAAATTTTAAATTCTTACAGCTCTCTGTAACATCTTCTTTAGTTTCAGATGGTATTCCCCTTATGATGTTCAATCCATCAATTGTTATCCCATACTGACTCCCCAGCTTTAATGCCTGTATATTGTGGGCAAACCGGTGTCGTTTCTCCATCTTTTCCAAGAGTGAATCAGTCATTGCTTCAAACCCCATCTGTATGGAAGTAAAAGATGCAACCTGCATGTGGTGGGCAGTTTCCTCATTTATGAAGACAGGAGATACCTCTGCGAAGAACTGGTAGGGTTCTTTTCGCCCGGCTGACGCTTTGATAAGCAGAGCTAAAAGGGTCTTGAATCTCTTTCTGTTTCCAGGAAGTTCAGTATCCACAAAGATGAAGCGATTCACGCCATGGGTTTTTGACTGGAATTCAATTTCTTCAACAATATTCTCAGGGGATCTGGTACGGTAGGAGTATTCCTCGTTCAACACACAGAATTTACACTTGTTCCAGGGACAGGATCTGGAACCCCATATAGGTACCCGCACCCTCACAGGAGAGGATACAACCTGGTTCAATGTATCAAAGTAATCTGTGTGATCTGCAAACGGATGCAAATCCAATTCAGAAGATTCACCAATCTTTTTCGTGGAGCAAATGCGAGTTCCATCACGATAGAGTAAATTGGGTACTACCGAAATATCAGTCTCTGTGAGAGCTTCAGCCAAACAAAATAAAGGGTACTCGCCCTCCCCCCATATGGCATAGTCGATCTGGGGAAACACGTTCATGAAGGTTCGTCCCTGTTGCTCATTGGTGATACCACCTATTACTACAGCAATTTCAGGATTCAATTTCTTTAACTGACCACTTATGTAGGAGCCCATCATCCACTGGTACGTCTTCACAGTGAACCCAGCAAGGCCATCTTTGTGTAAATCATTTTCTTTAATGTACCAGTCAATTTTCTCCCTGATGCTGTGGATAACCCCACGTAGTTTACTCCTGGAAACAATTGATTGAACAAGGACATCGAAGGGTGTTTCTCCTTCAACATCTGTTAGTAAATGCCTCCAGATGTACAAGGTTATTGATTCAGATGAAAAATCAAGCTTATTTCCAGAATTTATCTCTAAATTTCTTTTAAAATTCTCAATCTCTCCAAGTAATACTAAATTCCAGTAAATATTTCTTACACTGATACCTTTTGCCTGAAGAAATCCTTTTAAGTAGCCCAAGGCAGGATTTGGGATATCACACGTGTATGGTGGGGTACAGTGCAGAATCATGAACCTCTCTTTTATGTATAATAGTGTCAATTTAAGGTTTTCTATTGGAGTAATTTTCTTTTTCTGACAATAGGTTCTCAAAATATAGATAATGTCCCAGTAACAAAAGTCTCATATCTAGACCGCCTTTTTTAACGGCATGAATGTCATACTCTCCAGTACCTCTGATGCATATAGTAAACAGGCCAGAACATCTTCTCTGGTGAGCCCAGTGTATTCAGAAAGAATTTCATCAACGGTTGCTCCATGTGCTAACAAATTCAGAATATGCTGCACTGTTAACCTCGTACCCTTGATAACTGGCTTTCCTGCCATAACCTTGGGATTTAGTTCAATACGCTCACGTAATTTGTTCTGTTCCATTTGTATCTCCTGTTGTATACAGTATTTTCTCCTATATAAAAGCAATGGTACATAAAAGCAATTCTTTCAGCTCGCTGTGACTCCGTCTGTCTTGAACCATTTCTGAACTATCTCGTACTGTCAAGAAGACACAAGAAACATCAAGCGAACACATGTATGGCTGAGGGTATCACAAATCACAAATCACATTTGGACATGGAAAAACTAATATTGTTCATGAAATTTAGTACTAAAGTTCATAGAAAAGTTTATAAGTGGAGCAACGTCTGGGATGTAATATATCAGAACTAAAATTGAAGGCATACCGTAAGGAGGTATTGTATGTATCATATCAATCTGAATGGATCATACTACCAGATGGGTTACCAGCAAGGGCAGCTGCTCAAGCAGGCTGGGTTCACCTTACCTGCACCTGAAGAAAAGATGCTCCGATTTGCTCAAGAATGTGCCAAAATTGTGGACCAGTACATGCCGGGGTTACTGGATGAAATCCGGGGTGTAGCAGAGGGTGCACACATTGAGTATGATGCAGTAATGACTTTGACCATGACTGCCCCTTTTGATCCTCAAGAAGTGCCGGGCTGCAGTATTGTGGCTGTTATGCCGGAACGGACACAGAATAAAAAATTGATTGTGGGTCGAAACTTTGATATGCCGTATTATATATCAAAAGAGGGTGCCACCACCTATTGTACCTGCCCTGAAGGACACTATGCCAGTATTGGAAACTGCGACATCTGGGTAGGGCGATGGGATGGATTCAATGAGGCAGGTCTGTTTACGGCAAGTGCTGCTCTTTTATTGCCAGAGCCCACCCCTGTACTACCAGGGCCAGTGGGATGGTTTACTGGGAGACATATTCTGGACAACGTTAGAACAGTGGAAGAAGCTGTTGCCTTTACTGAAAGCCTTCCTCGCACAGGAAGCGGGAGCAGACTGGTGGCTGATACATCTAGTGCGGTGGTGATAGAGGTGGGTGTCACTGGTATGCAGGTCCGTTATCCAGAAGATGGGCTCTTGATTGCCACCAATCATGCAGTGTGCCCGCAGTTTGCAGGAACAGAAATACGTGTGCCCCCGTCTTCTCATTCCCGGTACAACCGTCTTGATGAGCTGCTGCGAAAAAGGAATGTCACGATTGAGGATGTGAAAAGGGCGCTATCTGATCACACAGGAGGAGTGTGCGCGCACGAGGTGGACCCTTCCGGGGAGAAATTTGGAACAATCTGGTCTATGGTAGGGATTCCGGGGGAGCGTACAGTGTATATTGCAGACGGCCATCCCTGCAGGACAACATACAAAACAGTAGAGTTTTAAACAAAAGTAGAAAGAGTATAGCCTGTAATACAGAACGTATAATGCTGTAGAAATGAGGAAAAGAGGTGAGCATAATGGAATATCGTACCCTGGGAAAGACTGGATTGAAAGTGAGTGTCATTGGATTGGGAACTGAATACCTGAACAAGCAACCTCCAGAAACTGTTGTATCAGTTGTTGAAAAAGCTGTTGCAGAGGGGGTTAACTACATTGACCTCATTTTTAGCTTTTCTGAGTACCTCCGCAACTTTCGAGCCGCCCTAACAGGAAAGAGAGATAAGGTAATCTTAGCATGCCATCTAGGCTCTGCAGAAAAAGATGGTCAGTACCGCAAGACACGGAATGTGAAAAAATGTGAGGCAGTTTTTCTAAAGGTGCTGTCCACGTTAGATATTGACTATGCAGATATTCTAAATATCCATTTTGTGAAATCAGAGAAACAATACAATGAAGTGCTGAAAAAAGGAATCTTAGATCTGGCACTCACACTAAAAGAGGAAGGAAGAGCTCGGTTTGTGGGTATGAGTACCCATGATCCAGTGGTAGCCATGAAGGCTGCCCAGAGCGGCATTGATGTGATCATGATTCAGGTCAACCTGGCCAACAATGCCATGCCCCGGAGAAATGAAATGTTAACTGTGTGTGCCCAACATGATGTGGGGATAGTGGCTATGAAGCCTTTTGCTGGAGGAAAGCTACTGCAAAAGAACAGAACAGTGAACATTAATGCCTACCAAACAGGGTGGAAGAGTTTGAAGAAGAAGATTCCTCAGGTCATAACCCCTGTGCAGTGTCTTCATTACACTTTATCACAGGTAGGAGTGTGTACCACTGTGCCTGGGGTGGCAAATGAGAAAGAGCTGCAAGGTGTACTGGCATTTTTGGATGCACCAGATGAAGAAAAGGACTTTTCAGGATTGCTGGAACACTTCAAGGAGTACATCACTGGAGAATGCGTGTACTGTAATCACTGTTTGCCCTGTCCTTCTCACATTGATATTGCAGAAGTTATTCGATTATGTGATACTGCACAACAAGGGATCACTCAATCACTGCGCACTGCGTACCAGAATCTTTCAGTAAAGGCATCAGCATGCATAGAATGTGGATCCTGTACAGAACGCTGTCCCTTTGGAGTAGATGTCATATCCAAGATGAACCAGGCTTCCAAGTTATTTGAGTGACTCAACTGTGGGAGAAAAAGTAAAATGCAAAGTATAAAGGTCAAAGGTCAGGAATGCTACCAGGAGACTAATTATGAGATTTTCAAGCACTCTGAGATGATTAAGATGAAAGAATTGAAGCTATCAGAAGAAGAAAAACAGCTCTTAGATGCAATTCGATCTATAGAGCTCTATCCTGATGATGAGGATACTGGAAAAACGCTCACCTCTACCCCTGAAAACCTTCGCTCTCGTGGAATACTTATTCAGAAATGGACGTTAGGTAAACAGGCAGTGCCTCCAGACTTCACCAATGCATTTGAGAGCTTGCTGATGAAAAGACTCATCAAGCACGAGGGTTCTGCCTATACTCTGACACCCCTTGGCAGACCCTATGCTGTCCGAGCCCGAAACGAACGAGTCGGCAAAAGATTTAGTGATATTTTGATCAGAAGCGAGAGGAGCAAGGCATATTCTACCTTCTGTGAACGTGTTTTCGGCAAAAATCTGTGCCAAGCCAATCTAATGGACATGACGCAGCTGGAAAAATTACTGGAAGTACTCAATCTCACCTCAAAAAACCGGGTTCTAGACATGGGGTGTGGAATAGGGAAAATTGCTGAATATATTTCCGATGTGACCCATGCACATGTTCTTGGCATCGATATCGCAGCTGAGGCCATTAAGCGTGCCCAGGCCCGAACCCGGAAGAAAAGGAACCGATTAGAATTTCAGGAGAATGACCTGAACAATCTCACGCTGCCCCAAAGTTCTGTAGATACCATTATCGCTATTGCTACTCTTCATTATGCGGAGAATTTGGAGAAGACTATTGGTCAGATGAAAGCATTACTAACCCCCCACGGACAAATGGGTCTCTTCTCTTTTCAATACTGCTCTGTCAATGATGACCCAGATATTTTGCTTCCCAATAATACTCATCTCGCTCAGGCTCTAAAAAACCACAATTTACCGTTCCAAACGTGGGATTTTACTGAGACAGAAAAGGAAATTTGGCACCGACAGCTTCAGGCTGCCAGAGAACTGATGGAGGAATTTCGGGCAGAAGGCAATCTTGATCTATGTGAAGACCGAATCGAGGAGTGTGAGGAGGATTTGCCGCGCCTTGAAGCTGGTACCAAGCGGCAATACCTGTATCATGTTCAACTGCCATGAACCTGTCAATAACGTATTGGCAATGAGACATTTCTTTAAGGATTCACCAAGGTCGCAACTAAAGTTTTCTAAATACTGTACATCAGAATCTTTATAAATGCAGATACTATATTAGATAGTAGCTGGAAGAGGTATGAAAATGAACATGAGAACGTCTGTGAAACCTCCTGTGAGGAAATTTGTGATGGTACTGATTCTTTTGAGTTCAGGATGCATAAGCACAACAGCCCCAGCACCTGATCCAGAACACCCTCAGAATGCTCCTGGATTATTCTACTCCTATTCTGTTGGGGATTGCTACAAAATCTATGTGGGTCTCCCTAAAACCTATTCAGAAGATCATGAGTATCCTACAATTTATTTGCTGGATGGAGACTGGTACTTCGACGGTTCCCACTGGAGGATTGACAGAGGAGGTGTTCACGGCATTGTGTCCAGGTTAGCAGAGAGCGGAGACATACCAGAAGCCATTGTGGTGGGAATAGGGTATCCCAAAGAGAATCAGCGGGGGAGAGACTTCCTCGGATCACCTGTTCATTTTTATAGATTTCTAAAAGAAGAGCTCATACCTTTTGTTGACAGCACATACAGTACGCAACGGGATGGACGAACCTTGGTTGGCCATTCAGATGGCGGATTTTTTACCTTGTATGCTCTCCTCCGGTATGACCCATCAGATATTGTCTTTTCCAATTTCATTTCCATTAGTGGTGATTTTTCCAAAGTGGACCGATACTTGTACACTGAAGAAATGTCTATGTACAGAAGATTACAGGGTGAATTACCAGTTGCATTGTACCTGGCAGTGGGAAAGGAGGAGGAAGACCGATTCTGTGAGAGTAATGACAAAATGGCAGAGAAACTGACCAGCAGAAATTACAGTGGATTTCGGTTCAAGAGCATACAGTACTATGGGTTGCACCACGGTTCTGTTGTGGCTCCTGCAGTAGAAGATGGGCTAAAATGGATTTTTTTGAAAAGTGCAGATGCGAGTAGCGGGTAGAACAGCCAAAGATAATAACTCAGTTCTGGGTAATCTATCCCCCGAAGTCTTACAAGTCCCGCCCTAGCCCTAGACCAAATGTCTGAAAAGCTCTAATCGCTGAATATACACAACATACATAGGTGAGTACATGACTAAAGAGTATAAATACCCTGTATACCGACCTGAAGGCAAAGCACAGCGAGTCACTCTCCGAATGTTAAAAGAAATGAAAATGGACGAGCTGTTAGAAGAGTTGAAGGAATTATGTGAAACTAGAGACTAGTTTACGTATTTCATAAAGAAGATTTCTATTGTAAGCACCATATATATTGAAATTATATGCAAGATAACAAAATGTTTGACGATTTCTTTATCAATAGCATATATATCAATCACAGCCAAAAATGCGGCTGAAAGGGCAAGTAATGCAACGGCAAAATCGCTAGATAGAATCATATCAAACACCTCCCTTCTGTCACTATAAAAAGGTTTTTATATGCCAAGAAATGTAATATAAAAACTGCTTATGGAAATTGAAGAGGTGTTGTCATGTCAGAAAAAATATCGTTTTGTGGACTGATTTGCAGTGAATGTCCTGCTTTCATTGCTAAGAGGACAAATAATGATGAATTTAGAAAAAAAGCAGTCAAGGAGTGGTCATCAGAAGAATTTCCATTGAAAATTGAGGATATTAACTGCGATGGATGCATTGACGGAGAAGAATTGTTTAAAGGCTGCATGATGTGTGAAGTGCGGAAATGCGGCCTGGAAAAAGAAGTCATCAACTGTGCGTATTGCGGAGAGTACCCGTGTGACACCCTGGAAAATGTGTGGAACATGCTGGGGATTGCTGAAGCAAGAAAAGTGCTTGATAACATACGAAAAGCGCAGCATTAGCAATAGATATAGAACCATTAGCAATAGATGCAGAGTATTTCAAGAAATACGTAAATTAGTAGCCAGAGACCAGCAACAGTGATATGCTGCATATTTTGTATGAGAACAGAATATGATTCGTTTAATAGTCAAAGCAAGAAATAATCGTAGATAATGATTGCACCACATTCTTCTCAAAGCCAGCTCGCTACAAATCGATTACCTATTCTTGACAGAATCAACCTGCATAACCCTTATAAAGGGTCTACTCCATACAAGAGTAACTACTCAAAGAGGGTTGTTTATTTGAGCAGACTAAGCGAAGCACAGAAAATGGAAATATACTATCAGATTTATGAGCAGTTATTACAGGATGAAAGGGTCTCCCTGGCAAAGATGTCACGGAATCTAGGGTTGGCAAGGAATACGGTCAGTTCCCACTATCATACCATGATAGAAAATGAGATTCTCCTTCCTCCCGCCTTACGATTGAAAATGTTTAAGGACCTGAGAGAATATGTGTATTATCTGAGGTTCGACAAGCCCATGCAGGTCAACCAGGAGCTGGAGCACAACCCAAAAGTGGTGTACCACTGTGTGACTTCAGGTGCTTTTGATATGGTAGTTACCACTTATTCTCCAGTGGATTTTGAATCACATCCCAAATTTAAGGGATGTCTCCTCAGTGGCCCACGAAGTGATATTTACTTCCCTGCTCCCATTTCCAGAGACAGCTATGAGGTGGCTTTCCAGAAGATACAAAAAACACTACAAGAGGAGGATTTGAAGCGCTCTTCTATACCCATGGAATTTCCGAAACGGGAAATTATCTGGTCAGACTTAGAATGGGAACTTTTCTATGATTTGAAGCATGATACGAGGCGAACGTTTACCGAAATTGTAAAAACGCATGACATATCCAAATGGTTATTCTACAGAGCATATGAGCGCATAAGGCAGAACTGTATTAGGATTGTGTCTTTTTTTCCCAAAAAACGATTAAATTACTCTGATTTTTACTTTATCTTTAAGACTGATTATGAGCAGGCGTTAGCGGATTTATTCATGCAGTTGCCCTGTAATAGTATGATCTGGCGTGTGGATGATCGTATGGTAGCCTGGATTAATATAGTACGGACATTTTCCTTCAAGAGATTTTTTGGGTTACTGCACTGGATGGATGACCATGGGATTATAGAGGATTTGAAGTATGCTCTTGCTTTTTTTACACCAGTGCAGTCAAGAAAAGGGTCACGTTTGTGAGCAATTTCTTCTGTTTTTTCAATCTATAGAATTTGCATGCCATACCCTTTAACCTATGTATATTTTTTCTATACTCTGGTGCAGCACACACCAAGACCTAAGCAGATATACCCGTATATGCAGACACTTGCGCTTTGAAAATTGCAGAGTCTGGAACAAAAGCTTTAAGTTTGGCAAAGATAACATACTTATATGACCAGGGATTCGCTTCTTGGTACAGTATTGCGTCCTTTCCATTATCTCTCAAAAGCTGTCCAGAAGATTAGGGGCCTTTTCAAAAAGGAAAAACCCAGATTGGTGAATTTGACTCCGCATGATGTAGTTATACGGCAAAATGGGGAGGATATAGTGATCCCTAAGAGTGGAAGGGCAGCCCGGGTGAGAGAACGAGTTAGGGGTACAAAGGTTGTCAATGGAATACGGGTTACAGATATTTGCTATGATGTGACACTGAATCTTCCAGAACCTGAAGACAATACATTTTACATTGTGAGCATTGTCGTAGCCTACGCAAATAAGGATCGCAAAGATTTGTTTTTCCCCGATGGGTTGAACGCATACAGGGATGAAAAGGGACAAATTGAGGCAGTACCTGGATTGAGGAGAATTGTTGAAGCACCTGCGACAGAAAGAATTTCAGATTACTTCAAGATTGACAGACCTAAGTCAAAGAGTGGTTAGAGCTTTGGAAGCTAAAATGGCTGCTTCAAATTCAATCACCAGGAAGGATACTGCTCAGGGGATTTCCCCTTTCTTTCACCAATAACAGGGGACGGGGGTCCCGGTTCGCTGCTGAAATCCAGTAATTCTATTTTAAACTGCCACTGATGTCCGAAATCAAATATATACAGAATGAACTGACCAGGCTGCAATCCCAGATCACCAATGGAGACTCTGTTTGAAAAGGGACCTTCATCGCCCTGTAGTGCGTAAATATGCGCATTTGACCAGGGTATGCCGTCAGTAAAAAAGGTGTATAAATGATCTCTGTCAAATTCAAATGCATCCTGGATGGCTTCATGTAAATCTTCCAATGTGTGCTCATTGGATAAGACAATAGTGCGCCACAGATTTTTCCTCAAGGACACCTTAACAGTATAGGTACCTTTTTTGTTTCCTCTGGGCAATGTTTTTTGCAGATCTCTCTTAACAAATTTCTGAAAGGGCTTAAAAAACGGTTCATACTGTATGTTCTTTTTTCGTGATCCTGGGAGGACAGTAAATCTTGATGTGTGTTCTCTAATATATGGAATGTTCCAGCGAAGCAAATTCCGTTCACTGCAGAGAATAGGAAAAACCGTACCTCCCAACCCAGCGACACTTGCTGATGTTATTCCATGAGGTTTTTCAGAAGGTTCTTCACAGGTAATTCGGATAACCCCAAAAAACGACAAATACTCCAGAAGGTAATCGGCATGCCAAAGAGCACTCCACAGGCTATGCACACGTTCTATGGGGATGAGCTTTCCCGGTGGCGTCCTGGCTAGATAATCTATAGTTGATTGTGCTTCTGGAATGAAAAACACGTTAGAAGAATAGTTCAACAATTCACTCCAATCTGTATCAACCCAGAAGGTTTCCAGCAAAAAGAAGTACTTTTCAGGAGCAGTTAACTGATTGTATTCAGTGAGCCTTTCTGTGCTTTGAAGGTGCAGCCGAGACGTCTTTGTGAAGAGGTTCCCTTTTACAGCCAGATAGTAAAACAGGGTGAGGTAAGGATGCGAAAATTTAGCTGTTCCCGATACATCTTCTGGACCAGGGGCACTCATCAATTTGCTGATTTGAGAAAGGGTTGCTCTAGGCAAAAAGTGACCTTTTCTCACCAGGGAGGGGGCTTTCTCTTCTATGTACTTTAAAAATGTGGAAAAATCCTTGACAATTGATGTTGGTTCAGTGTCTGTTATCTCTACCTTTGTTGCAGTCATAGTTCACTTTTAGTGGTGAGTGCTAAATATTTTGTGCACGAGTATGAGGAACTAGCTTTCTGTTGTTGCAATGGGTTAACAGTGAACTTTCAATCAAATTAATGCCCAGATTTATCTCTCAATTGGATACTTCTGATCGTGAAAGGGGAATTTACCAAATAGCAGACAAAATGTCCTCAACCTATTTAAAGAGTACAAACAATACCAAAGAGAGATGAACCCCACATTCAAAGCGCTGCTGATTATAGGGATTATAGGGATTATAATGGTAACCTGTGGGTGTGCTGGTCAAAGAACAGGTAAATCCCACACAGAAATAACCTATCAAGCAGAAATTATGGTAATAAAAGAAAAGGGAGGCCGCGTAGACTGGTCCCACACCCTAAATGTTGTAGCGTTCGATAAGAGAGGAGCTGATGGGTTTTACGACATTTACCTCTTAAACCCTGATGGTTCCCACGAACGATGCCTCACCTGTGATACCACCTCTCACCATAATGGTAATCCTGCCTGGCACCCTTCTGGTGAATGGATTGTGTTCCAGTCAGTTGACACCGCATTACTCCCTCCTATTAACCCTGAAGAGGTTAATGCCTACACCAATCCAGGGGCTGGGTGGCTGAACAACCTCTGGGCGATGGATGATGAGGGCAGCACTTTCTATCAACTAACCAGTGTGGGTATCAAAGGAGGTGTCTTACATCCCCATTTTTCTCATGACGGCACAGAATTACTGTGGGCAGAAAGAGTAGAGGGTGACGAAACTGGATCAACTGGAACATGGGCTTTGAAAATTGCTGATTTCACTATCACCGAAAATGGACCAGTTATTGGAAATATTCAATCTTTTACCCCTGGTGAACAGCACGCATTTTATGAAAGCCATGGATTCTCCTTTGATGACACCAGAATATTGTTTTCTGGCAATCTGCAAAAAGATCAGCCTATGTATGGGCTGGATATTTATGAATTAGATCTGGAAACTCAAAAATTAACTCCATTAACCGAATCATTTTACGAATGGGATGAGCACGCCCATTATTCGCCAGATGGACAGACAATTGTGTGGATGTCTTCTGCAGGATATAATGTGAATCCATTGAGAGCGGATTTCTGGTTAATGGATGTAGATGGCTCTCACAAACAGCAGCTCACCTTTTTTAATGAATCAGGCCATCCTCACTACAGGGGGGTTACTGTGGCTGCTGACAGTGCCTTGGGTCCAGATGGAAACACTATTATTGCGTACATTAAAACAGAATGTGCTGGTTTGGGCAGTGAAGGGAGTATTGTTAAGATTGAACTAAAAGAAAAAGAGAATTTCTGGGTTTTGACCCATAACCTTGTTCACATCATGTTTTTGGCTCTGTGTGCAATAATTTTAGGGATTTATCAGAACAAAATGAAAGGAAGCTGAATACAAGAATGATTAAAAGGTTAAGCAAAACCCAATGGCCAGCAAAAAATCTGATCCAAAAAGTATATAACTGCCAAATACACGTGAAACTAGCCACTGTAGAGCCAGCGCAGTGGATGACTGCTATAAGGTGGTATCATGGAATATTCCACGATAGGATTTGATGTCCGCGGGTTATTTCAAGAAGATCTCCTTTCAGATGAGGAAATTTTATGGGCTGGTCAGCCTGATCCAAAGAGATTGTTCACAGGTGCAGACATCTTTTTGATCCCTTTCAGCATTTTGTGGGGCGGGTTCACCCTTTTCTTCTTTGTACTCACATGGGACACTGGAATATTCAGTTTATTTGGTCTTGCATTTGCTCTTGCAGGATTATATTTTATTTTTGGTCGATTTTTCTACAAAATTTTGAAGAAGAAAAATACGTACTACGCGGTAACCAATAGACGTGTACTGGTGCTTAATACCTTGTTAACCAGATCTCTTCGGGCAGCGTTCATTGACACCATTCCTACCATACATAAGTCGGTGCGGTTCGGAAAGGGCACTATAACCTTTGGAAATCGAAATGTATGGGCTTCGTGGTATGAGAATACAGGCATGGATTTTTTCGCCTGGGGACATGGACAGGATGTCCCTACCTTTTATGACATTAAAGATGCAGAAAAAGTATATCGGCTGGTGAACGAATTGAGACAGAAAAAAGAGCCCGAGCCCTTCTGATAGAAACTTGGGCAATTGGTAATTTGATGTACTGGTGCTATTCACTGGATTTCTGCACTGAAAATCCACAGATGAATTCTTTGTCAAAATCAAAGAGAACACCCCGTTCACTTTTGTGATTGAGAATCATTTTTCTCTCTGACGT
>Ga0209636_10004850_pt1 | contig 13738 bp, 12 predicted proteins | sample DeeMarSWOR152_54_FD_187464 | JGI IMG/M metagenome (GOLD analysis project Ga0209636, IMG submission 187464) | Marine sediment microbial communities from White Oak River estuary, North Carolina - WOR-1-52-54 (SPAdes) (version 2) | ecosystem: Environmental > Aquatic > Marine > Intertidal zone >...
GGCGTTCACCTTGATGGAGACGTTATCCCGGGTAATGACGTCTTGAGGGGGGACATCCATCACTACCGTCCGAAGGCTTATCTTGATCATCCTGTCAACGAAAGGGATAATGAGGAAAATACCCGGGCCCCTGGGCGGAAGAACCAGCCTTCCCAGTCGGAAGACCACCCCTCGTTCGTATTCCTTACAGATTTTTACCGCGGCGGAGGCCAAAATGATAAGAACGATAATGCCGAACACAAAACCTGGAGTTAAGCCCATGTTGTCTCCTCCTTTCTGAAGAAGAAGGGTTTATACCTTTACTATCTTCAATTTAAGGTTGTCGACGCCGACTACTTTGATCCTTTCTCCCTTTTCAACTCTTTCGTCGCATTCAGCCCTCCAGATTTCGCCGTGAATGGAGACGGTTCCCTCGGGAAAAATCAAAGACTCAGAAAATCCTTCTTCCCCGATAAGCCCCTCAACCCCCGTAGTGGGTTTTCTCCTGCGCGTCCTGATCGCCATGGTGACAGCGAAAAAGAAAAACCCCGCGCTCACCAATACCGCTGGAATAATAACGCCCTTTGAGATCTTCATATACTCCGGGAGCTTTTCGGCGAGCATAATTGATCCCAAAAGCATGCAGACAGCACCTCCAACCGAGAGCATGCCGTAACTGGTGATCTTAACCTCGGCAATGAAACATATTATACCAAGGAGAATGAGGGCCAATCCAGCATAATTAATGGGAAGCATCTGAAGGGCGAAAAAGGCCAGGATGAGGAAGATAGCGCCGAGGACTCCGGGCAAAATGGCCCCGGGATTGGAGAGTTCGAAGAAAATGCCGTAGATGCCCAACATCAACATGATGTAGGCGATCGTGGGATTTGAGATAATATCAAGGAATCGATACCTCCACCCCATCTGTCTCTTGTTGATTGACACTCCTTTGGTAACAAGCACCTTCTCCTCGGAGTCTATCGTTACCTTTCGACCATCCATTTTGGCCAACAGGGAATCCAGGTTTGGAGCCACCAAGTCGATAACCTTCAGCTTCAGGGCCTCTTCCTCGGTAATGGAAACGCTTTCGCGTATCGCCTTTTCAGCCCATTCAACATTTCTCCCCCGTTTTTTAGCGATCCCCTTTATTTGCGCAACCGCATCGTTGACGACCTTCTCCATCATGGCTTTGTTTTCCTTATCCTGAGATCCCAGCGTCACGGGGTGGGCAGCGCCGATGTTAGTACTGGGAGCCATTGCCGCGATATGGCCGGCCATGGTGATGAAGACACCAGCGGAAGCGGCCCTTGCACCTGAAGGAGATACATAAACAACAACGGGTACGCGAGCAGAAAGCATTTTCTTTACGATGCTCCTCATCGAATCCATGAGGCCTCCTGGCGTATCCATCTGGATAATGAGGCATTGGGCCCCATCCTCCTCGGATTGATCGATGGCCTCCGTGATGAATTTGCTCGCAACGGGATTGATTACCCCGTTGATTTCGATGACGTTAACGTGCCTTTCTCCGGTGCCAAAAGCGGAAAGTCCATAAAGGGCTACCGAGAATAGAATAACCGGAAGGATCAGTCTGATCCGCAACATGGGGTTTCCCCTCTTTATTGGGTATTTATCATTTTTATATCCTATGCCCCAAAGGATGTCAATAGAATATGTCCTGGATTTTCCGGACTTTATGGGCAACCGGTTGTTTCTGAGAGCAATCGATTATTTCTAAGAGCAACCGGTTGTTTCTGAGCGTAATCCCCTGTTTCTAAACGTGATCTGCTGGAGAAGTAGTTACCGATCAAGGATAACAGGTGGCATAGCATGGAAATGAGGAAACGATGGAGTGAACTTATAGAAACATATTATTTTATAATATCAAATAGATATAACGTTATTTTTATAAAATACATGAAATTAAATGTTGCATCGATGGTTTCCAGAGAATTTCGGTATCCTTTCGGGTAACGTGGGAGAAAACTTCATGGAGAACCGTTCCTCTCTGATATATCTGATTCAAATAGATATCTCCATTAAATCCTCGGCGATGAGCAACTCTCCCTGGTACTCCTTTCTGCACTGTCCAATGATGTCGACAGTATCGCACACGGGATATAGATGGGTTAAGATTATTTTCTTGCAGTTTGCCTCCCTGCCAATTCTTCCCGCCAGGGAGGGGGTGAGGTGGCCCTCGGCCTTCATCTCATCGGGTAAGGCGGACTCGATAACGAGGACATCCACATCTCTCGCCAGCTCAACAAGGTGAGGGCAATAATCGGTATCTCCGGAAAGAACGACGCTTCTCCCGTCATGGGATTCCACTCGATAGCCAACGCTCTCAGGGAGATGGGTCATGGGTTTGGCAATAACCCTGAAATGGTCGTAATCCAGGATATCATCATATACCTCCGTGATATGTATTCGAAACAGATCGGGTTGAAGCCAGTGCCCATATACACCCTGGATGCCCTGAAAGTAGGCATTAAATCCCTTTCCGCCTATGATGGAAAGGTCCCTTCTTCGTGGGTCTTCACCGTATTTGCAGGCGAATACCAGGGGAACCAGGTCAGCTATGTGGTCCGGGTGGGTATGGGTGTAAAGCACAAAATCCAGGTCCAGATAGGTAATTCCTATTTTGAGCATCCTTTCGAGGGTCCCCGTTCCACTGTCAACCAGTAAGACCCTTTCCCCTGTGCGAAGGATTACCCCTGGGGATCCCCGCTTGAGGGAAGGAACGCTCGTTCCGGACCCGAGAATGGTGATCTCCATAGATATTCCCCTTTGTTATCATGGGAACAGACGAGATAAAACCTAGCAGGTTTCCGCTCGATCTTCAACCCGCAGTATCCTGAAGCTTCCTGAGTTTTGTAGGGAGTATTTTTGAAGGATGTTGGTCAAAGAGGAACCCAGGGGCTTTCCTGGCTGGCCTACAACCTTGAAGGTCAAAAGGGAAGACTGGAATATTGGAACGGTGGAATAATGGGGTTAGAAGGATGAAAAAGAAGATCCATTTCATCCGCTCTTTATTTCCCATTATTCCGAAAACTCTGGGAATGCTCAAATTCACGTAAATTGACTCTTTCGAAGAGCTCTGGTATTTTTTTCTTTGGCATTTATTTTGCTAAATTTATCATTTCGCCATCATCATTCCTTCTCTTGAGGTTTTTTCATGGGACGTCTTCCGTGGTCGAAGGGTTTACCCATTGGAATTGTGGTCTTTTGGATCATTATGATGGGACTCCTGGTGGAGAAGGTCTATTTTCATCCCGCTGATGAATATTTAGAGCCGGAGGCAATCGGTTCCGATGATCGGATTCCGTTGGGCGAGAGGTGGATGGGGATCTACTTCAAGGGTGCAAAAATCGGATATGCCCATGAGACCATCAGGGGGCAGGATCATGGCTACTCAATAGAAGAGAAGATCTCCATGAAGCTGAAGGTATTGGGGGAGTCACAACAAGTGGATATGGTCACGGAATGCATTGCCGATAGAAGGTTCAACCTCAAATCCTTCCATTTCGACCTATTATCTGGCTCCACCCAGATGAAAATCGATGGCCAAATCATGGGAAGGAAGCTGGCCCTGAAGGTACATTCGGGAGGGGGGGTTACCGAAAGGATGGTCTCATTCGAGCACATACCATTCTTGGCAAACAACTTGAGGCCCTTCCTTATCCAGAGAGGGTTGGAACCGGATAAGCGCTATCGGGTCTCCATCTTCGATCCCTCAACAATGAGCCTCAATAAGGTCAATGTGACGGTGATGGGAAAGGAGAAAATCACCTTAGGCGGGAATGATCTGTGGGCCAACCGACTGAAGCTATCCTATCGAGGAATAGGCGTAAACATCTGGCTTGATGATGAGGGCTCTGTCCTTAAGGAAGAGAGCCCGATGGGCTTGGTATTGGCCAGGGAAGAGAAACATGTGGCCCAAGAACCGAGCGGCGGAGGGGGTGTCGATATCGTTCAAGCGGTAGCAGTACGTTCCAGCATTCCCATAAAAAATCCCCGCGGGGTTTCCTTCCTCAGGGCTAAATTGAATCGTATCCCTTTGGTGAAGTTCCCAATGAATGAAGGCCGCCAAAAGCTCACTGGTAATACCATCCAAGTTGTCAAAGAGGAATGGTCCAATTCTCCTTTCCAGCAACTTCCGCAAAATGGAAAGGAGGTTAAGAAATTTTTGAAGCCTACTGCTCTCATTCAGAGCGATCATCTCCTCATGCAGAGAAAGGCAGAGGAGATCGTGGGGGAGAAGAGGGGGACTTTTGAGGCCATACAGGTCATGAGCGAATGGGTATATCGACATATCGAGAAGAAACCGACCCTGAGTTTACCCAGCGCAATGGAGGTTTTGGAATCAGGGGTGGGGGATTGCAATGAACATGCTATCCTTTTAGTGGCCCTTTTAAGGAGTCTGGGTATTCCCTCGAGGCCCTGTGTGGGGGTTCTCTATTTCAGAGATGGTTTCTATTACCACGCGTGGGTTGAGGTCTGGGTGGGACGATGGGTGAGCGTCGATCCGACCCTCAATCAATTTCCGGCAGATGCCACCCATATCAAGTTCATTCATGGTGATATTGAAGACTGGGTGGACCTAATCAAGATCATTGGCAGTTTGGAAGTGGAGGTGTTAGAGTACCGATGATTCAACTTATTGAGCTTACCAAGAGTTTCGGTCAATTAGTCGCAGTGGATCATGTCAACCTGCACGTAGAAAAGGGAGAGATCTTTGGGTTTTTGGGACCCAATGGTGCGGGTAAGACAACCACCATTAAAATGCTGACCGGTCTTCTCAAACCTACATCAGGAAGGGCATTGATCGATGGATACGATGTCGTTTCTCATCCAATGGAGGCGAAGCGGGTGATAGGGTTTATTCCCGATCAGCCTTTTATCTATGAGAAGCTGACTGGGGTTGAATTTTTGAAGTTCATCGGTAGCCTGTTCGGGATGAAAAAGGAGGATATTCAATGGCGTATGTCGGATCTCCTGGATCTCTTCGAATTAGATGGATGGGGAGAGGAGCTAATCGAAAGTTACTCCCACGGTATGAAGCAGCGGCTCGTTATGTCGGCCGCCCTTCTCCATAATCCGAAGGTCATTATTGTTGACGAGCCCATGGTGGGATTGGATCCAAAGGGGATAAACCTCGTGAAAAGCGTATTCAAACAGAAGAGCAGGGAAGGGGTTAGCATCTTTTTATCGACTCACACCCTGGAGATTGCTCAGGAGTTATGTCACCGTCTGGGCATCGTCAACAGGGGAAAACTCATCGCCATGGGAACCTTATCGGAGCTGATGACGGCCCTGGAGGAAGAAACGGGCCAAACGGGAACTATCGAATCTCTCTTCTTAACACTAACGGGAAAATCCTTCGATGAATGAAGTCCTCTTGCTTCTTTGGCCAAAGGCCAAATCCATAGGAAACCAATTCAAGCATCGCCGGACAAGTGATCTGATTAAGCCCCTTGTCATGATTACTCTGGCCGTCCTCTTCTGGATCCTTATTTTTACCATCTTCGCTAAGGTGTTGGTCTATTTCAAATCTATTGAGATCCTCGGGGAGATTTTGGTGGTCAAACTCCTGGCCGTCGTTTTTCTCACCTTCTTCTTGATGCTGACCGTCAGTAACATCATTACCTCTCTTTCCACCTATTTCCTGTCCGAGGATACCAGGCTTATCCTATCGGTCCCCGTTTCGACTCAAAAGGTCTATTTATCCAAATTCATCATTACATTGGGCCATTCCTCCTGGATGGTACTCCTTTTTGGTATCCCCGTTTTTATGGCCTATGGCGCGGTTTATGGCGCCTCGATCACCTATTACCTCTGGCTTGCGTGCATCCTCTTGGTTTTTCTCTTGATCCCAGGGGGGATTGGGGTCATGATCAGCATGTCACTGGTCAATCTCCTTCCCGCCAAAAGGGCTAAAGGGACTTTAGTGGTTCTGTTTGTTCTGCTTCTGGCAGCCCTCTATCTCTTCTTTCGATTCCTACAACCTGAGAAACTGGTCAACCCCGAGAAGTTTTCAGAGCTCCTCGATTACCTAGCCATGTTGCGGTTACCTACTTCTCCTTTTTTGCCATCCCATTGGGCCACCCGATCCCTCTTCCCCTTGCTGAAAGATCGATTCGACGACAGCATGTTCTATTTCCTGCTACTGCTTTCAACGGGGTTCATGTCGGTATTAGCGGGGAGTTGGATTTGCCGTCTTTTCTATTTCCGGGGGTGGTCGAGATCTTATGAGTCCAGAGCGGCTAAAAAGAAGAGGTTGTCCGTCTTGGAGGGGTTGTTTGATTTCGTCATGAGGCCATTTCACGGGTCGACCAAGGCGATGGTGATCAAGGACGTGAAGGTTTTCTTGCGGGATACCAGACAATGGTCCCAGCTCATTCTCTTATTTGCCCTTGTAGTTGTCTACCTCTTCAACTTCAAGGCCTTGCCCTTGAATAAGATTCCCGGCATTAGCTTCTATTTGGAAAATGTCATCTCCTTTCTCAACGTCGGTCTTGCCGCTTTCGTTCTCTCAGCCGTGGCGGTGAGGTTCATCTATCCTGCCATCAGCCTTGAAGGGGTATCATTTTGGATTATGATGAGCTCCCCTGTCGAGCTGAGGCGCCTCATCTGGAGCAAATTTTGGACATCATTGATTCCGCTTCTCCTTCTTGCTGAGGCACTGATCATCTTCTCCAATACATTCCTTCATGTCACCCAATTTATGATGGTTATATCAACGGTAACGATCTTTCTTATAACCATCGGCATTGTGAGCATGGGAATAGGGATTGGTGCCATTTATCCCCGTTTCCGAGTTGAGGACGTCGCCCAGATTCATTCAGGCTTTGGCGGGTTGATCTACATGATCATCTGTGTCACCTTTATCGGCTTGGTCATCCTCCTTGAGGCCTGGCCGACCTATGTGATCTTTATGGCTCGTCTGGATAACTACTCCCTCAGTCTCTTCCAATGGATTGAAGTGGTATTCTGCTTCTGCTTAACGGTCTTTATCATCCTCACGGCCATCTTCTTACCGATTAAGATTGGGCTTAAGAGATTATCTCAGATTGAGATGTAAACTATCCCCGTGGAATCCATTTTTCAGGAATCAGGGGGAAATGTATGACCATTACCATCGATGGTTCCTATGGGGAAGGCGGGGGCCAGATTTTAAGGACCGCACTGGGCCTTTCCGCCCTTCTGGGGAGAGGTGTTGAAATTGAACGAATCAGGGCTGAAAGGGAGAAACCCGGTTTGCGACCACAGCATTTGGCCGGAATCAGGGCTTTGGCCCGAATTGCAGACGCAAAGGTGGAAGGGGACGAGATCGGCTCCCAATCCCTCTCATTCTCCCCAAACAAAGTAAAAGGAGGGGTTTATCGCATCAACGTAGCCGCGGAGAGGAGTAGTGCCGGAGCGGTTACCTTAGTTCTCCAGGTGCTCCTTTTACCCCTTTGCTTCAGCTCGTTATCATCTGAGGTGACGCTCCTCGGTGGTACCCATGTGCCGTGGAGTCCTCCCTTCCATTACCTCTCCATGATCTTGCTTCCCACCTTGGCCAGGATGGGGGTTTGCTGCGAAGCCGAGATAGTGAAATGGGGATGGTATCCCAAGGGAGGAGGCATGATCCGGGTGAAGATCGTTCCCATTGTTGAATTGCAGTCGATTGACCTTTCCACCAGGGGCAGACCGAGAAGGATATTCGGGATATCGGCGATATCAAACCTGCCCAACCATATCGCGCTTCGCCAGAAGGAGAGGGCCCATCAGAGGATAAAGGAGAGGTTGAGATTGGTACCAGATATCATAATTATGGATAATGCCCCCAGCATAGGACAGGGAACGGTCTTATTTCTAATCCTGGAGTCAGAAGGGGGGCTATCGGGGTTTTCAGCATTAGGGAGAAGGGGAAAGCGGGCCGAAGAAGTGGCAGACGAAGCAGTAGACCAACTCTTCGAGCATATCGATTCCAAGGGATGCATCGATCCTCACCTAAGCGATCAGCTTATTCCCTTTGCATCACTGGCTAAGGGAAAAAGCGTCTTTACCGTATCGAAGATCACTCGCCATCTCCTGACCAATATCTGGGTTGTGAAGCAATTCATTGATGTTAGGTTCGAAGTAAAGGGAAGGGAAGGGGAGGCGGGAAGGGTGGAGATCCATCCTTGACGGCTTCGTAAAAAGTCCATCTTCCATTCGACAGGCCGTTCGACAAGCCGTTCGACAAGCTCACGGTCCTGAGCAAAGTCGAAGGACTCACGGTCCTGAGCAGAGCCGAAGGCCGGCGTTGCGCTTCATCTTTCGTCACTACGGCATACTGGTATCTTTGCCCAGATAACCACGGTTCATTAGGCATCATAGACATATAAGCAAAGGGACAAGTAGACCGAATGTCTGCGATATGGGAAGGTTTGTAAACCCCATGGCCCATCGAAAGCTTATACCCGTGCGGGGATCTTATCGGTAGAACCGTTCCTTGAGGACAACCCTTTCCCCCTTGAATTTGATCACGGTGGTGATGTTCTGATATCGGCCAGGCTCTGATAAGTAGAAGTAGGTTTTGATCAGGAGATTGCCTGGTGAGAATCCCTCAAGGGATTCATGGTCCGGGGGCCCAAGCCGAACCAGAACCTCAGCTTCGCTCATGCCTCGTTGGATCATACCGAAATCCAGTAGATCTACCTGATCTGCTGCGGCCGGAGAAACTACCATCGCAAGCAAATACATTGTGATGAAAAAAAGCCCCTTTTTCATATCAACCACCTCCAAATAGACCATAGCAGAATGAGATTGAGATTCTCAAGGGGAATGTCACTTTGTTTTACATTGTGTGGAATGAATAGGCGGCCAGGGTTTTATGGAAAAGAAAAGTTACCCTATCTCGTGATTTGAGCGAAGCGAAATGAATCCTTCAAGCCATTGAAGCGGCCGTTTAATTCCTTCTGAGGTTTCTTCGAGGACGGCATCTATGCCCTTTCAGTCAAATCCGGTCAAATGTGGATAATTTTTTCATGAGATATGAAAAAATTTCAGAGATATCGGAGTCAGGCAAGGGAAAGAATAGGGGAAGAGGACCAGCGGTTGATATTTCCGGGTGGTTTATATTTCGCACCCCTATGGAGCAGTTGAATGAATGAATACGTTAGTTCTCGTGAGGCATGGTTTTTGCATAAAAACACCCAAAAAATCCCTTTACATCAGTTTAGAACAATCATTAATGCCCATATCTCTGAAAAGACATGATCTAAAAAGGCTGAAAAAAGTATAGATAGGACAGATCCCTTGATTGAGGGGTCTTTTTTGTTTTCGGCCGTCGCCACCAAATATGCATCCCATAAGATTGACTTCATAGGAGGAAACACCGCAATGAGCGAAATGCTCACCTCTGATGTTTATGATTGCGAGGATACCGCGAGGGGAGGAACTTATCCCCAAGAGGTCCCATCATCTTATTGGGATACCTTGAGGAAGATACCCCTGCTTTCCGCCATGGAAGAGAAGGAACTAGCCGAGAGGGTCATCCTTGGTGACCAGAAAGCCAGAGAGAGAATGATCAAGTCCAATTTGCGGCTGGTTCGATGGGTAGCCTCAAAATATATCAACCGGGGCCTTCCCATATTCGACCTCATTCAAGAGGGGAACATCGGCCTCATCAAGGCTGTTGAACATTTCAAACCGAATAGGGGGATTCGGTTCTCGACCTATGCGACGCTCTGGATTAAGAGATCCATCGAGAGGGCTTTGGCAAATTACTCACGAACAATTCGCATTCCCGTCCATATTTCATCCGACCTCAACCGGTTTGCATGGATAGCTAAATCACTTCTCCAGGACATCGGCCGAGATCCAACGGACGAGGAGATCGCCACGCGGATGAAGACCAACGTTGAGTATATCCGAAAGCTGAGGGGTATCGTAAAGAAAACCTATCCCATCAACGGAAGTATTAGGGATGAGCATTCCGAACAGCTCTTCGGCTTATTCGAGGATATCGAGCGATCACAGCAGGTGAGTTCATGGTTGAAATTACTCACGGATACGGAGAGAAGAGTTATTACCCTTCGTTTCGGCTTGAACGATGAGGATATCCTCACTCTAGAATCGATAGGGAAAATCTTCGGGGTTACACGCGAGAGGATTCGTCAAATCGAAGCGAAAGCCATAGAGAAACTGCGGAAAATCACCCAAATAAGAGCAGTCGAATTGATTGAGATGATTTGAATATCCCTTGCCCCGGTTTCTCCTGGGTTCGCCCCTTTCTTATCTCCGATTAAGCCGCTTCCTTCTTTTCCCCACTAATGGTAATGGTTACCTCCTTGATGGGTACCCAACCTTTTCAGCAATGTACGCTCAAGGACAACGGTTTTCTCCAGAGATGAAGAAAACTCCAATTATTTTCCGTTGACTTTTCGTGTGGAAGGGGACAGTTTATTATGTGGAAAAGAGGTGGAGGATGAGGAAGGATCCCGTTGAATTAGGTTTTGTGGTTCATGAGCACCATGCCTCTCACCTCCACTATGATTTCAGGTTGGAGATGGGAGGGATTTTCAAATCCTGGGCAATTCCGAAGGGACCATCTATGAATCCGGCAGACAAGAGGTTAGCAATTATGGTCGAAGATCACACCTTGGAATATGGGGGATTCGAGGGAATTATTCCGGCGGGATATTATGGGGCTGGAGCCGTGGTTATTTGGGATGAGGGATCCTATATTCCTGCAGAGGGAGGGGATCCTGAGGTGCAGCTGAAAACCGGAAGATTCAATTTCGAGCTCAAGGGGAATAAATTGAAGGGGGGTTTCTCAATAGCCCACCTCAAGGGGAGGGGTAAGGGAAATCAATGGCTTCTCATTAAGAGGAGGGATGAACAGGCAAACCCCACATTCAAACTTGAAGTTGCCCTTACCGAGGAGAAGAGGGAGAAGCTTGAGGTAAAGGTTCCTCTCTCAGAAGGTGATTCCACCCCGCCAGTAACGTTCAAATGAGGGATAATCCATTGGGCTGCAGAATCCCTTGGGATGGATAACCCCTTGGGATGGATAAAACCCTTGGAAAGTCTTGCGCTTTTTTGTAAAAGCCAGGGGAAAGGGAGGGAAGGTCAAAAATGGAGATTTACCTGATACAACATGGGAAAGCTTATACCGAGGATCAAGATCCGGAGCGATCTTTGACCCCTGCGGGAGAGGGTCAGATTCGCTCCAGTGGAAAGGCCCTCAGAAGACTTGGAGTCGATGTGAACCTTATCGTCTCCAGTCCCAAAAAGCGGGCCCGGCAAACGGCGGAGATCATGGCAGGGGAATTGGGTTATCCCAAGGAGGAGATTGAGGTTACGAAGTCTTTAGAGCCCTTGGCACCGTGTGAAGATGCCATTGCTTACCTGAAACAATTCATAGATAGGGGGAGGGTGCTGCTGGCGGGACATTTACCCTCCCTTGGTAATATCGCATCGAATTTAATGAGCGAGGGCCCCCCTATCTCCATCCACTTTGAAATGGGCGGGGTATGCCGCATCGATGTTGAAGCGCTTCCAACCCATAAAGGGGATCTGCGGTGGATTTTGCCACCGACGCAACTAAGGTTACTGGCGGAAGGAAAATAGATGTTCAATATCCAAAGCGAGGAAGCCAGGAATCCGACATGGCTATACCTTTCAGGCACTCTCTATCATGATTGACGCAACCTCGGCAAGGAATTCCCGCAACTCTTATTTCAGGTCCTCTATTTCCCGTTTCTTGCTGCGTGTCATGAGGTCTACGACCGCATGCCGAGGGTCTTTCGCCTCAAACAGTACCATATAAACCTCATCAATTATTGGAACTGCTACACTGAGCTTCTGGGCCAATTCCCGAGAGGAGATGGTTGTCCACACGCCCTCGGCCACTTTCTCGGTCGATTCCAGGACATCCCGGAGCGAGGTGCCCTGACCTATCTTTTCACCGAGACTACGATTCCTGCTATGCCGGGAGAAGGATGTGGTTATGAGGTCGCCCATGCCTGAAAGACCCGTAAAGGTAAGCCGTTCACCACCGGCGGCAACGCCGAGGCGCGATATCTCAACAAGCCCTCGCGTCAGTAATGCGCTCTTTGTGTTATCGCCGTAACCCAACCCATCACACATTCCCGCGGCCAGCGCGATGATATTCTTCAATGCCCCACCAAGCTCAACACCGATTACGTCTTCCTGGGTATACACCCGGAAGAATTTCGCCATAAACGTATCCTGGAGTAATCGTGCGAGTGTGTGGTCACTTGATGCGATAACGACCGCAGTGGGGACATTGCGTGCAACTTCTTCAGCGTGCGAAGGTCCACTTAGAGCGGCGAGGGGCGCATATTCTAGGAATTCCTCCAATACCTCGGTGCACCGCTTCAGGGTTTTTTGTTCGATCCCTTTCGCGACGGAAACGACTGGAACCCCCTTTGGATAGTGCACGGCAAACCTTTTAAAGACACTGCGGATGAACTGTGTTGGGACGGCACAGACAAACAGCTCGGCCCCATCTGCTGCCTCCGCTAAATCAGCAGTATAGTGTATATCTCGAGGTATCTCAATTCCGGGGAGAAATTTTTGATTCTCTCTCTTTTCACGCTGTTCTTCGATGTACTCGGGAAAGTTACCCCATATCTTGACGGTATAGCCCTTGGAATGGACGAGAAGAGCCAATGCCGTTCCCCAGGCACCGTCACCGATAATTGTTATTCTCTTCATTAGTTTACTCCCGAGCGGCTCCAGACAAGATGGTCACAACGATAAAACGCCGCCGCAGTAGCAGACCCCAGCCGGCTCTACCGTAAGAACTGTCAGCCTAGATTCGATTGGAAAAATGGATGAACATAATCACTTTGGGCCATAATAATATGTCATCATTGGCTACGTCCACATCAACCCAGATCCACCATCAGGAATACTCCATAACCTGCTAATTTCAGTTTTAATACTAAATGAGACGGTGGATTTTGGTCAATGGCCTGTATTGACAGGTCTGAGAAAGCGTGCTAAAAATCAAATGACTTATACTCGGCTTGACGGGTCGTCCAATGGTAGGACACGGGACTTTGGATCCCGTTATCTAGGTTCGAATCCTAGCCCGTCAGCCAATTTTTCCCATACTTCTTTCCCTGGATGCCACTTCCTCTTATCACATCCAGTATCTTTTCATTTCTCCAGAATGCACCTTCCTTTTATAGGCCTCAAACCTCATGAGATCCCCTTGCATCTATGCTTTTTTCCCCTCAGCAGTGATAATACTATTTAGAAATTGTATCAAAATCGTTGAAAGGGGTCAAAAAATGGGGAACAATGGATAGTATGAGGGCAATTTACGGCTATTATCGCGGATGATAAAGATCATTTCGCTATTTTACGCTATTTTCCCATCATGATAAAAACCATTTTATCTCACATACATTCCTTCATCTTCCTGGCATAATCAGAAACAATATGGATCATATCAGGTCTATCACGGTTTTCCTCGATCATACGGACAAAGGCACTTCCGATGACGACCCCGTCAACATAAGGGGCTATCTCTCCAGCCTGTTGGGGTTTGGATATCCCAAAACCGACGACAAGGGGCAGCGTGGTTACCCTTCTTATTCTTTCCACATCACTCTTGATATCGATAACCCGAGGCCTTGCGGTCCCCGTCACTCCTGTGATTGAGATGTAGTAGAGAAATCCCTTTGCATCCCTTGATATCTTTGCGATCCGTTCCGTACTGGTTGTCGGGGCAATTAAGGAGATGAAGTCAATCCCC
>Ga0209636_10004851_pt1 | contig 13737 bp, 11 predicted proteins | sample DeeMarSWOR152_54_FD_187464 | JGI IMG/M metagenome (GOLD analysis project Ga0209636, IMG submission 187464) | Marine sediment microbial communities from White Oak River estuary, North Carolina - WOR-1-52-54 (SPAdes) (version 2) | ecosystem: Environmental > Aquatic > Marine > Intertidal zone >...
CAAACGATCTCCACCGCGAACGATTTTGTCGGTGTCAACCCCAAACTGGCGAATGTAGTTCATACAAGCGTCTCCGAGATCATTTTTGGGCAATCGTGTCACAAAGTCAACTGGTATGCCAAAATTTGCCAGCGCTATAGCCACATTGGCTTCTGCTCCTGCATATATAATATCAAATGATCTAGTCTGGATAAACTTCTTGAACCCTGGAGGAGAAAGACGCATCATGACTTCGCCAAAGGTTACGACTTTCTTCATATGAACACACTATTCAACTATTTTCATGGGGGGTCCTTAAATTCTTTGCGCGCATGCCTTCAACGACACTTTGATCTCTTTTGTCCGATTTGAATACCATTACCTTTATTAGTCAATCCAGCAATTACCAGAAGAACTAAAATGATAGATTTTCATGTCCATATAGATGGGTACGCTTGGCAAGAACTTGAGCTAGCTTCACTATGTGGAATAGATGCTTTAATAACAGCTGCTTATCATCCTCACAAGGTGAAGATAACCACAAATAAGATAATTGACACCATAGAAAAGGTTGAATTTTATGATTCTTGGAGAGCGAGCATGCACTCGATAAAATTGTATGCTGGAATCGGAATAAATCCTATGAGTGTCCCGGTGGATTATGATGTTTTCTTGGATAAACTACCCGAGCTTCTGAGTAAAGAGCATGTTGTGGCTATAGGAGAAGTTGGGCTAGATCCAAGATCTGAAACGTGCAGTGACATGGACATCCAGATTGATATATTCAAAAGAGAGCTGGAAACAGCTAAAGAATTGAATAGACCAGTATTTGTCCATATCCCTCCCCCCACTGTTAAAGGTGTGCGCGAAAAAGACTGGAAATCTTACAAAAACACCAAAGAAATCGTGGAAAAAGATATAGAACTCATCAGAGAGACCAAGATCGATCCGAACCAAGTTTTGATAGACCACTTGGATGAAAATCTGCTAGAATTCGTTCTTAACCAAGGTCTCAACGCGGGAATAACAATACAGCCATGGAGAAACGTGACTCCGAACTACACCGCGCAGATTGTAAAGAAATTCGAGGACAAATATACTCGGTTATTTATAAGCAGCGACTACAGCGACACATTGGAATCCGATTGTATAGCCGTTCCAAAGACTGCTAAGAGAATGCGTGCTATAGGTGTGGATGAAAAGGTCATAAACAACATCGTCTACGAGAACCCAAAAAGACTTTTCAAACTCAAATAAGTATATCTTGTCTCCTCGAACCCAATTTGGGCGCGCGCGGATTCTTATCATCTGGTAAACGTTTTTAGAACTTCGGGATTAGCCACAAATTCTGGTAACTCTCCGCGTAGAACCCTCGCTATATCTCGAGCTTGGATCAAATCAACGTTTCTAATGGCATCAATCGTGTAAGATGCTATATGCGGCGTTACAATTACGTTGTCCAATTCGAATAATTTACAACTAGCTCCGGGTGGTTCTACGCTGTAAACGTCAAAAGCTGCACCTGCTATCTTTTTCTCTCTAAGAGCTTGGTAAACTGCTTTTTCATCCACTATCGGTCCTCTAGCGGTATTGATTAAGAAAGCACTTTCTTTCATCAGTGCAAGCTCTTTAGTGCTAATTAATCCTTCAGTATAGGGAGTTAACGCGCAATGAATTGTTACTACATCAGATTCCTTAAGCAAAGCTGATAGATCGACAAATTCTATCCCATACTTCTTCCCTTCTTCACTATGTTTTTCTGGATGGGCAGTTGCGCAAAGGACCCTCATGTCAAAACCTCTTGCCCTCCTAGCTACTCTACCACCAATATTGCCCATGCCAATTATTCCGATAGCCTTTTTGTACAACTCTGTCCCCATGAACTTTTTCGAATCCCATTTTCCGGCCTTAGTTGAAAGGTGAGCCGGGACAATTTTCCTCGCTAAAGCAAGCATCAGACAAAAGGTGAAGTCGGCAACGGATTCGGCATTTGCGCCAGGGACATATGTAACTATTACCCCTTTTCTAGTGCACGCATCGAGATCGATATTATCTACACCCGCTCCATGCTTTGCAACGATTTTTAACCTATCGGATGCCTCGACAACTCTCTCAGTAATCTCGTCAACTCCGACTATGATGCCGTCATAAGGCGATAAAACCTTCACCAAATCTGATTCGGTTAGCGGTCTGCCGAAAGTCGATCTTTCAACTTCGGCAACCTCTTTAATTATATCAACAGCTTCGTTGCATTGCACACCGAAGGATCTAGATGAAACAAAGATTTTCATTTTGTTCCTCATCGCTTCTGTTGAATTCAAATTTCTTTCTTTGTTATTAATCAGTTTACTCCTCATATATGTCGCAAATATACTTTTTGCGCGCGAACAATAAAAGGAGGAATTTTATTTCCCTATTCAAGTCTTTTCTTAAGGGAAACTAGGAGTGAACGCTATGCTTCTAGCTAGTCTTGCATACATGTTGGTCGTGACGTAATTCCTGAGTAGTCTTTTGAGGAAAGTGGCTAGGTCTCACGGCTGAGACCCGTTTACTGTAGGGTAAGTCGTCAAATTAGTGGTCGATGATGAGTCTATTTGATGTGTTGTTCGATATACGCCTCAACATCAGCTACATTAGCGGAGTCTACGGCTGCCCATCCGAAGCTTATGTCAACCAGTGTAAACTCGTACTTTGCTTCTTGGTAGAGACTCATGACAGCGTAAAACCCGTTGAGGTATTGTTGCCCCATGATAGCGCACTCGCAATATCCTGTCTTGATCCCTTCGACTGTCTCGGGTAGAAGATCAAAGCCGCCAACTTTTATTTCTCCTGGATTTTTACCTACCTCTTGCACTGCTACGGTTGTCCTCTCAGTAGTTATGCCACCAACGCCAAAGGCTACGTCAATTTCTGAGTGAGCCGCAAGAAATTCTACGATGCGCGCTTCAGCTGTTGCCATGTCATCTGTAGTTTCAAGAAGGTTGACGTTAACCGTGATACCCTCTGCTGCGCAAGCATTGAGAAAACCTTCACGTCTATCCACAGCATATGACGCCCAGACCTCTGCGGATACCAGTACGTCATCTCCATCGTTTACTAGTCCGTTTTCGATGAAATACTTGCCCAGTATGACACCCGAATCATACAAACTAAAGCCGATGTAAGGAACCCCTGCTTCTGTCCATTCTGGATCCTCACATATGATTTGAGCCACAGCAATTCCTTGCGCGATTGCGCTTGTGAAGCCATCGTCGAAAGCTTCTAAATCAACTACACAACAGCATATACCATCAGATCCAGCCGCAATTGCTGCATCAAAGTCCGCAGCTTGTTGAGGTATGTCCCCAGGGGCAAAATGGAAATTGGCATCGACTCCTAATAATGCCGCCGCATCATCCACGCCCTTTTTGACAACAGCCCAATAGGGATCCCCTGGACTACCATTTGTAACAAAATCGAATCTTAGACCTTCGCCAGGCAACTCTACTGGAGCAGGTGCTGGTTTGGCGAACCAGACAACTAATCCCACGATGATCGCCGTTACCACTACCGAAACTACGTATCCCGTAATTTTTGCCATTATATACCCTCCTAAAGTTACATCTCCTCTTTACAATTTGTAGACATAAAAAACTTTCCATAGTAGAGGACACGATGCCAAAAATTTGCGTTATCCGTCTACACCATAACATTCAAACCGTCCAACGCAAACTACTTCGATTCCCGTAGAATACTTCGGCTGGCAGTTTATGAGATTTTTCAGAGAGGATGGAAAACTTAGTTAATGATCTTGGCAGAGATGCGCGCGCGATAAAACCCATGCACCGAAAGATAAAAATGGAAATGTGTTTAAAGACACTAACATGAAATCTCTCAGGATTCCGCCGAAATGGCAATCATTGGTCAGAAAGGGAGTATATTCGAGGGAATTTGGAATTTTCCTAACGTTGATTGCTCTATCAACGTTTTTTTATTTTACATCTAGAAGGCATTCCTTTGTTTCAGTAATAAATATTCAAACAATTCTGAAGATCGGGTCTGAACTTGGCATCGTGACTGTTGGCGTAGCTATGCTGATGATTTGTGGGGAATTCGATCTTTCGGTTGGTTCGATGCTTGGTTTTTCTGCTTTGGTTATGTCTTCGTTATATTCCAAGTCTGGCCTCAGCCTACCTTTAGCTCTGTTCATCACCCTTTGTGTGGGTGCCTTCATGGGCGCCGTGAATGGTTTGGTAACGGTAAAATTTGGCATCCCCTCTTTCATAACAACATTGGGGACGATGATGTGGTGGAGGGGTATGGTATACGTTTTCTCTGCGGGATTTCCAACGATTTTCCGTCCAGAGGAAACAAGCCCATTGTTTAAGTCTATATTCGTGGGAAACGTTGAAGGGGTTCCTTGCCAGTTTGTTTGGTTTACAATATTCACCATAATCCTCGCGGTGATGCTTAATTATCACAAATTCGGTAACCACGTATTCGCGACGGGCGGTAACAAAGAAGCGGCGAGAGCTATGGGCATAAACACGGACTTGACGAAGGTGATTTGCTTTGTTGTGGTGGGGGTTCTCTGTGCCTTCGCGGGTGTTGTACAATCCACGCGGGCTCGAGGAGCGTATGCCCTGCAAGGATCAGGAATTGAAATGGAGACTATAGCCTCCACGGTGATCGGAGGGACTTCTCTCTTTGGAGGTGTTGGCACTATTCTAGGGGCATTTTTAGGAGTGCTAGTTCTGGAAGTAATATCTAGCGGACTTATTACGTCTGGAGTTTCCGGGTACTGGTTCAGATGTGTCATCGGCGTAACCGTGATTGGAATCGTAATCGCAAACATAATGATTGAGAGAAGGAGGAGGTCATAACTAACTTTTAGCCAACATGAAAACCTATGAGTGCAGTTGAAAACAGATTTGCGACAGGAGACATGGAAATGGAAAAACAACCTTTGGTGGAAATGAAGAATATCCACAAATACTTTGGAAAAATACGTGCTGTAAATGGCGTCAACTTTAAGATAGGGCAAGCTGAGATCGTGGGATTAATAGGTGACAACGGCGCTGGTAAATCAACATTGATAAAGATTCTATCAGGCTATCACCGTGCGGATGAAGGAGAAATATTTGTTGAAGGTGAGAAAGTGGAAATCAATTCCCCAAAAGATGCCAGAAAGCTAAGGATAGAAACGGTTTACCAAGATCGAGCGTTGGTGGATCAGATGAGTGTTACAAGAAACATCTTCATGGGGAGGGAGATCGTCAAAAACTGGGGATTCCTTGACAGGAATAAGATGAATGAAGAAAGCTCCTCGATTTTGGACGGTATGGGACTATCCATCAAATCGACCGACGCTGACGTCAAGTTCCTATCCGGAGGAGAAAAGCAAGGAGTAGCAATAGCAAGAATCATGTATTTCAAAGCTAAGCTCGTCATCCTCGATGAGCCCACAATGGCTTTGTCGATTAAAGAAGTTCAGAGAGTTTTGGAATTCGTGAGAGCATTAAAAAAAGAAGGAATTTCAGTCGTCTTCATAACTCACAATCTTTACCACGTGTATCCAATTGCAGATAGATTTTGTGTTATGACCAGGGGAAAAGTAGTGAAAGATGTTAAGAAAGAGAATACATCGCTAGATGAACTTGTAGAGGCAGTAATATCAGGTTGAATAAATCTCGATCTGTTAATAATTTAATATCTCAAGTGGCCCAAATTTGCGTGTAAATCATTTCAGGGTAATTTTCATTCGTCAATTATCTTTGAACTAGTCTCTTAGCTAATTCCACTGCCCCGATTGCTGTGGGTTCATATCCATCTGCTCTAATGCTTTGTGCAAATTCTGCTGTTAAAGCGCCTCCACCTACCATTACCTTTATTTTGTTTCTGAGGCCTTCTTTCTCTAGGGTTTTGATGACCTTCCTCTGCTCAGGCATAGTCATCGTCATGAGGGCCGACATAGCTAGAATGTCAGGCTTATACTTCTTGATTGCTTCCACAAACTCCTCAGCGATAATATTGACACCTAGATCATGTACAGCAAAGCCCGCAGCTGTGAGTAACGTGGCTACCATAGTTTTCCCTATGCTATGGATATCCCCATAAACTGTTCCCAAAACAACAGTACCCAGAGTTTTCCTCTTTACTCCTCTTCTGCTAATCTCCTCCTCTACAATGGGCATAGCATGCATCATGGCTTCTGCTGCCCCAACTAGGTCAGGAAGCCACAGTTCCCCTTTCCCAAAGCCATCACCCACTTGCCGTATACCTTCTGTTAACGCATCCAGTGCTTTAATTGGATCTATCTTCGCCTCGACCGCTTTTTCGGCCCAGCTTGCAGCTCCTTCAGCATCATATTCTATAACTGCTCGCTTTAGGTTTTCAAGAATTTTTTCAACATCCAAGAGTCTACCTCCTTTTGTCCCTTTAACGCGAGACAAACAGATTGATAATATTTCTTTGCACCTATTAGATTTAATATGTCTTCGCAAAAGTTTCGTGTTATTGACGTTTGTGCCCCGTTTCTAATTTCGTCATTTTTTGTGCGTATCTGTGAGCCTTGGTATTTAGATTGAGGGAGGAATTATAGAGTCCTACCTAGCCTCCGTAGCAGTTCTACAGTACGTGGATAATTTTCTAGGTTAGAATGAGGAAAGTGTAATGACTTGATGTATTCGTCCTGAAAGTCTTCATCTGCCGCAAGCTCGTAGTATTTCACTGTTTTGCTTATTTTCTCGGTGTACTCTCTCATCTCTTTCGAAACTAGAGACATTCTGGCGCCTGTGCCAGCGAGGTTCCCAACAAACTCGATTCTCTCAAGCGGGATTTCTGGATACATACCAATTATCCTAGCATTTTCTGGGTCTATGTAGTTTCCGAAGGCTCCGGCGACTACTACCTTGCTTATGTCTTTTTCGGTTATACCCATTTTTCTCATTAGAAGCTCGGCGCCAGTATGCATTGCGGCCTTCGCCTTCTGCAGCTCCCTTATGTCCGCTTGAGTTATCACAAGATCCCTATCTATGTTTGTTTCATCTTTCCATGCTATTACAAATTCCCAGCCGTCTGTCGCCTTTCTTAATCTATCTGTTTCTTCTTTCATTTCTGAGACAAAGTTACCTTTATAATTTATGAAACCGGACTTAAGAAGCTCAGCTAGGGCGTCAATGAGCCCGGAACCACAGATGCCAATGGGTTGGTCGTCTTCTATGGTTCGATAGTAAATGTCTAATGTTTCTGGGTCGATGCTTATTTTTTCGATTGACCCGCTTGTAGCTCTCATGCCAAATCTTATTTCCATACCCTCAAAGGCTGGACCAGATGCACACGAGTCCACCATAACAAAGTCTTTATTTCCTATGTCAATTTCAGTGTTTGTGCCTATATCAATAGCCATCACGAAACTGTCGGATTCTAGCATTTTTGATGCCAAGAGGACTGCAGTGTTGTCTGCCCCCACGAAGCCTCCAATAACGGGGATGTAATGGGCGTTAGCGTTTGGATGAACCTTAAGACGTAACTTAGAAGCGTTAACATCAACACCTCTCCTTAACACTGGCGGATAAGGTGAAACTGCTACATATTGTGGCCAGAGACCGAGAAGGAGAAGTTGCATACAGGTATTACCAACAAAGTTGAGTTCATAGATTTCATCAGGTTTAACATCGGCCTTTTCACAACACCCCTCAATTATTTCGTTGACTCCTGAGATAACTGCTGTTTGAAGCTCTTTAAGACCAACCCACCCCTGCATCGTGGCATAGGTTATCCTTGACATAACGTCTTCGCCTAATGGAATTTGGGGATTCATTGTAGCCGCGACAGCGAGAACCTTACCCTTGTTAAGGTCCATTAAGAAGCCGGCTAGTTTTGTGGTGCCAACGTCCACAGCGAGTCCAAAGCATCTGTCAGACGTGTCTCCAAGCTCAACGGCTCTGATTTCGTTATTCCAAACAACCGCTGTTACGTTCCAGTTCGCCTCTCTAACAGTAATTGGGAGCTTTCTAGAAACTTCATAGTCAATTTTTAGTTCTGGAAGACTATACTTTTCATACAACGAATCTAAAAGTCTATCTTCGTCTGATCTGGGATCATGGAGCGTCGGATGAGGCATTTCAATAAAATATTTTTTTACCAGCGGATTCGGCTTGACTGGTACTTCTAGCCCCTCTGTTTGTAGCCTCTGTTTCCCCACTCTACTCCTTGCTGGAACGAAGATTGTGGAGGGGACCGTTAATTGAGCTTGGCAAGCCAGTCTGATGCCTGCCTTGACCTCATCTTCAGACAGGTACTTCATTTCCCTTTCTGTGAGGGGGTTTAGTCCTTCTCCACCCTTCTGGACTTTAACTTGACATTTTCCACAGGTGCCCTTTCCACCGCAAAGCGAAGATATGTCTACACCTAAGGCCCTAGCTACTTCCATGATTGTAATTCCGGACGAAAACTTAGCTCTCTTACTATAAGGCTGAAATACTACCTCTATCTGGGAGGTTTTAACGGCGAACACGCTCCTATCCTTTTCTCTTTTTTCTTTCGCCCAAGCTTATCCTTGCAAATATCAGAACAACATTCCGCCCTTTTTTATTGCGCTGCGAAGGACCGCTGTCCTTTTCAGCCTATTTTGTATCTTGGGTGTTCTTTGCTTGGTCTTCTCCCTTCTTCCATTATAAGTTGGCTGTATGCTGTATCTATGAAGGCTATGGAAGGATAAATGAACTTTGCGTTTTCTATGGGTCCATAGAGCACGAAATCGGCCCCTAAGGCTACAGGTAAGGCATTTGCAACTCCCAAAGAGGCGGTAACCGCTTTCTTCGCAAATTTTTCTTTAAGACCCTTCCAAGTATCCACAGCGTTATGAGCACCACAGCCTGTGGGGTATCCATACCGACGCTTTATTTTATAGATGGCCTTTATGGCTAAGCCTAAAGTAGCGATGTCTAATACCACAGTGTCTACTAAAATATTTTCTATTCCTGCTTCTTTAGCTTTAGGTATAAGTTCTTCAAGGACCAACCTTTTATCCGAAGATATGACGGCTCGGGTGCTGTAAAGTAGAAGTACTGCGCTTTCACAATTTACCTCCTTTAGCTTCTGGTACACCTGCTCCTTGGTGTGCGGAGTCAGCGAATTCAGTACTATCCTTTCCATGATTCCTTGGTCCTTTGCATATTGTAGGGATTCCATATGTACCTTTTCTGATGGAGCGTCTAGTAGTATTGGCATCTCTGATATCCCAGTAACGAAATCTAGATATCCTTCCGCTGCTTTAGTGGTCTCTGCTACAAGATCAACCATACTTGGTAAACCGGTTTTATCCGTTTGCTCCTCTGCCTCCTTAATCATACTTTCTGCCTCTTCCTTATCAAAAACACCCTCTTCACTGTCCTGCACAATTTTTTGTCCTCTATAAAACAAGGATCCTACCATGACTGTGGGGACTTCGCCGGGCTGCCCACCTATATCCACACCATATATCTTGTATGTTTTTTGTTCAGCTTCAAATTTGAACATACTTCCACTTCTCTTAACCGATTATGCACGCGCGCATGGTGCTTTTTAAGTAATGGGCCGGCCTCCTGAGGCCTCCCAAGAGGTTCTTCTCATCCTGAACCTCGATCTGACTCCTTAGGTTGTACTCTAATGTGGAAGCGCTAGCCTGGTACATCTTCCCCTCTTTTTGTCGAGACTCTCCTTTGAGCTGGGCCATCAGTTCTTTGGCCAGCTTCACTGCCGCGCTAGCATCAGGAGCATAGCCATCGGCACCAATCTTATCAGCATAATCATGGGTAACTGGCGCTCCCCCGACCATCACTTTCACTTGTTCGCGCAATCCCGCCCTTTTCAGGGCCTCGATCACCTTACGCATGTGGATCATGGTGGTCGTGAGCAGGGCGGACATCCCCACCAGATGGGCGCCAACCTCCTCAACCGCCTCAACAAAGTGCTCTGCGGGGACTTCCACACCAAGGTTGTGTACCTCAAACCCCGCCCCTTCTAGCATAATACAGACTAAGTTTTGGCCTATATCGTGTAAATCACCTTTCACCGTGCCCATGACGACCTTTCCCGCTGGCTCTATTCCTGATTCGACTAAGAGAGGCCTCAATATCTCCATAGCGCCCTTCATTGAGTCAGCTGAGAGAAACATCTCCGGCACAAACCGTTCACCCCGCTCATATTCATCTCCCACTATATTTATAGCTGGAATCAGGGCTTCTTTCAAAATGTGCTCCGGCTTGAAACCTTCATCGAGCGCCTTTTTAGTCAGCTCCGCGGTCTCCTCTACTTTCATATCGATGACCCCTTTTTTTATATCCTTCAGAATCATCATAATTACCTCCTTCTTGCAATTAATGTATCTCATGCAATATTTTATCTATGCTGAGAGAGCTTCGGTAGCCTTCAATGCAGTCACCACCTTCTTTGGAATTTATTGCACACATATAGACACCGTAACTTAATATTTCCTGTAATTTTGTAGAGCTTCACACATGGCCATGATGTTCTCTGGGGGGACATCAGATTGGACGTTGTGGACGGAGGTTAAGATGTATCCTCCACCTGGAGCCAGATCATCTATCCTCTTTTTCACTTCTTCCTTCACTTCTTTCTGACTTCCATATGGTAAAACATGTTGAGTATCTACAGCACCCCAAAAACATATTTTATTTCCAAATTCCTCCTTGAGTTCTTTGGTATCCATCCCTTTAGCGGAAACTTGAACCGGATTTATTATGTCTACTCCAATCTCTATAAGATCAGGGATAAGGGTCCTTACCGAACCGCAACAGTGATAAAAAAGTTTTGCATCGGTCTTTTGTTTTATTAAATCAAATATCTTCGCTTGCCGTGGTTTTATAAACTTCCTGTACATCTCTGGTGACATCACTGGTCCATCCTGAATAGCTAAGTCATCTCCCTGCATAACCACGTCTAGATATTCTCCTACAGCGTCGAGTATCTTAACCAAAAATTGCATATGCAGTTCAGCGGTTATATCAAGTAAAGCCTCTACAAATTCAGGATTTCTATAAAAGTTCTTATACCATTGCTCGAATCCTCTCATATACCAGCAATTTTCGTACCAAGACTCAAAGTTGAAGTCCCCTACAACGGCATAATCCGTTTCTTCCCTGAGCTTTTTGGCTTTTTCAATAATACCCCTGGTAAATCCAGGATCAGCAGGATCAGGCCAGTTATATTCCTCCAGATCTTCGACGGTTGCATTCCTTAATGGGCATTCATGGACAACTATGTCGTAGTATAACCCCCCGTCTTTTGGCATCGCTCGTTTAACTCCCCAACCGTCAGTAATATAATAATGGGTTTCGTCCTCGTCTCTTTTTAATTGCCAGCTTTTACCTTCTGGCGCTCCTGGCCTGCTATACCTGGTATCAACGCCAAGCCTCTCAAGAAACTTCTCATCCAAATAGGGAAGTTGTTGAATCCAATCTTTCAATTTTATATTACTAGTCTCAAGACCTAAGAAGCTCAATAAATTAGTATACGCACCCTTATGAATGGAGGTTACCCAACTTCCGAAATCCAATGGTACTCTATCCGGTTCCTCATGATTTAAAGATGTCACCACTCTTTCTCTCGGTTTCATTCTCTCACTCCTTTCACTTTCAATACTCTATCGCTTAATCTCTAAGTGTTACTCGCGATATTTCAGATCATTCCTCTGCCCTTGTAGTACTCTCTAGCTTCTTCCAGTATCTTTTCTAATTCCTCGCTTTGGTCTTGAGGCAAAGGCGTCGGCTTGTGTGTAGCCAGTATATCATCCATTCTCTCCTTTGCGTAATCAAGGGCGATCTTTTTCCCTCTCCTCATCCACTCAGGATAGGTCAACCTATCAGCCACTTTAGGTATGAACTGTTCCTTCTTCCACCACTTCCTCGTGTGCTCCTTATTCAGGTAGTGGCCTGGGATCGGGCCAACCTCATCTATCAGGTCTAAGGCAAGGGTCTCATCGTTTACCTCAACGCCCTCTAAGAAACGCCCTATCATCCCCGCTATATCATCATCCAATATGGATAGAACTGGATGATATGTTATTTCGCCATATATACCGCCATGTAGCGTTATCATGTGGCCCCCAGATAAAGCACCAAGCAAAGCATACATCGCCCTCTCGTAGCCACATTGGAAGTCTATTTCCTTTGAGCTCGAAACGGAAATAGTGTTAAGCACGGGGACCTTATAATTTCGCCAGATCTGGTTAAAGATCACAGTGTGTAAGGAAATTCCTATGGCGCCAAAAGCAGGAGATCCTGACCTCATATCCAGTGGAAATGCGTAATCGGAAGCTACTACTCTTGTGCCCGGGCTGACAAGTTGTATCAAAACTATTCCGGCTATCAGTTCAGCATTGTCAGTTATCGTAGACCCCGCAATCGTAGCAGGTCCAGTTGCTCCATAAGCAGGAGCAGATCCCACTATAACAGGAAATCCAGCTTCAGAATATCTGAAAGCGGATTCAATCGCATCCTTATAATATGTCAAAGGTGGTGAAGGATTCACTATGCCCATAGTTTCCATTCTGACCGCTTTTGCAATTTTTATGTTAAATATGTCAGCGTCATTTGCATAAGATGTATGTCCAGTCTTACTTGAATATCTTACTCGTCGGGCAAGACCTTCTGGTATTCTCATTACTTCAGGGACCCCCTTAAACCCAAAATACGGTGCATAACAACTGAAGATATGCAAATTGTCTAACGCATCCAGAACCCTTACTCCTTCATCATACTCCGACTTTGTTGGCAGTCGTGGCTCCCAAGTATTTAAATCCACAGTTTCCATTCCGGGAAACGTGCAGAAATATGTGGTATTCCCGCCTATCATCACGTCATTTTTCGGTTCTCTTGCTGTAACGTGAAAACTGTTGGGACACTTCCGCAAGCTTTCTTCCACCAAATGAATGGGGAATCTTACCCGCTTGCTATCATGATCCACTTGACAACCGGCATTCTCAAAGACTTCTAGGGCTTTCTCATGCTCAAATCTAAGGCCTGTTCGCTCCAGAACTTTCAGAGTTCCTCGGTGGATACTACTAATCTGCTCGTCAGTCAATATCTCAAGTGGTTTTATGTTGCGTGTGAAACCCTTCATGACCACATTTCATCAGCTCTTTCCCTCTTCCTTTACTCCTTTAAACTCTTGGCTAGGCCGACTGTTATGAGTGTTGTTGTGAATCCATCTGTCTCTATTTTTTCTTTTGAAAACCATGTGATTGTTTTTCCACCTGCCGTGATCTTTACATTAAATAGATACAAATACGTGCTCGGATCTCATAAGAGTTAGGGAGCGCCCCCTTGGCTAGTTCTTGCTTAATTTGAGTTATTTGCCATGATAATATCCTGCTGGTTTAGAGCCCACGATTCTTTAATCACAAAAGTGCAAAATCAAACAAACTGAGCCCTAGCCTTTTTGGCGCACGGTGCTTATGAAGTTTTTGATTCCGTCCTTCAGAGAAAACTGTGGTTTGAACCCCAATTCCTTCGACACCCTCGTCGTATCATATCTACTAACCCATCCAAGGGTAATGTCTCCGAGGGTGATATCGGCACCAGGAATGAACTCCTTGACATATTTGACCGCCTCTCCTATTGTGCGGGTTTCCCCACCCACGTTGAAGACTATGTGTTTTGGTTTCCCAGCAAAACATGCTGTAACGAACGCGTTAGCAGTATCCTTCACGTACATCCAGTCGTGCTCCTGAGGCGAAGAGTAGTGGATCTTAACGGGTTTCCCCCTTGCAGGGTC
>Ga0209636_10004852_pt1 | contig 13737 bp, 12 predicted proteins | sample DeeMarSWOR152_54_FD_187464 | JGI IMG/M metagenome (GOLD analysis project Ga0209636, IMG submission 187464) | Marine sediment microbial communities from White Oak River estuary, North Carolina - WOR-1-52-54 (SPAdes) (version 2) | ecosystem: Environmental > Aquatic > Marine > Intertidal zone >...
AATTCGTCGAGGAACTGATCCCCTAATTTCTTGGCAAGATCGAAGGACCTAAACCGAATTCGCTCGGGGTCGTCGAAACGTGAACGCTCACGCCCCAAGAGTTGGCTGAGAACCATTACCCCTCCGGCATAGGCCCCGCAGTCTCCTATTCCGGTCAGCCCTCCGCCCCCTGCCAGCCCGGTGGCTGACTTAAACACGCTGTCGTCTCTGATTTCCAGGGTATCCTGTATTGCCGCGATGACACACTGGGAGCACCCTTTGTATGTTTTTTCGTATTCAAATCCAAGTTCGTAGGCCTTCTCCAGAAGCTCCTTTTTTCTGCCTTTCCGTTCCATAGGTCCTCCTTTATTTGACATCATTACGGGTAATATCTCGCTAATCCATAAACATGCCCCCGTTGACATCCAGGATCTCGCCGGTGATGTGCTTTGCCGCGTCGGAAAGCAGGAATAGTGCGGCTTCAGCAATATCACCGGTGTCGGCAAACCTGCCCAGCGGACACATTTTTATTAAATCCTCCCTCTCCTGAGGGGAAAAGAGCTGGCTCATAGCCGTATCTACCGGGCCGGGTGCAATGGCATTTACCGTTATACCAAAGGGAGCTAATACTTTTGCGAACATTTTGGTAAGGCAAATAACGCCGGCCTTGGAGACGGAATAATGGGCTCCTGAGGCAACGCCCCCGATCTTTCCCGCAACTGATGCTATGTTGAGGATTTTCCCATGTCGTCGTTCCTTCATGAAGGGACTCACGGCTTGGGAACAGAAGAAAACGCCCCGCAGGTTCACATCGAGGACCTCATCCCATTCTTCCTCTGAAACATCGTCCATCTTGGTCGGATACATGATTCCCGCATTGTTAACGAGGATATCAATATGCCCGAAGTCCCTCAGGGTAGATTCCACCAACTCGTGGATATCTTTCCCTTTCTTGACATCGGCATGAACGGAGGAAACCTTGGTTTTGAAGGAATCCTCTATCTCCTTGGCAGTTTCCCGCGCCATATCGAAATCGATATCGCTTATCACCACTGACGCTCCTTCCGCCGCTAAGCGACGCGCGGTCTCTTTCCCTATCCCTCGACCGCTACCGGTAACAATTGCCACTCTGTCCTTGAACCTCATTGATATCACCTCCTAGAGATTTAATTTTAAAGCAGACCCATCCTCTCGATATTCTGGTCCGCAACCCGTTGTATTTTCTCCACCTCCCTCCTTCCCTCCTCGCTTCCCATGAGATGTTTGAAGCGGCTCTGGGCCATCAGGTATTCCTCCACCGGTACCCTTTCCCCTATCCTGTGGACGGAGGTAACTTCTCCTGCCTCCATTTCAAACAGCGGCGCCAAGCCCGTGTTCACCGCCAATCGGCCGATCTCGATGGTCTTTTCAGGGGGAAAGCCCCATCCGGTACAGCAGGGCGTGTGGACCTGAATATAGGAGGGACCTTCCATGGTCAGTGCTTTTTCGACCTTATCGTGGAGATCTTTGGGATAGGAGACGGAGGCGGTTGCCACGTAGTCGATGTCATGGGCCATCGCAATGGCCGGCATGTTCTTCTTGGGTCGGTCCTTGCCCCACGACTTGCGGCCGGCTGGCTGGGTCGTCGTGCTGGCAAAGAGGGGCGTGGAGCTGCACCGTTGAACGCCCGTGTTCATATACGCCTCGTTATCGTAGCAGATGTAGGGAACGGGGTGGCCTCGCTCGAACATCCCCGAAAGGCCGCCCATGCCGATATCGAAGGTGGCACCGTCCCCCCCAATGACGACTACCCTGATATCCGATCGCCCCTTATACCTGAGGGCGGCCTCGATGCCCGAGGCCACGGCAGCCCCGTTCTCGAAGAGGGGATGAACCCAGGGGACCCTCCAGGGCGAAAACATATAGGGCGATGAAAAGGTTTCGAGACACCCCGTGGGCGAGACGATGATGACGTTGGCGCCGGTCGCCTTCAAGATCCAGCGCGTCGCGATGGCCTCGCCACAGCCCGGGCACGCCCGGTGGCCAGGGGCAAAGAGCTCCTGCTCGTCTTTTCTTGGAACCATCTTCTTCTCCTACAGAATTGAGCGGTTCAAATCGACCCACTGGCTGCCCCGCACGACCCGGCGGGATTTCGCAGCTTTCATGGTTTCCATTGTTATTTTCCGGATCGTCTCCGTTGTGATCTCCCTCCCGGCAAGGCCTGCAATGAAGCTGAAGATGCGCGGCCTTTCGAGATTGGAGAGCGCGGCCTTCACATCCAGGGACAGAGGTCCTTCGCTTCCCATGGAGAAGCCTCGATCCAGAACGGCAATGGCCTGTGCCTTCTGGCAGCAATCAAGAATGGCCTCAGCCGGGAAGGGACGATGGCTACAAACCTTCATGAGCCCGACGGATATTCCGTCGGACCTCATGGCATCAATCGCCTCCTTCATGGTTCCCACCAACGATCCCATCCCGATCAGGATCACCTCCGCCTTTTCGGTCTCATAGGCCTCAACGAGAGTCGCGCCGGGGTGTCCGGTGATTCGATGGAAGTCCGATGCGATTTCTTCGATCTTGACCTTTGCCTTTTCCATGGCCCCTTGGATCATGTACTTCAATTCCATGAGAACGTCATCCTCGGCATAGGAGCCGAAGGTCAGGGGGTGTTCCGGATCCAGGCAGTGAACCGGCCGATAGGGCGGGAGGAAGGCATCAATTGCCTTCTGACCAATCAATTCGACCGGCTCGTAGGAATGGGTGAGCACCCATCCGTCCATACAGATCATCACGGGGAGCAAAATGTCGGGATCTTCCGCGATGCGAAAGGCCTGGATGTGCATGTCGTAGGCCTCCTGGGCGCTTTCCACGTAGAATTGAATCAGGCCCGAGTCCCTCAACGAAAGGGTATCCTGATGATCCACCTGAATGCTAATGGGAGCGGAAAGAGCCCGATTTACTCCAGTCAGCACCATGGGGAGACGCGTCCCCGCTGCATTATAGATGACCTCGGTCATGAGGAGCAACCCCTGGGAAGATGAGGCCGTGTAACTTCGAACTCCCGCCGCACTGGCTCCGTAAACAATGGAGGCCGCTGAGAATTCCGAGTCGGAGAGGACGTATTGGGAATTCAATTCGCCATCTGCCACCATCTTGGCGAGGACCTCAACGATGTGTGTCTGGGGGCTTATGGGGTAGGCCGAGATGACCCCTGGCTTACAGGCCTTGACCGCCAGGGCAACGGCCATTGATCCCTCGAGGATTTCCACCTTCTCCATGGCTATTTTTCCTCTCGAACCATCTCGATAAAACGGGACGGACATTCGTGGGCGCAGATGCCGCAGCCCTTGCAGAACTCGTAATCGATTTCAAAGGTCTCGTGGGGGTCTTTTCTCCAAACGCTGCTATCCGGACAGAAGGTGTAACAGTTCTCGCACAGGCTACACGTCCCACATCCGAAACAGCGTTCGGCCTCCTGAATCGCGATTTCCCCGGGGAACCCCAGGTTCACCTCATCAAATGACGCAATCCTCCTGGCCTCATCGGGGATTTGTGGCATCCCTTCCCGTGGACTCGGCCCGAAGTAGAGCCGGTTCAAATCCTCGTAGCCGACAACACGATCGCTTCGCCTGGCCGTCGGAGGGGGATTGACCCAATCCTCCATGGATAGGCTTCCCCGATTTCCCAGGAAAACCGATTTGGCGAGGTCCTTATCCCAACCGTTGATAAAGGCATCGATGGCCAGGGCCGCCTTCTTACCTGAGCCAATGGCGTGAGAAACCGTTCGAGGTCCCGGCGTGAGATCACCGCCGGCGAAAATACCGGGGAGGCCGGTAAAGCCCCATTCGTCCACCGCAATCCCCGCCTCGATCCACTGCAGGGACTCGGCGAGGCCTTGCGGATCCCCAGCGGCCCCAACGGCGACAACGATGGTATCCGACTCAATGGAGAAGTTCGACCCCTCTATGGGTACCGGCCTTCTCCTCCCGTCCGGGCCTGGTTTTCCCATCCGGTTTCTCATGCATTCCAGTCGAAGCCCTTGGCCCTTTCGCGCCGTAATTCCCACGGGGGAAGTGAGGAACTCAATACCGACCCCCTCCTTCTTTGCCTCCTCGACCTCGCCCGGGATTGCCGGCATCTCCTGGCGGGTCCTGCGATAGATCAGGGTGAGCCTTGATTCGAACCTGAGAGCGGTTCGAGCAACGTCGATGGCGGTATTTCCCCCACCAATAACGACAACCCGTTTTCCCAATGCGGCGGGACGTCCCTCGTTTACTCCCCTGAGGAAATCCAGGCCTGAAACTACCCCTGGGGAGTTCTCCCCGGGAATGCCCAAGCCCAATTCCCTTTGGGCCCCCAATGCCAGGAATATGGCCCTGAAATCCTTGAGACCCTCGGTCAGGAACTCCTTCCCAAGGGAAACCCGGGTCTTGATCCCGATTCCCATGGTGCGAAGCCTTTCTATCTCCCCGTCCAGGATCGTTCCCGGAAGCCGATACTCGGGGATGCCCCATCTCAGCATTCCACCGGCCGATGGTGAACGCTCGAGGACCTCAACGCCGTAGCCCAGTTTCCTCAGGTGGTAAGCACATGAAAGCCCAGCCGGCCCGGAACCCACGACGGCAACCCTTTCCCTCCTTTCGGCCTTCGGAGTCGCCACCATCATCGCGTTCTTGAGCCCGTGGTCGCCCACGAACCTCTCCAGCGAGTTGATGGCCAACGGTTCATCAAATTCCTTCCGATTGCAAGCCTCTTCACAGGGATGGGCACACACCCGGCCGCAAATGCTGGGAAGGGGGTTCTCCTCCATGATTGTGTGCCAGGCACGGTCAAACTGTTGGGACTTTGCCTCTCGTATGAAACGGGCAATATCGATTCCGGCGGGACAGGCCTCCCTGCATGGAGCAATCCCGGCCACGAACACAGGACGAAACTCGCGCCAGTTTCCCGTCTTGTAGTTGAGGGAAGTCCCCCCCTCAACAACGGCGCCGATGCTCGTTCTCACAGCCCCTCCTCTCGACAGTATTCGTATGCTTTCCTCGCGACCTTCACGTTCTGGAGTGCCACCTCGCCGGGAAAACGCCTCTCAATGGCCTTCTCAGCGGAGGTAAGGCTTATTTCGCTCGTCGCGAGGCTGAATGCCCCCAGGAGGGCGGCATTCATCAGCGGTCTACCCAGAACCTCCATGGCGATCCTGGAAGCTGGGACCTCAACCCAGCGAATCAGACCCCTTCCCGTGGGAGGTGAAAACGACTTTTCCGTATTGATGAGAACCGTTCCACCCTCCTTAAGGCCTTCCAATACATCGATCTCATCGAGGATAGTTGCGTCCTGGACAATGACGTAATCGGGGCGATGGACACGGCTGCGCAGGCGAATGAACCGATCGTCAATCCGGACGAAGGCCTGGATCGCTTTTCCCCTCCTCTCCCCGCCTGCTCCAAGAAAGGGGAAGGCCTGGCTGAACTTTCCCTCCTCGAGGGCGGCAATGGCGATGAATTGAGCCAGCACCAGGGATCCCTGTCCACCTCTGCCGTGAATTCGGATTTCCTTCAAGGAACTTCTCCCTCTTGACTTCCGGGGAACGCCTTTGTCCCTTCGCTCACCACCTCAGCTCGGAGGAAATCTCCCGGGCCTTCCTCATCACCAATTCCCTCAGTTCGCCGTGGATCCTCTCCATGGTCATGGTGAAGATAGAACCGGTGATGCTCAGAGCAGCTACAATTTCCCCTCCCGCCCTGATGGGGGCGGCAATGCATCTCACGCCCTTGTAGTATTCCTCGTCGTCAATGGCGTATCCCTGATCCCTTGCCGTTTCCAATTCCTCCAACAATTGATTCAGGTTGGTTATGGTGTTCTTGCCATAGACCTGCAGGGGCCTGTCTTGATAGATATTCGCAATCTCTGGGGGTGATAATTCTGAAAGGAGAACCTTTCCTCCAGCGGCTGCGTGGGGGTCGGTGGCGAAACCGATGTACGTGGACAGGGAAAGCCCAGCCGGCGTGTCGATTTTATCTATGTAAATGACCTTGCCTTCTCTCAAAATGGCCAGATGAACCGTCTCCTTGCATTCATCGTGGAGCTCACGTAAGTACCTGCGGGTAATTCTTCTGATGTCTATGTTGTCCAATATCCTCCTGCCAATTTCCAGAAATTTGAAGCCGAGAGAGTATTTCCTCGTCTCCGGATCCTTGGCAACGTAATCGTATGGAAGAAGGGTATAGAGAATGTGATGGACCGTGCTCTTGGGAATATCGAGCATGGAGCTCATCTCAAAGAGGCTCAATCCCCCAGGGTGTTTGCTCAACAGGTCGATGACCTGGAGGCTCTTGTCGAGGGATGTTAATTTCATTGTGGGGCCCAAATCCTAAACGTTTTGATCATTCGATCATTAGTGCTTTGTATTTGTTTGGGGTTTAGAAATGAGGATTTCGGATTTGCTTGCATTCCCTCCTTTACGTGCATAGTACGTGCATAGTAAGTATGCGTACCTATCTATGCCGGCACAGAGAGTAACGTCCCCCTCAGGCGGCCTTCACCGTGTTTCGTAGTTTTCCAATTCCCTCTATCTCCACCTCTACCACATCACCTGGTTTCATAGGCCCGATCCCCTGCGGTGTCCCCGTACTGACGATATCGCCGGGATAGAGGGTCATGCATTGGGATACATAGCGGAGCATGTGCTGCATGCTAAATACCCAGTGGTTCGTGTTGTCATGTTGCATCAGCTTCCCGTTGAGGTAAGTCTTCACTTCCAGGTTGTCCGGATCAAGATCGGTGACAACGTAGGGCCCGAAGGCACTGAAGGTGTCGAAGCCCTTGGCGACTATCAGCAGACTCGGATCTTTCTTAACAAGGGCCCTTTCAGTCACATCGTTGAAGCAGGAACATCCCAGAACGTACTCCAAGGCCTTATCTTCGGGGACGTCTTTCATCTTGTCCCTGATTACAACCGCCAGCTCCCCCTCGTAGTCAACCCGTTCGGCGTTCCGAGGGTAGATGATGGCGTCTCCATGTCCGATGAGAGACGAGGGGGGTTTTAAGAAGATTTCTGGTTCTTCTGGAACCTCAGCCCCCATCTCCTCTATGTGTCCTCTGTAGTTCCTGCCAATACAGACAATCTTTGTGGGGAGAACGGGTGGAAGGAGCTTTATATCCGAGAGTCGGTAGTGCGTTTTTGTCTCCTCATAGCCCTCGAACAATGAGCCATCGAGAGCGGTAATCTCCTCTCCCTTGACCATCCCAAGCAAGACAGTGCCCTTGTACTCAAAGCGTGCGAATTTCATCATAACCTCCTTATGAAAACAGCCGTTGATCGCCGAGCCCAATTCGTGAAAACGTCCTTGATACCCTTTCAGTTCTTATTTCGTCGCCCTTGCTTTCCGACACGTGAGAGGAATCAATCCCGTAGCCATGGCGGGAGATCCTCCACCTCCGATCCAGCGAATTTGCATGCGTATAGGCATGCCTTGCACGTACCCTTAAATCCCTGTAAAGGCGGCTCCCCCTTGATCGATTCAACAAGTGAGATCGCCTTTTTGACGTTTGCCTCTTTTCCTCCGATGACGAGAACCACTGAGCCGGCCGATTCGCCGACGCCGCCGGATGCGACGTGTTTCGCTTCCACGTCGGCTAATATGTTCAGGGCCTCGACCTCGGTTACGACCGTTCCGTTTGGAATGCAGTACATCCCAAAATCAGCCCCCAGCGTGTAATCGAGGGTCTTTGCCCCTGTCCAGGCTGCTGCCTCTCTTACCGAGGCAACCATCTTCTCCAAACCCACGGCGAAAATATACCTCAGACCCTGGGATGTGGCCGTGCCGATAGTTGCCCCGATCGTTCCCCCATCGAAACCCGATGTAATTACGCCGACATTTCCCTCGCGGTCTACTGCATTTGCCCCTTTGATGAGGACAGTCTCGATATGAAAGTCCTCTAAGGCCTCGGGGAGGGTTTTCGAAGACCTTTCCCCCTTGTGGAGGATAATTGGAAAGGGCGTCCGCTTATCGGCATCGGTAACACACAGGAGTCTGTGTGTGTTCGTGCCCGCCGTAAATTTTTGAGGTTCAAGGTCTCCTAATCCCAGGAGCTCCTGGACGATGAAGCCATTGGTCGTTCCACCATTCAAGATGATATACGCCTTCTCCATTGCGATTCGCACCTCCTCCATCTGCACGACAGCCTTCGCGATCAGCCTCCTCGATTCAGAAGGTATAAGGGTAAATGCCGCTTTCATTGGTAAGACCTCCTCTCTCTTTTTTGGCTGGTTGGAGCACGCCTCTATTTCATAATATGAAATTATATTTCATAGCTATCGAATCGAGGATTCGCTGTCAAGATTTTTCCGGAAAAATTTTTTTCTTGATATGTCTATTTCCCTTGCCTCCAGCCGTTCCCTTGAAGTTTCGAAAAAACTCGCTCTTCGCCGCTCAGAAATCTTTTTTCGGCCATTCCAACGTCCGCCTCGCTCCAGCCAGAATATTGGAATAACGGAATACTGGAATCATGGGTTCATGGATAGGTACTACCCTGAAAGAGGTTGGAGGAGCGTCCGCCTGCGGCGGCCTTGAGGCTGAAGGCCAAGAATTCTTTGCCTCTTGCCTCAGCGAAGCGATCCTCAAGCGAAGCGCTCCTGAAGCAAAAGGAGCACTTTCTCCGTTTTCGACACCCAATATTCCAACATTCCATCGTTCCATGAGGTTTAATTCGCGCTCAGAGCTCGTTTTCCGAATTCCCGGGTATCTAAATCCCCCTTATAAACAACGGCCTTCTCGACAAAATTGAGGAAACTCCGGTTGTATAATTCCTTGACGTTATCCATCCAGCCTGATAGAAATGAGCACATGATTGGAAAAATGGTTCCCGTGGACAGTCAGAGGGGAGCAGTTGAAGATGGGCGCGAAATGGCGGAGGGAATCACGAGAAAGGAGGTAGACAATGGGCTTTAAGGTAGTTCATATGTTTCCCCTTCCCGGTGTGGATCTTGGAGAAAAACTGTTGGAGCCCTTGGAGGCCACATTCGTTAAGGGGATGTGGCGGACGGAGGAGGAGATTATCCACAACGCTGCGGATGCTGACGCTATCTTAGGTGTAGCGTCTTTCCAGCCGTATAACCGACGTGTGCTCGGAGCTCTCTCCAGGTGCCGCATCGTTGCCAGTATCGGAATAGGCTATGAGCAGGCTGATCTCGAAGCCGCCACGGAACATGGGATCGTTGTTACCAATGTCCCCGATTACTGTCTGGACGAGGTATCGGGCCTGGCAATAGGGTTCATGCTGGCACTGGGTCATAAGATCCTTCAGATAGACAGGGCAGTGAGGGAGAAACAGGCCAATATCATCCTGCAGAGGGAAGAAGCGTTAATGGAGTTCGCCTATCCCATGTTCCGGATGCGTGACCAGACTCTGGGCATTGTCGGCCTGGGGAAGATCGGCACGGCCACAGCCCTTAAGGCGCGGGGGCTGGGAATGAGGGTCATCGCCTATGATCCGTATGTCCTGGGCGCAATCATGGAGAGCCGTGGGGTGCAGCCCGTGGACCTGGATGGGCTCCTCAGGGAGTCGGACTTCATCAGCCTTCACACGCCGCTTACCCCCGAGACGAGCAAGATGATCGGATACAAGGAGTTCAAGAAGATGAAGCCCACCTGCTATTTTATCAATACTGCTCGGGGTGGATGTGTCGATCAGGAAGGCCTTATCAGGGCTTTGAAAGAGGGCCTTATTGCCGGGGCAGGAATTGACGTAACGGTAGACGAGCCGATAGCCTCGGATAACGAGCTCCTCCTCATGCAAAACGTTATTCTTACTGGCCATAGTGCCTGGTACTCAACTACCTCGGAGTGGGAGCTCTATTACAAACCGATGACGCAAGTGGTGATGGCCCTGGAGGGGAAGTGGCCTCTCTATGCACTCAACGTTGAAGTTCAGAAGAAGTGGTTGGATAGGTGGGGCAAGAAGGGCTGAGAGACGATTTTTTCCCCAGCATATGTGGCCCTTTAATGGTCCCTCATTCAACTGGTTTCATCGATTTTGTGAGTTGTTGCTCCTCCGACTTTTTGCTATTATAGGGGCACAATCGAGAGCGCCACGTTTCGCGGTGAGGTCATTCTGAGGCAAGAATTAAGCGGATGGAAAAATTGAGGAGGTGTTCAAATGGATTATCCGCAGTTCGGCCTGATAAGACAGCGGTTTCCTGAATCTCAAAGACCCGATCCGAAGGGATGGCTATTGGCGGAGTTCGAGCGAACAGGCCTCCTTAAACGCATCAAGAAGGGGGATCGGGTTCTCTTGACGGGCGGTAGCCGAGGCATAGATTCCATGAAGGATGTATTGGCGGCATGCGTAGAGGCGATCCGTTCGGTGGGCGGGGAGCCCTTTTTACAACCGGCTATGGGAAGCCACGGTGGGGCAAAGGCCGCAATGCAGGTGAAGGTCCTGACCCACCTGGGCATCACCGAGGAGTCCATGGGAGCTTCCATCTATTCCGATTGGGATATTGTTGAGGTTGGCCGGGCTGAGGGAAATGTTCCCGTTTATGCAGATAGGGCGGCAGTCGACGCAGATCACATCCTCATTGTCAATCGTATCAAGGAACACACCGAATACATGGGGGATACCGAATCCGGCATCCTGAAGATGGCGGTGGTAGGACTCGGACGTCAACCAGGCGCGGAAAGCATGCACCGGTTGGCAGTGAATATTACCTACCTCAAGGCCATCCATGCCATTGCGAGAGTTCTCTTCAAGGAGCTTAACATCCTCGGAGGGATTGCCCTTTTGGAGGATCACCGCAATCAGCTTCGGCGGGTCGAGGCGGTTCCCGCCGAGGATGTCTTTGATCGGGAGCCAGAGCTGTTGAGGGAATCACAGCAACACAGGGCAAAGCTGCCCTTTGACCAGCTTGATATCCTCCTGGTGGACCACATTGGAAAGGACATTTCGGGCTCGGGATTTGATACCAAAGTAATTGGTCGTATCATGAACATCTACGAAAAAGAATGCGAGACCCCCAAGATAACCCGAATCGTGTTCATGGATCTAACCGAGGGGTCGGAGGGTAACGCCACGGGACTGGGGCTCGCGGATTACACCACACGCCGTGTGGTTGAGAAGATCGATTTTGAGGCCACGAGGATAAATTGCATGACCGGCGGTTCTCCGGAAAAGGGGCGCATCCCCATTACATTGCCCACGGATAGGGCCGCCCTTGACGCGGCCTTCGCGACCATCGGATTATGGCGGCCCGAGACGGTCAAGGTGGCCTGGATTTCAAATACAAAGGACCTGGAGTGGTTGGCCGTAACGGGCGCTCTGATCGAGTCTGTGCGGGAGCGATCGGATATTGAGGTGAGGGACGAATTATTCGATCTGCCCTTCGATTCGGAGGATAACTTGCCGCATTTGGTGACCCTTTTGCCAAGGGAGAACAGGTGAATGCCCTGAGAAAGCACGTGGGAGGGGAGAAGAAGCCCGACAGGGCAGGGGAGAGATAGATGAGATCGAGGTTTAAAGTGCTTCTCTATGAACCAATGCATCTCGAGGGAACCAGGCTCCTCGAGGAGAAGTGCGATGTGATTTACGCAGCCTCGTTGGAAGAGGAGAATTTAATAAGGCAAGCACGGGATGTTGAGGCCATTATCATCCGTGCTCATGGCTCAGTTACCAAGGCCCTCATGGATTCAGCCCCCCGACTGAAAGTGCTCGGGAGACATGGCGTTGGGCTTGAAAATATCGATCTCATGGCTGCGAAGGGACATGGGATCGAGGTCGTTTACACCCCTGCCGCAAATGCCCAAAGCGTCGCCGAGCACTTCGTCGGCTTGACCCTTATGCTTGCTAAGAAATTGAGGCTTGGGGATATGGGCCTGCGTGCGGGCAAATGGGATGCCCGTTATGAGCTCATTGGAAGAGAGCTTTATGGCAAAACGCTGGGCATTGCGGGTTTCGGCAGAATTGGCAAGCTAACAGCCCGGATCTGTCGTAACGGTTTTGGAATGTCGGTGCTCTACTATGACGTGATTAGGTTTCCTGAAGCAGAAGAGGAGCTGCGTGCGAAGCAGGTAGATCTGAAGGACCTCTTCAGAGAAGCGGATTTCATCTCGATTAATATGCCACTTTTGCCCCAAACCCGGGGAATAATCAACGCCGACCTTTTGAAGCTCATGAAGCGTACGGCATTTTTGATCAATATGGCGAGGGGACCCCTCTGGAACGAGGCCGATGTGGTCAGGGCTCTGGAGGAGAACTGGATCGCTGGCGTTGGTTCCGATGTGTTTGAGGAGGAGCCGTCCCCTGCTGATAATCCACTATTTAGGATGGACAACTTCGTGGGCACACCGCACATGGCTGCCCATACCGAGGAGAGCATGCTGAGGATGAGCATGGTAAGCCGCGATATACTGGCGGTCCTGGAGGGGCGAAAGCCCGAATTCCCCGTACCAGAAGAGGTGTATGCACAGTATGGTACCCCCTAGTGGAGGATTTAAAATGAATTACCCTCCCATGTATCGTATCCAACAGCGGTTTGAGAGGACATCCATCAGGGACATCCCCGAAGCAGTTCGCCAAGAATTCTCGCGCCTCAATGGGGCGAAGAATGTCAAGCCCAATCAGAGGGTAGCTGTGACCGTGGGATCACGGGGGATCGACAACCTGAGGACCATTGTTGCCACCGTGGTGGAATGCCTTCGGAACATGGGGCTCAAGCCCTTTATCATGCCGGCCATGGGTTCCCATGGAGGGGCCACGGCTGAAGGGCAAATAAATGTGCTCAAAGAAATGAGCATCACCGAGTCTTCGGTCGGCGCGCCCATTATCTCCAGCATGGATGTAGTCTCGGTGGGGCGATTGGATTCCGGGGCGGAGGTATTCGTCTGCAAGGATGCCCTTGAGGCCGATCACCTCGTCGTCATCAATCGGGTGAAACCCCATACCCTGTTGCGCGACGAGGTCGAATCGGGTTTGTGCAAGATGCTCGCTGTGGGCTGCGGCAAGCACCAAGGAGCGTTGAGCATGCATAAATTCGGCCTGGCCGCCACAATTGTTCCGTCGGCACGAATCATTCTCGAGGAGGCGCCGGTCCTCTGCGGATTGGCCATTCTGGAGAATTCGTTGGACGAAACGCATACCCTGAAATTGGCCCTGCCAGAAGAATTCGTCGAGGTGGATAGAGAGCTCCTGACATCCGCTCGAAGGCTGTTGCCGACGATTCCCCTGGATGATCTCGATATCCTCATCGTGGATGAGATGGGAAAGAACATAAGCGGAGCGGGGATTGATCCCAACATCATTGGATTTTGGCGCAGGGAGGGCGGCCCCAGGGAGCCTGATTATCGCACGCTCATCGTGCTCGATCTCACCCCTGAGTCTGAGGGGAATGCCGTGGGAATAGGAATGGCGGACCTGACTACCCAGAGGGTAATTGACAAGATTGATCGCAAACCATCGTATACCAACGCCATAACCTCAGGGGTCTGGCGAAGTGTGCGGCTACCCCTTGCCTTGGAGAACGACAGGGTAGTCATTGAAACGGTTCTGTCCCATGTCCCGGATCTACAGCACGTTCGTATGGTTCGAATCCTCAACACCCTCCACCTGGAGAACTTCTGGGCTACGGAGGTCCTCTTGCCCGAGCTCAGGAGAAAAGAAGGCGTAACTGTGGACGAGACGCCCTTACAGCTTCAATTCGATGATGAGGGGAGGTTACTTTCCTTCAGGGATAGAGCTTGAATAAAAATTCATGCCGAGCGACTGAATTTATAGATCGTATAGTACGAT
>Ga0209636_10004853_pt1 | contig 13736 bp, 11 predicted proteins | sample DeeMarSWOR152_54_FD_187464 | JGI IMG/M metagenome (GOLD analysis project Ga0209636, IMG submission 187464) | Marine sediment microbial communities from White Oak River estuary, North Carolina - WOR-1-52-54 (SPAdes) (version 2) | ecosystem: Environmental > Aquatic > Marine > Intertidal zone >...
CCTCCAGGAGAAATTCGCATGTGATCTCTTTATCGCGGTCTTCACAACTCTCGATCCCCTTCAGCATTTTTTCTGGAAATCCATCGACGAAAACCATCCCCAACCCCCCGGGCCTGAAGAGAATCAACCCCAGGGGGCCATTGTAAAACACTACAAACAACTAGACGAACTCATCGGGAACCTGTGGGATGCCTCCGGTGAGGACGCTGTCCTGATCGTCTTTTCGGACCACGGGTTTGGCCCCCTCTACAAGGATGTGTTCGTCAATAACTGGTTGAGGGAACAGGGGTTCCTCAAGCTCAGGTGGAACCTGCAGGGCCTAAAGTGGAGGTCCATGAAGTGGAGGGGATTCCTCCCGCGGAGGATCAGGGAGTCGATTAACGTGGATCGGCATAGTGAGTCCAAGTTGATGTCTGCCACTGACTGGAAATCTACAAAGGCGTATTTCTCCTCCCTCTCGGGTCAATCGATCAGGATCAATCTACAGGGGAGAGAGCCGGGCGGTATCATTGAGCCGGGGGTTGCATATGAGGCATTACGGGATCGGTTGATCGACGAGTTTCATGGACTGAAGGATGTGGAGACGGATGAGAAATTGGTGGAGAAAGTCTTCAAAAGGGAGGAGGTATACTCTGGAGATTATGTCCACAATGCTCCGGATTTACTGGTGGAAATGAGGGAAGGATACACCCTTCAGGAGGGTTTCGGGGAAGAGCTCATTATGCCCGCCAAGCAATCCGGAGCCTTCAGGTCGGGTGACCATAGGGGACATGGAGTCATATTCATAAGGGGGCGTGGAGTGAGAAGGGGAGTCCTGATGAAATCCCCCCATATTGCGGATGTGGCCCCCACCATTTTGTACCTCATGGGCATTTCCGTTCCCGCTGATATGGATGGGAGAGTGCTCACGGAAGCCTTTGAAGGGGATTATCGCGATGAAAATCCCGTTCACTATGGAGGGGAAGCCCCGGATTACGGTGACATGGATTACGAGTTCTCGCGAGATGATGCGGAGGAACTGGAGGACCGATTGAGGGGACTCGGGTATCTGGACTAGGAGAACCTCATGGGATCAAGGGTTTGCGTTATAGGGTTGGATGGAGCGGATTGGGATCTCCTCGATCCCTGGATCGAAAGTGGGAATTTACCGACACTGAAACGGCTGATGGATGAGGCCACCTATGGTAAATTACAGAGCACGATACCGCCCCTTTCCCCCCCTGCATGGACTTCTTTCATGACCGGGGTCAATCCCGCCAAGCACGGCATATTTGATGCCGTCTCCTACAGGAATCACTCCTACGAAAGGATATTCAACACCACTGAGAATATACGCTCTCAAAAACTTTGGGATCTCATAGGGGAGCAGGGGAAGAGGAGCATCGTTATCAATGTTCCAATGACGTATCCTGCCCAGAGGATCGAGGGCATCATGATTAGCGGGATGATGACACCGAGAAATCAGTCCTTTTCAAATCCCCCTGAGATCTCGGAGGACATTGAGAAGAACGTGGGTTCCTATCGGATCGATATCGATCCCAGCACCGTGGATGATGAGGAGTCCCTGATCCGGGAAATCCACCACATTACCCGTACACGGATCCATGTGGCCCGTCACCTGTTGGAGAAAAACCCGTGGGATCTCTTCGTGATGGTGGTCACGGGGACGGACCGCATCCAGCATTTCTTTTGGAACAAGCAGGAGGAGGTCATCCTTCCCTACTACCGGGAATTGGACGCATTACTGGAGTCCTTTCTCGGGTCCTTGAAAGGGGAGACATCGGTTATCATTCTGTCGGACCACGGGTTTGGAACCATTCACAAGACCCTGTACTTGAATGCATGGCTTGAGAGGGTGGGGCTGTTAAGGATGTCGAGAGACTTCCATTCGTGGAGGGATTCGGAGTGGAGTTCCCAATTGGGGGCGCGGTACGGGAGACCTCCGGAGGCAAAGAAAGGAGGAGTCCTGAGGGATATCTGGAAGATGGCGCTGGGAAGGAGTCTCCACATCGACTGGCGTCGGACCCAGGCATTTCTCGCCTTTTCCGGAAGCAGTCACGGAATCCACCTCAACCTGCGCGGGAGAAATCCCCAGGGGACCGTTGATCCCGGGGAACCCTATGAGAGGGTGAGGGATTTTATCCTGGATGCGCTCTCGCAACTACGGGATCAAGAAGATGATGGCCTCGTCATGGAACGGGTCTTCAAGAAGGAGGAAGTTTATCACGGTCCTTTTCTCCATGAAGCGCCGGACATCCTCTTTATGCCCCGTGATTACCAGTACCACCTCAGCGGAAGGATCACGAGAAATCTCCTGAGGAGGAGGAGAATGGGCCAGGGATCCCACACGTTGTTTGGACTGTATTGTATGCGGGGAGAGGGGATTTCGCGGAGCAAGAGATACGACGGGCCGAGTATCATGGACTTGTTCCCGACCATTTTGTACCTGTTGAGCCTTCCCGTTCCCCGAGAGGTAGACGGGAAGGTACTGGAGGAGGCCTTTGAACCCGATTTTCTGTCCCTGAGACCGGTACAGTACGAGGATCGATCCCTAGGCAAAGCTGGGCCCGCAGATGTTTCCAAGGAAGGGGACGAGGAGATTGAGAGGCGGCTCAGGAGTCTCGGCTATATTGATTAGCAAAGAAAACGGTTGGGTCCAGAGCAGGGGCATTTTCCCCGGCCATGGCGTAATTCAAGGGCAGGTCTCTTTGGAAAAATGGCGGTTGTTGATATCTCCATCGTAATCGTAAGCTATAACGTCAGAGGATACCTGAGGGACTGTTTGAATTCGGTTTTCCGGCATTCACGCCCCCTCCGAGTTGAGACCATTGTGGTGGACAATCACTCCCAGGACGGAACCCCTGAAATGGTCCGAAGGGAATTTCCATCGGTGAATCTCATCGCCAACGAGGATAACCATGGGTTTGCGCGGGCGAATAACCAGGGTATCAGGGAGAGCACGGGGAGATACGTGTTACTCCTCAACCCGGATACCCTCCTGTGGGAAAAAACCCTCTCGGCCACTCACGACTACATGGAGAGGCACCCTGAAGTCGGGTGTGTGGGCATAAAGACCTACACTGCATCCGGTGCTGTTTTTCCGAATGGAAGCTCCTTTCCGGCCTCCTGGAAGGTCATGGCAAAATTCCTCATGGTTAAAATGGTGCTTCCCAACAGGTGGATCAGGAAGCACTTCTCCCGTTCCTTGGGTAGACTTTTCACCTACTACGCCAACAGGGACATGGAACGGGAGGTGGACATGGTGGGAGGCTTTTTCATGTTTGTCAGGCGGGAGGTCATCGAGGCCGTGGGGTTAATGGACGAGGACTATTTCCTCGAGATTGAGGACAGCGACTGGTGTATGCGGATGAAGAGGAGGGCCTGGAGGGTCAAGTATATCCCCTACGCATCCTTCACTCATCTTATCGGCAAGAGCATTGATCGATATCGGTTTTCCAAGTCGAGCTTCCTCAATGAGTTCACCAACACCATGAGGTTTTATCGGAAATTCTACACGTCTCTTGATCTCATGGGATTGAAAATAACCATTCTCGCGGGAATCCTCTTCCAGGTCCTCTTTACCCTTTTTTCGACTCCCATTGTCGGGTGGGAGAGAAACCAGACCCAAGAGAAGATGAGCGCCTTCTCCGAGATGATGAGGCGCGTCTTCTCCTTTTGAACCTGGTGCGTTCATCGACACGCGGGGTTGACCGGGTATGTTTGACAAGGTAAAAATGGACATTCAGAGGTACTATCCGGGGCAGGTGACCATCAAGAATTCCGTGAAGTTCTTCTTGAACCCGAGAAGCCAGCCTGTCATCATTCACCGGATCTCCCACTTTTTCTACGTGAAGAGGCTCAAATTCTTGGCCAAGCTCTTCTCCATCATTAATTTCGTCATCTTCGGGACGGAAATCGCCATGGGTGCGGAGATCGAGGGGGGTTTCTATATGCCCCATAGCCTGGGCACTATCATTAGCGCAAAGAAGGTTGGGAAGAATTTCTCCTGCTACCACAAGGTTGGGATTGGTTCCAGCCTTGAAGCAGGGGGTGAGGATCTGGAGAAAAACAGGCCGGTTTTCGGCGATAACGTTCACGTCTTCACGGGGGCGACGGTGATCGGTCCTCTCAAGATCGGGAATAATGTCACCATCGGGGCAAATGCTGTCGTCATAACCGATGTGCCCGATAATTCCCTTGCCGTCGGCGTGCCGGCGCGGATCATCCCGAAAAAGAAAAAGGCAGGTATCAGGGAAGGCGATAACGAAAAAAACAAGGGTAACGGGTAAATATTCCTCATTATGGAGGACGGAAGTTACGCCTCTGTCTTGCGTAAACCCTAGATATTCTCTCAACAAAGGGACATTGTGTTCAGTTTCCCTCTGAAAAGTAGTTCCTCTCCCCACTTCCGTCCAGACGTTGTGGACATCCATGGATCGTTGCCCGAGACAGGGATTGGCTTCAGGTTGGGATGGTTAAGACGTTCAGTTAGGATGGATTTCAAATGGATGTATCAATCCTTATCGTCACCTATAATGCGGCGAATTTCATTGGAACATGTTTGAGATCGATTTATTCCCATAACATCGGCTTACGTTTCGAGGTTATAGTCGTAGATAACGCTTCGAAAGATGGCAGTCCACAATTCATCCGGAGACATTTCCAACAAGTCAAGCTCATTGAAAATGCAAAGAACTTGGGTTTCGCCAAAGCCGCCAACATTGCTTATGAGAAAAGTAGGTCTGAATTTTGTCTATTTATGAATCCCGATATCATTATTCAGCCCGGTTCCATACGAAATTTATGGGAATATTTGCTTGATCACCATGATGTGGCCATTGTATTTCCCAAACTCTACAACATTGATGGGAGTCTACAATACTCATGTCGGACATTCTACACAATTCCAATTGTCTTGTTGAGGCGAACGAGCCTGGGAAAGCTCTTTCCAAATAGCAAGATCGTTCGCGATCATTTGATGATGAATTGGGACCATAATACCCCCCGTGCGATAGACTGGGCCTTAGGGGCGAGCATGATGGTCCGAAAAAGCGCTGTTGGAAATGCGAAACCCTTCGACGAAAGGTTTTTCCTCTACTTTGAGGATGTGGATCTCTGTTACAGAATGAAGATGGCAGGTTGGAGTGTAATGTACAACCCAGAAGCTGAAATGATACATCATCATGTTAGACACAGTGCTGGCAAAGGCCTCCATCGTGCCAAGATCCAACATCTTAAGAGTTGGATACAGTTCATGTTTAAACATACTTGGCGGTAACTGCCTTTTCACGAAACGAGTTGAGGAGTACTCATATGTTCAACAAGAAGGAAAGATTTTCTTCAATCACCATATTTATTACTGATATTCTCATTACAATAGGGACATATCTGCTTGCCTTCTGGATTCGAGATTATTTTACCGAGTATTTTACCGCGCCCCGTCCTCCTTTTGGCCTCAATATGAAGCTGTTAATTATGATCGTTCCCCTTTGGGCCTTGCTTTTTTTGGCTTTTCGAACTTTTGACTCACTCAGGACAAAGACCTTCTTACAGGCGGGGTTTGATAGCCTCAAAGTTGTCCTCAGCGGGGGTTTATTGGTCGGGTTTGGGGTTTTTATCTTCAAAGGCATTTTGGTGAGTCGGTTTGTGATATTTAGCTTTGTTGTTTTGGATTTTATCTTTTTAACCACCGAAAGGTTTTGCATAAGGGAATACCTAAAATACTGTCAGAGCAAAGGCCTTGATCTGATCAACGTCCTTGTGGTTGGAACCGGTAAAGAAGCCGAGGAATTGGCCAGGATCATCCAAAGCCATAGAGTATGGGGCCTCAACCTCCTCGGCTTCGTTTCCCTGAGAAAGAGGTACGAAAGTAACGAGATTGGGGGGTATCCCATTTTGGGGGAAAAATCGAATTTTATTGGTATCCTCCACCAACACATCGTTGATGAAGTCATTTTTGCTTCCTCTAAAAAGGATCTTTGGAAAATGGAGGAACTTTTTCTCATCTGCGAGGAGGAGGGAATTAATACCAGAGTGACACTAAACGCTTTTCCACATTTATTTGCCCGAGTTTATCTTGAAAAACTCCAGGATATTCCCCTCTTAACCTTTTCCACCAAGCCCAACGATGAATTTGCCCTCTTTATTAAGCGACTGTTGGACATTATCATCTCAGGAATCCTCCTCATTTTGTTTTTACCTATTTTTGGTATCGTTGTGCTGCTCATCAGGCTGGAATCAAAAGGGGGGGTATTTTTCAAACAGGTTCGAAGCGGTCTCAATGGAAGGAAGTTCACCCTGCTCAAATTTAGATCCATGGTTGCAGGCGCTGAAAACCTGCAGCGTGAGTTGCAGAATTTAGACGAGGCGGACGGTCCGGTTTTCAAGATCAAGCACGATCCCCGGGTGACCAAGGTGGGAAGGGTTATTCGAAAAACGAGCATTGATGAACTTCCCCAATTAATCAACGTGCTCAAGGGAGATATGAGCCTTGTGGGACCAAGACCTCCTATTCCTGAAGAGGTGGAAAAATATGAGAGATGGCAGAGGAGAAGATTATCGATGAAACCAGGTATCACCTGTATATGGCAGGTGAGCGGGAGAAGTGGGATCGGGTTTGAGAGGTGGATGAACATGGACCTGGAATATATCGATAAATGGTCACTTGGACTGGATATGAGAATTCTTTTAAAGACAATTCCAGCAGTTCTATCCGGCAAGGGAGCAAGCTAGAATTATCCCTCTGATTTTGAGCGCAGGAAAGCATTACATTTTATTCGGCGAGTAAAGATAGGAGCCCGATCTCCCCTTTTTCATTTCCTGTCCCTGGCTATTGAGGATCATCTGCATGAATATTGCCCGTATGATGACTCTGCTCTTCTGGGAGATAGTGAATCCGCAGCTCTCCACGTATTGCCGAAGTAATGCGAAGAATCAAAACCGCATTGATGCACGTCATAATTTTTGGACCCGTATTATTTGCAGGTAACTATATTTATGCAAGAAGGACCAGTAACGATAAATCCATCGGTCAACTCGGCTAAGAATTTCCGATATCTTCACGTTTTGTTTGAATAGGTATGGGCTCATCAATCGAAAAAACATGAATTCGGGATAATACAAAGAAACACTGTCGAACCGTTGCTTCAGTATTTCAATTTCCCTTGGTTCGAAGGGATATTCCTCACGATCCCCGTATTTCGGGACCCCAAACTTCCCTACAACAAACGTTCTGAAAAAGATAAGCACTGGATTTCTAGAATTGTTCTCAAAGAAAACTCCCCTTCCCCCCTTTTTTAACATACTGAAGAGTATCTCGGCGAATTCATCAAAGGGCTCAATGTGATGGAGGATAAATTTTCCAGCCACAATGTCAAAAGATTTGCAAAGGTTTATCAATTCCATTGCATTAAATCTGTATGCTTCAACCAGTGAGTCCACTCGATTCATCTTCGCGAGGACCAAGGTATTCTTGACTGCCTGTGGTGAGGTATCAATTGCAGTCACCCGAGCGCCCAGTTGGGCGAGGTATACGGAAAGGAGGCCATTTCCGCAACCAATATCCAGTACGTCTTTCCGGTGGACTTCCCCTATGAGGTTCAAGAATTCCCTGTTGCTCCGGGTTGCATTTTCCCGAAAAGCTACCGGGTCCAGCTGAAATGGCTCGAACTCGGTCCAGGTTCTATTCCAGAAGTCCTCGGTCATACGTTGAGAGATCATGAGGCTACTATTATACTTTCCCCGATGAAGAATGGGAACCCTTTTTTGGAGCCATCTGCCATGTGGATTTTGTCCGCGCTACTGTATTCGAAGTTCGGGGTTGGACGAAAAAAACTCGTCTTACTTTTAGGGAGGCCGTTTGATGGAAGGTGAAGTTCTGAGGATAACTTTCTTCCGATGACCCTGAAGCCTTAAACAGGGAGAATACTTGTGCGATTAAACGCAATTGTTTACAATATGAGTGAATGTTTGGATGATTTATCTTCTGAGCAACATCCCGGGCTATATCCGTATGGCAATAAGCCACAGATATCCCGTCGGCCAACCACAAATATCGGAAAGGGGACAGGATCATCTTGAAGCAAGGTTTCGAGTAGGAGGAGATTATGATTCACGGTGATGTGTGAATTGGTGGGCAATCGACCTTCCTTCCAAGGAAATAGAGAAAACGTGGAGCGTGATACCCGGCATTGCTGTTCAACATCAACGAGTAAAATCTCCATGATGCCCCTCACTTTACTTAACTCATAAACTGCGGTGTTTCCAGAGGCGAAAGAAATTTCCCTATTGCGGATTATTGAAATGTCGGTATGAAAAGAAGGATCAGAGAACATTTCCCACGGTCGATCAAACCGATCAAGCGAAAGGCCTCATATTTCCTGAAGGATGCCGTGGATTCCCTATTAGGGCGGCGGGATGAACTCACTCCTCCTAGGAGCAAGATCTTCGTTGGCAATCAGGACGGATATAAGAGAGTCGGGGAGGAGTTTCTTCGGTATTTCATAGAACTAGGCGATCTCAAGCCTGGGGAAAAGGTACTCGATGTGGGGTGTGGTATCGGTCGAATGGCGGTCCCATTGACGAAATATCTGGACAAAGATGGGAGTTATGATGGATTTGATATCGTCGCCGGCGGAATCAACTGGTGCAGAAGAAAGATAACCTCTAAATACCCGAATTTTCATTTCAAGATTGCCAATATATTCAACAAAAAATATAATCCCCGGGGAAGCTGCCAAGCATCCGAATATCGTTTTCCATATGAAAATGAGTCATTTGACTTCGTTTTACTCACCTCGGTGTTCACCCATATTTTACCCGGTGACATGGAACATTACTTTTCCGAGATTGCTCGGGTCATGAGGAAGGGAGGGAGATGCTTCATTACCTTTTTTCTGTTGAACGAGGAGTCATCTGACCTTATCAATGCAGGGAAGAGCGTCTACGACTTTCCGTATCAAGGGGAGGGATTCCGGACGATCCATGAGGCCACTCCCGAATCTGCCGTTTCTTACGATGAGAAGTTTGTAAGATATCTTTACGGGAAATTTGGGTTTACTATCAAGGAACCAATCCATTTTGGTTCGTGGTGTGGGAGGCAAAATGCGCTAACCTTCCAGGATATTGTTATTGCAGCCAAACAATAAAGGAATGACTTGTGTATCGTTGCGACCGCGACACATCCAGGTGTAGATTGGGCTTTGAAATTCGATCGGAGGTATGTGTTTGCGGTACAAACCATTAGACTGTTATAAAATTCTAAAATACAAGCAATGAATTTAAAAAAAATCAAGAAACACTTTAAACGGATTACCAGAAATTATTTCGGGAAATTTCAAATAGATATTGACATCTCTTCTTGTAACCTCAGATGTGCAATGTGTCCCAGGGGCGGAATTTCTGGATTGAAAAATACAGCCAGAGGGCTGATGGATCTTGAATTATTCAAAAAAATTATCGCAAAATTTTTGAGGGAAAATGTTAATGTCCGCAGGGTAGTTTTCGGTAATTGGGGAGAGCCTTTATTGAATCCCGAACTCCCGAAGATGATAACTTACGCAAAGGATAAACTGGAAACTCATGTTGACATAAATACCAATTTAACCTATTTAAAAAACCCTGCAGAAATTTTAGAATCCGGAGTTGATATTATTAATATTTCAATTTCTGGTATGAGGCAAGAAGTATATTCAAAAAACCATAGGGGTGGAGATATTAGAATTGTTCTAGCGAACATTTCAAGGTTATTGGATATTAAGAATAAGAAAGATATCAAAGGTGTCCAATTCTTGCTTACATTTCACGACTTCATTTACAATAAAAAGGATTCAGAGTTAGCTATGAAGTTCTGTGAGGATCATGGTTTGATATTCATACATCGCAGAATGTATATATGTAGTGTTGAAGAAAACATAATTTTTCATGAGGAAAAAGAAAAAGCTGCAAAGTTCTATAATAAGTTTATTGATCTGGAACAGGAAATGAATCTACAGAGAACTTTAAATAATGTTGAAGAATGTAAGTTATTAAATAATCGTGTTACAATCAACTTTGACGGACAATTGTACAGATGTTGTGGAGTTTTTGACCAGAAATATTTGATGGGTTCATTTTTTGATTATAGGATAAGAAATATACCAAACATAAGATCTGAAATCTGTAGCAAATGTTCCAAAACTCCTATCAGTTTCAGGTAAAGGGACTCGGTCCCTCCAAAAGGGCGATGAGATTTGAATTGTCCCGACTGCGGGGTCTCGGTACGCTCTGATATTGCCTCTCGTCAATATGATAGCGAGCGATCCTTTCGCCTTTGCATTTTACTCTCAGCGTCCTCCCATTCAATTTGGTCCATACCAGCCGACCTCTATACCGATCCCGAACCCGTTATCATTGCCTGCCCATGAGGGTGTCAAGCCTAACATTGACTGTTCCAATCCCAAAGACAGCAACCTTCAGTACGTAAATAGGTTGTTTAGGGATGCATCATTCGCTATAATGCCCGAGGAGAGCCCTTCTATTCATATCCTTCCGCATCGAGGTGTTCCTGTGGAGAAGGACTAGAGTTGTTAGCCTTTCACTGTTTTCTGTGGCCGAGGGCGAAATGGTTCGACTTTTCAGACGTCTCCTGTTAGACCCCGTGAGGTATGAGGGGAATCGAACACGAAAGAAGATCGAGAATATCCAAGGTCTGCGCGGTGCCGCGATCCTTCTGGTGGTCTTTGCTCACATCATGGCCATCGAACAGAAATACACGCACGGTGACGGAATACTACCTGATTTTTTCGCCTTCGGCGTCTCAGGGGTGGATCTCTTTATCGTTATGAGCGGATTTGTTGCGGTGACGGTCACCAGGGGGCACTTCCAGCAACCCTTTGCCGCGGCGCAGTTCTTTTACAACCGTATATCTCGCATCTATCCCCTCTACTGGTTGTATAGCTTCCTGGTTTTGGGAGTTTATCTTTACAGGCCACACCTGGTGAATGCTTCCCAGGGTCATAGGGTTCATGTATTGGCGTCCTTTCTGTTACTGCCTCAGGACCTGTTACCCCTCTTGAATGTGGGGTGGGTCCTGATACATATTATGTACTTTTATTGCATGTTCACGCTTTTCCTCCTGGCAGCGGAGAGGCAGCTTCCGAAGTTGATGGGGGTGTGGGCGCTTGCCGTAGTCATCGGCGATCTCATGTGGCGCTATGGAATTCCGGCGGGTCCCACAGCGAGCCTGAGACTTATTACTCACCCGCTGACGCTCGAATTCATAGGAGGATGTATCGTCGCAAAGCTCATTTACAGCGACATGAGACCGTATGGCCTCGGCGTTCTCATGCTGGGGATAGCGTCATTACTTATCGGGATGAGCATGTATTACGTCGGTTCTCCTGGCACGGTCCCCCGAGAGTGGTTACGTGTCGGGTTGTTCGGGGTCCCTTATGTGATGATTGTGTATGGAGCAGTGACTCTGGAAATGAATTCAATAAGAATCTTTCCGAGATTTCTCAGCCTTATCGGGGATGCTTCATACTCCATATACTTGTCGCACGTACTCGTTATTTCCGCGATTGGTCGAGCATGGAAAGTGGTCTCGGCACATGGTCCGGTTGACAATGTCGTCATGATTCTCCTCGCCCTCGTGAGCGCCACCGCTTTCGGTTGGGCCAGTTATCAAATCGTCGAGATTCCACTCCTATCCGTAACACGTAGGCTGAAGAGTTCGCTAAAAATTGATTCGCTTCCATCAGCACCGGCACAGAAATCCTAGAGGCCGCGAGAGAAGCTACGTGGGGGAATCCGGTGAACATGGATCCGAAGGGCGGCACGAAAAACGCCATATATGGGGATCCCTTTTTGGGGAGTGAGAGAAGAGACCTCCTCCTTTTGCTCGGTCTCTCCTTGGCCTTAAGGATCCTCCTCTTCAAGTGGACCTACCTCATCGCGGTCGATGGGACCGGTTTCTACCTCAAACCGGCTCAATATTTCGTATCAGGTCAATGGATGGATGGATTAGCGGGAGGCTATCATCCCCTCTATCCGTTTTTGGTAGCTCTTTTTTGGAAGGTTCTTGGGGATTTTGAGCTTTCAGGTCAGATGGTATCCATTGTCTTGGGGACGCTCACCATTATCCCCATTTACTACCTCACGCGGGGACTTTTCGGTGGATTGACGGCCTTTGTCTCATCGGTCTTTCTTGCAATTTTACCTCGTCACGTTGCCCTCTCTGCCGATTTCCTCTCCGACCCGACCTACACATTCTTTTTCGTGTCGGCCGTTTGGCTCGGGTGGGAAGGCCTCAGGGGAAATGACCTGAAGGTCGTCTTCCTCGCGGGTTTGGCAACGGGATTGACGTATTTGACGCGACCTGAAGGAATCGGGATATTGCTCGTTCTCGGGCCCTGGTTTCTCTTTCGAAGGATGGGATTCAGGACCCGAAGTATCAGGAGAAACGGATATCCCTGCCTTGTGCTCCTGTTTTCCTTCCTCCTGGTTGCTTTTCCTTACATCCTGTATCTTCGTTCCTATACCGGGAGGTGGACGATAAGCCGAAAACCGGTAGTGGACAGGGTGGTTCTGTTGATTCAGAGCAAGCTCTTTTTTCAAAAGCCCAAGGCTCCCAAAGTGATGGAGAGGTTCGACGATTTCATACAACAACTGAGGGAGGAAAGGGGAACTACAGCCATGGGTGCTTCCAAATGGCTGAGGGGCTTCATTTCCTTCTTGAGATACTTCACAACAACCTGCCATCCACTCCTTTTCCTCCTTTTCATCATCGGACTCGTCAGGAGAAAAATTACACCTCAATGGGGAGAAGACGAGGGTTTCCTCCTCTCAATCGTTTGCCTGTATGCCCTGATATTATATGTGCTATCGAGCCTCGCTTATAGCAGCCATCGTTATTTCATTTCCCTGGTAGCTTTATGCCTCATCTGGAGTGGAAGGGGGTTCTTGGAGTTCTACCATTGGATAGCCTCACGGAAATGGGGAACGATACCATTCGCGGGTACTAAGGGAGTGGGTCTTCTGATGGTGATAACCATCATTTTCATTTTCCCCTTCACCCTTCAGCCTCAGCGGGCGAACAAGATGGGAAGAAAAGAGGCGGGTTTCTGGATTAAAGATCATAGCACGTCCAGCCCTTTGATCTATTCGGATATGATTCGGGTCAATTACTATGCAGGGGGAAGGATGATCCTCTTGGGTAATGAGAGAATACCCTACCGTGAAATGGTGGAGAAGGCCAGGAGGGAAGGGGCTGACTATCTGGTTGTGAGCACGAGGAGCATCGAATCTATCTGTCCAGACTTTTTCAGGTTGTTGAGGCCTGATGACCTGAAGGAGGTTTTCAGGACCGACAGCGGGGAGTGGGAGACGATCATCGTGTATCGTGTTCAAAAGGCGGTAGAGGGCGAGGAGAAAGATGGTTAAGAACAATGCCAAAAAGATTGATATTGATGGAATCATCAGCCGGTTCAGGGAGGTCACGGTTCTCGTGGTGGGAGATATTATCCTGGATGTCTTCGTCTGGGGAAAGGTAGACCGCATTTCCCCGGAAGCACCGGTTCCCGTGGTAACGGTCGAAAAGGAGACACAGCTCCTGGGAGGGGCTGCCAACGTGGTCAACAACATCCGTTCCCTCGGCGGTCAGGTGTTTCTCTCAGGCCTCGTAGGGGGAGATGGGAGGGGGAAAAAAGTGCTAACCCTTCTCGAGGAGAAGGGAGTACCGACGGGAGGTATCCTCATTG